>Ga0307510_10008635_pt1 | contig 12140 bp, 18 predicted proteins | sample 12_EM_MG_FD_207224 | JGI IMG/M metagenome (GOLD analysis project Ga0307510, IMG submission 207224) | Populus trichocarpa ectomycorrhiza microbial communities from riparian zone in the Pacific Northwest, United States - 12_EM | ecosystem: Host-associated > Plants > Roots > Unclassified | place...
AGATATTTGAGATGACTCAAAGAAAGTTCTAAAAAGTGCAGTTAAAGCTACAACACTTGGATTGAAAACCAAGTCAGGCTCAAGAACATAACAGATACCCTTGTCTACCCCTGGACCCTTAGCTTATAACCTATGGGTTGGGGGTAGGGGTAGACAGGGGTAGGGGTAGTGTTGCCGCGACTTGGTTAGAAATGGCCCAGCAAGCTGAAGCTGGTCGTTTTTGCTACTCAGCTAACTGGACCAATCCGGGGAAAAGTCGCGGCCCAGGAGTCGTCAACTCGACTTGAGTTGTGACTCAAAGTCGACACTGACCGCCCATCTGCTGCCTCTGTGAGTGCCACTTGCTGCCTCGCTCCCTTTCCGTATCCCAACTGTCCCAATCTCTGCCCTCTCACACAAAACAAATGGCAAGCTCAAACCGACCTCCCACTACCTTGCAAGCCGATGTACAAACTGCCAGCCTGCCCGCAGCTGGATAAGCAAGCCTTATTGCTGAGCAATTCTTTTAGGTGTGTCATTACTAGCCCTTCTTTCTCTGTCACTGATTCGATTTATTTGTCTCTCCCAACTCCTGTGCGCTTCTTTCATGCAGCAGTATAACCTTTGCCCCATCTCTGAGCTCTCTCGCTCCTTGTCGCACTCCTCTGGTTCCCCCCCTAAATCACAACCACAACATGAGCCCTCCGTCGTCACATCTACCTCCTATCCAACATTCCTCCAATGGTGCCCAGGCACCCATTCGAAGACCGATATCCCCAAGCTCTCTCCCTTGTATGTCCCTTTTGATTCATAATCATTTTCCCATTTTCATTTACACCGATACCTTAGGAACTTGACATATTGGTATCGAATGGTCAAACCATGCCACCAAGAAACTACCCTCCACCTCCCACAGGTCATGACCTGATGCGATTGTTCCCTCCGCAACCACCAGAGCAACTGCTCTTTCTCAAGCAAGGCTCCACCAGTCTATATTTCCGTCGTCAGGAACACTAATTCTTCGCTCAGGCTGGCAAGGAGATCATCCACATGCGTGTCAAATCTGACTTTCCTCCCTCCGGTGGTTCACTCATATCAAAAGGCAAAGACTTCGTATCGGTTCCCCATGCATGGCCCATGCACTCCCATGCCCCACCCCCTCCAACCCCTGGTTATGTGCCTCCTCACCATCCATCAACGATCATGCACAACGGGCCTCCTCCAGTGAGTCACGTAATGTATTGTTACGTTGCACCTGTGCTGATCAGTTTTGATTGTGCATAAAGGTGGATCACCGTGATCGTGTTGATGACATTTGCAAAGACAATGGTTTTACCTGCCAAAAGCACGGCCATGATATCGCGCACAACGTCGAAGACACCTTTCAGTCAAGGACAGACCATCACCGACACCCTGAACAGCATCAAGGACACGGCACCCAGCGCTGTCCCCAACGGAGAGGAGATCGTTATTCCTGATAGGAGGAAGGGGAGATGGCTGTACGCACCCCTAACCTTTGTTCCGTGATTACACATAATTATCCTTCCCCTTCCTTGCAGTTTCCTCACCCAGCGCCAACCTTCCCTCTCCCAACACTCCGCGCACAGTCTTTCCACCTTGGTTGGGCAGACTTGGGCGACGCGCTCTGGGGCCCCGGACCCCGGACCTCTGCAGGCATGCATTGACAGGAAGTTGGCAGGCGCAAGGCCAGGCGGCACCATTTGGAGCAGACTTTGGCTCTGTGGTGCTGCCTCGGCCCTTGTGCCTCCATTTCCCCTCCCACCCATGCACACTGCCAAGCACACCAAACCCACCAGTGCCCCTTTCCCTCAGCTTCACTCATGCCCCGCGTACAAAGCTCCCTGCCACTATTCTACTCACTCCTCACGGCCTGCACGCAGTCCTTTCCACCTTGGTGAGGCAGACTTGGGCGTCCACACACACAGACTACCCGTCATAGTCCAATATCCCTCATTACCTCCTCACCCAATCACAAGAACAAAAAAAAAAAGGTGCATCCATCGTTATCGTCATCGTCGTCACCATCCGTCTAACCTTGGGAAGCAAGCTATTTCCCCACATGGTACCGCTATACGAAATCTTGTCTGATGCAGCAACAGCCCCATCTTTCGCGCCCTCCCCCTCCCGCTGTATCTACCCTCATCTCAGCATCGACATCAGCGTCTTGGTCCTCGCCACGCCAAAGCCACTTCGCGTCTTGGGATCTAGTACAACGAGGAGTAGTTCCATGTCAAAGCCAATTCCAATTCCGATGTGCAGATTGCTGCCCATCCAGCACGGTCTGACCACACGATGTGCACGGGCCTGTGCTGGACGTGTACACACAAGGACACGGAGCACTGCAAGGACTTGTGCTGCGCTTTTTACGACACCGGTGAGCTAGCTTGCCCTTTCGTCTGTCCATCCGTCCATCCATAACTTATCATTCGGACCTTGGTCACAATTCGTGGCTGATATGCCCTTCCTTCCTCACCCCCAGACATCAACCTGGTGTTGATCCCTTTGTCCACAAACGAGCATCTCTCATTCTGCCCTACACTCAGCATCTTTTTATGTGTAAGTCCACCCCTCCTCCTGATTTACATCATTCTTCCCACTGACGAAGTTGTGCCGCCGTAAAGACTCGGTGCAGCCATACTCTCGCATCACATCGATGACTTTGCACTCGTGTCTGCCTTTATCTTGTTCTCGATCAGTTGCCTCAACATCTTGCTGGGTCTCATCATGACGTAGTCATACTGCCTTGCATGGTCATGCGATAAACGCGATCCACCACACCCGCTCCAGATGGCAAGGCTGTCTGCGCCCTTTTTGTCCCATACTTGCGTCGGGTGGAAGTGCTTTTGTAGGTAGCCGATCATGCGATCGCACAGGTCACGGTTCATCTTCCGAGAACGTAGCAGGGTCAAGTGAAGTGTGACCTTGTGGCATGAGCATGCAAAAAGTGTCCAACCACCCCTGGTCCAGCTGGCCGCGTCTTCGGCATCCATACTCTATAGACCGGCCCTCTCCAAGAAGAAGGGCCTTGGCAAAGAGCTCGATGGGCGTTTTGCTGGTTACAGCTTCGGACACCAAGGCGAGGAGGTGTGCAAAAAGGGCTTCTTGATTTCCACTCCCGTCAAAGGCTGAGGCAACCAAAGATGCTGGAACCATTACTGGTCTGCAGATCCTTCATATTATCAATGAACTGACAACCGCTGCCATCACATATGGCCTTGACAAAAAGGACACAAGTCTGAGACCCGCATCATTGTCTATCCTTGGAGGTGGTGCTTTTGATGTCTCTCTCCTCTCGATTGACAATGGTGTCTTCGAGGTCTTGGCTACTGCCAGTGATACCCACCTGGGTGGTGAGTACTTTGATAACCGTGTTATTGAATACTTTGTCAGGCAGTACAAGAAAAAACTGGCACTGATGTTTCAACCAATGTTCATGTGCTGGACATGCTCAAGTGCGAAGTAGAAAAGGCCAAGTACTCTCTTTCCTCTCAACAGTCCACACGCCTTAAGCCTTTTGATGACAGAAATTACTTTTTGCAGACGCTTACCCGTGCCAAGTTTGAGAAGCTCAGTCTCAATATCTTCCGTAAGACCATAAAACCTGTCGAACAGATCAATACCCGCACCCCCAGTACCACCTCCGAAGAGCAGCAAACAACCCCAACCCCGACTGACCCATTCCCTTGCCCTCCCCATTGGCCATCACGTAGAGCTCTGTGATACCATCTCAACACCGACGTCCTGGCTTGTGCACAAACCTCCTATCAAAGGGCTCGACCCTTCCATCGTCATCCCGCTTCCTTTCCGTGTCCAGACTGGTCACTCCCTCTGCACCCTCCAGCAGGTGAGTGCCCCTTCCTGTCTTGCTTTCTCCTGGTGTCCTGACCGGTCTCTTCCTCTGCCCTCTCCAACGGGTGCCCAAACAACCCCAAGTCCAGACTGACCCATTCCCTCGCCCTTCCCATTGGCCCTTACATGGAGCTCCATGATGCCATCTCAACACTGACATCCTGGCTCATGCATGAACCTCCCATCAAAGGGCTTGACTCTTCCATCGTCATCCCGCTTCCTTTCCGTGTCCAGACTGGTCACACCCTCTGCGCCCTCCAGCGGGTGAGTGCCCCTTCCTGTCTTGCTTTCTCCTGGCATCCTGACCAATCCCTTCCTCTGCCCTCTCCAGCGGGTGCCCCTTGCTGGCTCGCTTTCCTTCGTTTTCCTGACTGGTCCCTTCATCTGCCTTCTCCAACTGCTGAGTGCCCCTTGCCGATTCACTTTCTTCGTGCTCCTTCCCTTCCCTCTGTGTGAGGGGGAGAGGCTTCCCACTAACTGCCCCTGTTCTGACCTGCACGTCCCCCTGTTGTTGCAGCTGTGAGCCATTGCTCACAGCCTAGGCTCACAGGGGTAGCAGAAGGGGATGAAACTCAGGGCAGTATTAATAACAATGACAGTGCGATGATGACAGTGGCAGCAGGTGAGGGTGACTCGACCCATCACCAAGTACCTTAATAGGTGTGTTGGCAGCGCTGTGGTAGAGCGCAGTAGTTTGTCGCCGTCCAGAGCGTCCCAGCCTTTCTATAGCAGGTCTGTTTGCCTTCTGTTGCTCTCACACTTTCACGATAAGTCTCTAGTTCGGACCAAAATACCCCTGACTACATGCATTGCGTGTAAAGCCGAGTCGGTGCGTCATAATCTCAGATCTCAAGTCAGACTTTCCCACATGTCAGCATCTCAACCCCAACCCAGCCTACGTCACTTCTTTCCCCAACTTTCAACCCCATGCAAACCATATCTCTGTTTCTGACAATGTGCAGCCCTTGGAAAACTATATGAAGGCATGAAAGATTGAATGATCTCCATTCGAGTCTTTCCTGACCGGCACCCATGCCACACTCCACTTGTCAAACTGTCCCCCCTCCAGAGCCTGGACCCGCTTTGCCCAGTCTGGTGGCTGGATTGCAACCTGCCGACTCTCAAGAAAGGTTTGATCTGGGTGATGTCTTGGGCAGCGACGGGCCAGCTGGTGGCAATCATGGCCATGACAAGTCCGCCCATAGTGATTGTAGCTGTGACTTAGGGATCAACAATCCCGACATCATTCCCAAGTCCAGTAGAAATGTTGCCCCCGACATCGAATATTTTTTTGACAGAACCAGAACAAGGAACGTCTGCAAACTGTGCAGGTAAGTTTCCTATGTGCAGAACTCTCTGGCTTTGTAACCTAATCCATAATTCATAGGAAGACCAAAGAAGATAATCCAACTGAATGGCCTTTGAATGTCAGCTATTCATATGCGAAGGGCTCGTCAACCACATCCCACTGCTATCACATCAAATCCGTTCACATGGAGTTATATAAGAGCTTAGCCAGCCGGCATGGTTGGAAAGCATTGTCGCAATCTCAAGCTGCCACTGAGGCTTCCACTTCACAAGTTGGACGACAGGATGAATTTAACAAGAAGGCATTCCACCAGCACCTGCTGAATTTCATCATTGTGGACGACCAGGTACATCTATATCTTTTGTCTCTTTTCATTCACCGCGCTTACAATTCATTTTTCCGGATTCCAAGTCTCTGAGGGTAGTCGAGTGTATCAAATTCAGGCAGCTTCTCCTGCTCCTACGACCTAACCTCAAAGATTCCATGATCCCACATCGAACCAAGATACGCAAGCTCCTCCAAGCTTGGAGAGCGTATTTTCAAGACTTGCACCTTGAACTCGCAGTATGTGTCTCTCACTTCATTCAATATTTTTTCGCCAATATTTTTTTTTAAATAAGGCTGCTGTGGGGCAGGTGTTGTTTACGTTAGATTTGTGGTCGGATCAGGGCATCCAACCTTTTCTCGCAATAACTGCACATTGGGTTGCAAGGGTCAACGGAACCTCGTCTTTACAGCTCAAGACGTCTCTTATAGTGTTTCATCGCGTTCGTCACAACCATAGTGGAAGGTCCCTTGCACAAACCGTCTTGTACCTCCTGGACAGGGCTGGGGTCACAATGAAGGTGAGGTGACCACATTTTTCCGATGATTGATACACACTCAGTTGCTCAAGGTGGGACACTTCACCATGGACAATGCCTCAAACAATGACACCATGATGAAGGTGCTCGGGGCAAAGTTGGCAAAAGAACGCGACATTGAATTTGATCCAGTCAATAGAAGGATCATGTGTTTTGCACATATTGTCGATCTTTGCTCTGGACGAGTGATATGTGGTCTGTCTAATGGGGTTGACGACAAGGATAATTCATCTTCATCCGATGACAACACTGTTGCTATTGCATCTGATCCCATCTCAGCAGCTCGCGCAGTGGTCCGAGCCATTCAAGGGTCAATACAGCATCAGGACGACTTCGCTAGAGTTATCACAGAAGGCAACCGCCAGAACTGGTTCACAGACCTGAAGACGTCTAAGCCCATCCAACTCAACCAGCTGCAGCTCCTATGGGATGTCCCCACAAGGTGGGATTCCGTTTACCTTATGCTTCATCGACTTCGTGAGATGCGCCCAGTATGGCATTACACACCTTACCTCACTGAATGCAATACATGCTAAACCATCAACTTTCTAGGCTATTGATCACTTCCTGGCTCTCCCAAATTATAAGAAAGAACTGGGCAAGTATAGGATCTCGTCTCAAGCCTGGGCTGTGATGGAATGTGCTGAAGTCATTTTGGGTGCTCCGCATAATGTCTAGCATGTCATATCTAGCGAGCGAATCCCGGTCTTGTGTGGCGCTATTTACATGTTCAAGATGTTCATGACGAGATGGGAGGATATGAAGAAAGCCCCTCATATGGGGGATTTGATACAACCTGGGCTTGATTGGGCTTACGGTTACTATTCTTGCATGGATCACACTAGGGCATATGTCATCGCGATGCGTAAGTGCTTATATCTTCCTACCTTGGGTAATTTGCTAATTGTCATCTGTAGTTGTACATCCCTCAATATGTTTGTTGTGGATTCACAAGCATTGGGAACCACCTTTCATTAAGATGGCCAAGACCAGCATCTGACAATTGGTGAGTTTATTTGTATGGGGCTACCTGTAAAAGTTGTCCTCACTTATCCCCTGAAAGATGTCTGATTATCGCAAGAATACCACCACTGATAGTGATGAAGAGCCATGCGCCCAAGAGAATCCTACATACTCAGACTGGGAAGAACCGGACTATATGTCACTCGCAGCCCAATATGGGTCTACTAGGATGATGGACATTGGTGATCTGGTGGGAGGCAAACAACAAACGCTCAACCAAGAATATCAAGCTTATGTGACAGGGGCACGCTCGCTGAAGAACCAAGACCCTCTCCACTTTTGGGAGGTATGTGGTATATTAATGGTGCTTGAACATCACTGACAAGATGCGGTAGATTCACAAGTCGACCTTTCCAACTTTATTCAAGATCGCCATGGACTACTTGCCCATTCAAGCATCGTCGGTACCCTGTGAAAGGGTGTTCTCCTTGAGCGCCAAGACTGACACCAAGTGGAGAAATCGTATCAATCCACTCATGATGGAGGCCCTCCAGATGTTAAAATTCCATTTGAAGCAAAAGCATCTGAGTTTCACAGAGGGTTGGGCGACGCTGGAGTCGTTGATGACTGATAACAAAATGGAGGAGGACCTCCTTGCAAACTTGCTCAACAAAGATTTTCTTGGTGATTTGGATAGGGCTATAAATGATGGCAGTCCCAATGAGATGGATGCATAGAGCTAACTCTAGGGGTCTGTGTGGACTCAGACGAATTCAGGCTATCATTTGTAGTTGTGTTGTAGTACACCGTTGTAGTAGCCTGTCGACTTCACCTTTTTTTTGCTATGAACTCTCATGTAGGCTCATCTTTCGCTCCTTCGTCCATGTCGTCACCCAATCCCTTTGCCCTTTCGTTTACCTGCAGAAAAGCCTTACAGCCCTGAAATTGATCTGATCTATTCCACTGCCACATGCTTGATCGATCTTGCTGACACAGCTCTGAGCGTGATGCGACACATGTCACCAATGGCACGTGCGTATGTTGAACATGGTGCATTGCCTCTTTCAAACCTTCTTTCTCACGCTGCCGCATGTTTTGCAGTGGTATCGATCCATGGTTTGATGTTGACCTTCATTGGATTTCCACCACATCAGTCCTTTGTAAGCCACATCCGATGTTCAGTTCATACGTTCCGTTATCTCATCTGTCTACATCCAGTTCCACTCAAAGTCATACACCTGATGGACCTGATTCGATTAGCTGGGAGATACAGGCTGGAAGAAAGAATCGTGTCTGGGCCGTCTTGTATGTATGGGGCAATTGCGTCGCACCCTCTCATTTTACTCACAGGCCTGGGTACACAGATGAATTATATTTCGCACACAACATTCTATCAGGAAACGACATCATTATTAAACTCGAGTGAGTTGATGGAATGGTTCACACCATAGAAGACAAGTTTCATGTCTACACAAAGCTTAAGGGAGGGACCAGTATCCCCTGTGCCCATTGGTTTGGTACAGAAGCTGGTTTCGATCCGATGGCAGTCGATCGCCTTGGCCAATCTCTTGAGGATCTCTTTGCTCAATGCCATTTTAAGTTCACGATCAAGACTGTATTGCTTCTGGCTAGGCAGTTGGTGAGTGAACTCAACTTCTGAGACCATGACTGATGGGCTAATGTCTGCTATGCCTAGCTCCGTCGCTTGCAGTACATCCATTCTTGCAATTTTATTCACCGTGACCTCAAACCTAGCAATATCGCTATGGGTGTCAGAAAGCACGCTAGCACTGTATACCTTATCGACTTCGGGCTATCAAAAGAATTCAGGGACCCCGATACACACCTGCACATTCCACTCAATAAGGATGTTGGTCTCGTTGGAACCACTGCCTTTGCATCCATCAATAGTCACCTGGGCTTAGAACTAGGCCGGCAGGATGATCTGGAGTCCCTCACTTACGTTTTATTTTACTTCATTTGGGGCTTTTTGCCATGGCAGGGCGTCGGGCTTGAGGAGCAGGAGATTCTTGAACATAAACAAGGAATCACCACCCTTGACCTGTACTGTGGACTCCCGCTGGAGTTTCGCCTGTTCTTTGAGCACTGCCACTCACTCTCTTTCGAAGGCAGACCCAACTACAATCACTTTTTCCATCTTTTTGACAATCTCTTAACGAAGGAGGGACCTCAGAGTGATGTGGGATTCGATTGGGCTGTTGCTGGTGCCAAAACTCCAGGACAAGACTTCAAGATTACGCACGACATCCCTCCGCATGAATGCAGTCCTTCACCCAAGCGCCATATGGGGTAAGTGTCGACTCATCCACACGGCAACCTATTTCTAATGATGAGGGATACAGATTACGTTCTCAGGCCAGAACCAAGCCACTTTTGCAGTCTTCCCTTGCCATCCATCTTTGAAATTTATTTGAACATTGCTTCACTGACCATTCCCGATGCCCTGTTCTCCTTCCTGTACACTGTACAGTAGCTTGTTGATGATCCTTTGTAGATACGTGGAGGGTACATGTATGCGTATGCGCTAGGGTCAGTCGGAGAATATATTACTAAGCTGTTTGTAGGTGTAAGAAAAAAAATACAATAGTCCCTGTGCACAACTGCGTTCTACGATAGTACCTTGGCAGCTTTTCCACCTCACCCTTGTTCCCCATCTCCTCACACATGCTCTCCCCAACGGTTGCCCCCGCCTCTCTAGTCCACCTAACAACCAAAGCATACAAAACAAAACCTGGCACTCCTACTGTCCCAAACAAAGTGGTGTTGCACGATCCGGGGATGTACATCATCTCACAGCACCACCCTCAGGTCTATCTTCCCCTCCATCAATGACACCGCCTCCCCCAGCTTCAGGGCTTGGTTCCCTTCTCTGCCATCCCCGATACCTCCACCAGTGCGCCAGAAAATGCATGGTAGCAACGGATCCCAAGTGGAGGGTTCCAGCGACAACAACGGAGATAACGACAAGGACGATGGGATGCCAAGTTCAACAAGGCGACAGCAACCAGAACGGACACAGAGGAGAGCCTCATGATCGTAAAAAGCTCTGTTGAGTTCCACCCCCAGCTCCCAGATAGATATAAGCGGTGCTTTAGCAGGATGGTGGACTGGTCGCTGGAGAAGACAAAGCTCGTCCTGGAGATTAACGGAGGATGAAGGTCTGTTGTTGCTGAAAATTGGCATCGCAAGAATCTACTACTTCACACTCTTATCTAGAATCACATCCAAAAAACAACGACAAGAAATCGCAGGACGCGTCACACAAAGACTCTACTCAACAAAAGCCAGACCTCAGCAGTCTTGAGGGCTTCTTCAAGCGGTACCATCAGCAACAACAGAGGCAGCCATCACAGAATGAAGTCCCCAACAATGGAGATCGCAAACCTCCACCACAAGGCAGCCCTGGTGGTGGATTCAACCTTAGTCAGTTCAGCATCTTCGCTTCCGTCACAGCCATTTACTATGTAATATCAGGTGGTGGATGGGATCCTCGCGCGAAATCACCTGGCAGGAATTCAGGACCGCTTTCCTTGACAAGGGCCTTGTGGATAAACTTGTTGGCGTTAATCGACAGAAGGTTCGCATCAAATTCCATTCAAATGCCACCGGCCAGATGTATCCTGCCACAGCCTTGGCTGGCGGAGAGTACTATTTCTCAATAGGCTCTGTGGATGCTTTTGAGCGCAAACTGGACAAGGCACAGAAAGAACTTGGAATCCCCTCCCACGAGCGAATACCTGTTGCCTACTATGACAAGATTTCTGCCCTTGGCATGGCACTCAACTTTGCTCCTACCATTTTCTTTGCGGGGCTCTTACTGTACATGTCCCATTGTGCAGGAGGCAAGCTGGTGGTGGTCCCAGCAGTATTTTCAGCATCAGAAAGAGCGGGGCACGTTTGTTCTACAAGGACATGGACATCCGTGTCAAGTTCAAGGATGTCACCAGCATGGATGAAGCCAAGGAAGAATCATGGAGTTCATCAAGTTCCTGAAGGAACCACAGTCTTACAAGAAACTGGGAGCGAAGATCCCCTGTGTTGCCATCCTCTCTGGTCTCCCTGGTATGGGCAAGACTCTACTTGCAAAGGCGACTGCTGGTGAAGCCAGCATCCCCTTTCTCTTGGTATCTGGCTCTGAGTTTGAATGTTTGTTGGTGTTGAGACTTCCCACAGAATGTTGGACAGTGAGCTGACTATTTTGAACCCCCTTAGTCCTGACATGATTTGGATCTTCAGTGATCGTGGTACCACACACAACATGTACAATCGGTCTCTCTGCTTTGTGCACTGGCCTGGCGCACGTCACGTGGACCAAGGCCAACACCTCCTGCGGTTTCTACATGCGCAGCCTGTGGTCCTGGAGTTTGGCATGCAAGCCTTTTCGCTGACAATCATTTTGGGTGCGTTGCTGCCTCTCTTTCTTTCCCTGACACTGATTCAATTTTTTTTTCCAGCTTCCTGACCGACTTGGTATACCAACAACAACCACAGCACTTGTCAAGTCCTGGGCCAGCGACATGCATGGGTACACTGCTGTTCCCGGTGTGCTCCTCTGATGCTTCAGTCTCGTGCCCGCCACTGCCACCGCCATCCATGCTGGCACTTGCGCTGGATCGCGGACTTCTGTGCGCATGCAGCACATAGTCTGCGATGTCCTTCTCATTCCCCAAATCGATCACTGCACCGCCTATCACCACTCATGCAGCCGAGCTGGAGGGCACGCCGCACGCACTGCAAGACACCATATGGCTTGACCATGATGTGGTAATGGTGCCAGTCGATCGTCCCGCATTTGGTGTTGTACACGATGAGGATGATGCAGTGAGAGAGCGCAATCTCGTGTAGTGCGAGAGGGGGGAAGAGGGTCTGGAACGTTTTCTTGACAAGTGTCATGTGAGAAGGGGTGTTAGGACCTTGTGGGGGAACGATGATGTCGAGTTCTGGAAGGGTGGTGTTGAGTTCTAGGATGGCGATGTCAAGTTCTGGAAGGGCGACATTGAGTCCCACGAGGGTGATACCTTAGGCTTGTCAGATCAGATGTAAATAGCTCCCTCTAGTTGTGCTATATGCACACAATAAATCTTCTTTTTTTTTTTTTTTAAACAGCTTGAGTCAACTCAAAAGTCGCAACTCAA
>Ga0307510_10008636_pt1 | contig 12139 bp, 19 predicted proteins | sample 12_EM_MG_FD_207224 | JGI IMG/M metagenome (GOLD analysis project Ga0307510, IMG submission 207224) | Populus trichocarpa ectomycorrhiza microbial communities from riparian zone in the Pacific Northwest, United States - 12_EM | ecosystem: Host-associated > Plants > Roots > Unclassified | place...
ATCATCCAGCTCGGAATCGCCTGTAACCAATGTCGAGAGGTTCATCTCATAGCATGAGGATACAAGACGTGATACGTGAACGGCATCTCGAACGTAGTCCGAACTAAGTTCGAGAAGACACCGCCAGGCTGTTCACTCGAAGCACCATTGTGCAATGCTCGGCTTATATCAGCATCTAAATCGAGCATTGCGAGGTCACACAAAATTACTTTTAATATTTAACCGCGCTCGCTTGAGCGGTTTCAGCGGTAAGTAGCTGAATGAGAGTGTTAGATTTAGTCTAGTTATAAACCAAGTGCATGGGATGAGTTAACAGGAGGATGTATTTTTTGAGTTCGTCCCATTGTCCGAAGACAGGGCGGGTCTAAGAGAACTGCGAAACATGATCTTCAACGACCTTCTTAATGCTTGCCTCTACTTCGGGTGTAACGCTACCAGTTGCAATCTTTTCAAGCAACGAGCCCTGGGTCGACGTCAGGTGCTCACGGAACTCAGCCTCCCACTTAGTGATCTTGTCTACTGGGATAGAGTCCAGCTACAACGTGTGTCAGTCGGGGAGTCTGTAGGATGCATAAAGGGCACGTACAAGACCGTTAACACCAGCGTAGATGATGGGAACCTGGATCTCCATAGCAAGGGGTTGATATTGACCCTGCTTGAGCAGCTCAGTCAAACGGGCACCACGAGCGAGAAGGAAGCGTGTTGAAGCATCGAGGTCAGAACCAAATTGGGCGAATGCTGCAACTTCACGGTATTGGGCAAGGTAAAGCTTTAGTGAACCAGCGAACTTCTTCATGATTTTACTAAGGCAAGGTCAAGGGTGTAGCGGAGAGACGTCATGAGACACATACGTCTGCGCGGCTGAACCGACACGGGACACCGAAAGACCAACGTTGATTGCGGGGCGGACACCACGGAAGAAGAGCTCAGCTTCCAAGAATATTTGACCGTCCGTGATGGAGATGACCTAAACCCAAATTTATCAAGTAAGCGCACGAACAACAGTTCATACAGGAGAACATACATTGGTTGGGATATAAGCGGACACATCACCGCCCTGAGTCTCGATGATGGGAAGTGCAGTGAGTGAACCTCCACCGAACTTGTCGTTCATCTTCGCAGCACGTTCAAGGAGACGAGAGTGCAAGTAGAAAACGTCACCGGGGTAAGCCTCACGACCCGGAGGACGACGAAGGAGGAGAGACATCTGGCGGTAGGCCACTGCTTGCTTAGACAAATCATCGTAGATGATGAGGGCTATGGACCATGAATAAGTAGGAAGCTCCAGGGCAATACATCGTCGTGCTTACCGTGTTTGCCATTGTCACGGAACCATTCACCCATTGCGCAACCAGAGAAGGGGGCGAGGTACTGCAAGGGTGCAGCTTCCGAAGCAGTAGCAGCAACGATGATGGAGTACTTCATCGCATCGTTCTCCTCGAGAGTCTTGACGAGCTGCGCAATAGTAGAGCGCTTCTGGCCAACAGCAACGTAGACACAGTAGAGCTTCTTGTCCTCGTCCTTACCCTCGTTCCAGCGCTTCTGGTTGAGAATAGTGTCGATGGCAACAGCAGTCTTGCCAGTCTGACGGTCACCGATGATGAGTTCACGCTGGCCACGACCGATGGGCACCATGGCGTCGATGGGCTTAATACCAGTCATCATGGGCTGGTTCACGGAGCGACGGGGAAGAATGCCAGGCGCCTTCAGGGAGGCACGGCGGCGTTCGGCAGCCTCAATAGGGCCTTTGCCGTCGATAGGATTGCCGAGCGCGTCGACGACACGGCCAAGAAGCGCAGGACCGACGGGTACATCGACGATTTGGCCAGTGCGCTTGACGGTGTCACCTTCCTTGATGAGACGGTCGTTACCGAAGATCGAAACACCGACATTGTCGGCCTCCAAGTTCAAGCACATTCCACGAACACCCGAGGAAAACTCCACCATTTCCTCCGCTGAATATGTCGACACCCAAATTCAGCGACTGGGTAGGCGTAGCGTTGAAAGCGATCACACTGACCTTGCACGTTCTTAAGGCCCCAGACGCGTCCAATACCGTCACCGACGCCTGTGGGAATGCAGACGTAAATCAACCCGAGTACGGTTGGAAAGGAATTTCAACGTACTGAGAACACGACCAGTTTCCTCGACATTGCTACCAACGGAAGAACCAGCTATCCGGGATTCCAAAATAGAGGACACCTCCGACGCAGCTAATATGACGTGTCACGGCACGGACAATGAGAAAGGTGGCGATGCAACAAGTCAGCTCAGTGTATCCGCAACACGATAGCATGGCAAACCTGGCTTTGCAGTAGCATATGAACGCGCAGCAGCCGGTGCGACGCGGGAAACATTCTATAGTTGGGACAGTGGGTCAACATCAAGCGAATTGAGAGATAAAAAAAAATTGGGAAAAACATATGAGCTGACCTTCCCGGCAGCGGCGAGCGTAGCCATGCGGCTAGCATTGAGGAGGGCGAATTTCTGCATGGAGAGAAGAAATGGGTGGGGGGGAGAAAAAGAGGATTGCAGATACTTCGGGTTGGGAAGATGGTAAGTCGAGCTGTTGCTACAGCGCCGCCAACTTTCCCGACCAATTTCCAAAGTTTGTTCGGAGTTTCAACGGGCTTCGGATTCGGATGACACCGGATCAGCTTTGCCGGCTCGGCTCATTACCACACCATTTTCCCCAGGCCATTTCGGTGCGCTTCGCCGAAATACGACCTCTTTTTTGAAAACACGAACGAAACATGGCCGCTATGGCTGGGTCTGCGTGGACATGGACGCGTCGTACGTGACATTTTACATCCTGTTGGCCATCATCCTCGTCTCATCTTAGTCTAGTTCCATTTCTACGGCAGCAGGTCACTCGAGCACTTCACACGAGCCCGCAAACACCCTCCTCGACCTCCCAAGCCCTCGCTCTCATTCGTTCTCAGCCCAACCAATACGTGATAGCCTCTGTTGCTGGCAGGAAATATCTCCTCACGCCAAAGGATCTTCTGACCGTGCCGCGACTCAACGATGTTCGCATAGGAGATGTTTTGTCGCTGTCACAAGTACACGAGATTGGCTCGCGCGAATACACCCTCCGCGGATCCCCAGTCATTCCTCCTGACCACGTCGCCGTGGAGGCTACGGTTGTGGAGCATACAAAAGGAAAGATGGAGCATATCTTCAAGAAGAAGAGGCGAAAGGGGTACGAAAGGACTATTCCCCACAAACAGACGTATACACGCCTTCGGATAGGCCCTATCTGCCTCCGTCCGTGAGGGCGAGAAGAGTTATCTTCATAGCATTTTGACACTTTTGTGTTATGGACATAATAGAACCTTTACTATCAACTTGCCAAACAACGAAAACTGTGGATTCAAAAGGCGATGATTACAGGGAAAGGTCAGACTATTATATCTCTCCCTCCTCTGGTGTTTCCGCTCGACTCTTGCGGTCCTTGTCCTTGGGTGGAGGTGCCTCTGCGTCATATCTTGCCCTCTGTGCGTGAGTGTTAGAGAAATTTTGGGAAACTGCTTTACAAACTTGAACCCAACGCACTTTCTCACTTCGCTCTTCATTCTCTGCATCACGCCTCTCTCGTGGTTCATCGTGGCTGCCTCGGTCTTCCTCCCCATCCCTTGCTGCACGTCGTTTCTTGTCCTCCCCTTTCGAACTTGACGTTCGTGTCGCATACCGATCCCGGTCTCGGTCACGACGGTCTCGCGGGGAGTCACCTTCCCAATCCCGTTCACGGTCACGACCATGATCACGCGATGATCGCCGGGGGTCGTCGTCATACCCACGATGGTACCGAGAGCCACGATCTCGCTCCCTCTCACGGTCGCGGTCTCGTTCTCTGTGCCGATCACGGTCGCGGTCGCGATCACGGTCACGGTCATAATCTCTGTGGTCCCGGTCCCGGTCTCGGTCCCTTTCCCGGTCTCGGTCTCGTTCCCGTTCGCGGTCACGATCCCTGTCCTTTTCTCTGTCTCTGTCACGTGGATCCCTGTCGCGCTCTTTCTCCGCCTCACGGTGACTAGGTTCTTTGCGCTTGCGGCTGGTTGTCGACCCACCATCCTCCGAGAACTCGCGCAGACGTTCCTGAGGGCCAAAATAAATGAGGCCTTGTTGTGAAGAAGGATAAAAATGGCACCTTTTGCCTCTTGATAAACTTACTGAACGCTGCACGTCGTCCCTCATCATCCAGGGCTTTGAATTCGGGAAGGTGCTCGATGAGCGGTGCAGCCTACAGCTCTGTTAGCCAATATCAGGTATGACTGCGAAGCACGTACCTCCTCAAAGCCAAGGTTGACGTCGAGGGGATCAGGAAGTTTTTTCATCGCATAGCGCAGGTCGTCTTGCATATGCCGGGCCTTCCGTTCGGTTCGCCGCTTCTCTTCGGCCTGTTGCCTCAGAATTTGCTCATGCAACTGTATTACAAAGATAAGTCAGATGTGGTATGAACTTGTAGAGTGTAGATATACCGTCGTGAAGATCTGCTTCAACTCGTCGGTGGAGAAAGAAGCCGACTCCCCATCGCCATTCTCCTGCACGACCTTCAAAAAGTCGGCTTCCGTTGTCTCCGGTTGAACCGACCACGATTGGGAGCTACCTTCGGCATCGGAGCTGTGTTTGGAATTGTAGCGCTTGATGGCCGCATCTACCGTAGCGATCTTCGCATCTAGCTTCTGGTCGAGATCGTCCACCACATCCCAGAACAACTCGATTGGGTTGGATCCAGGCTTGCCGAGCATGTCAAGGTAGCGGGTATCGGATGAGAATTTCTGATAGACATGCTTCCACTTTGAACGCGCCTTTATGTCACCGGAGGCGACAAGCTCTTGCAAAAGTGCCTATATGCGTTCAATGGGGATGACGTGGAAAGTAAAGTTCGGGACAGTACCTTGAAAGCTTCGCGAGCTTTGCGCTCTGAACGCAATTTGTTAACCTGCTTACGGCGCATCTCATCCTCAAACTCGCGCTCACGAACCCGGCTGTAATCCTCAAACGCGAGTAAGATGTCCAGGCCAGGAAGCTGCCTCAATTCTTCATCACTTTGCCATTCCTCTGACTCCAGCACAAGAGAATGAGCAGCCCGCCAACGTGTGACGACATCGACCCCGAGCTGTTTGAAGAGTGACATGAGCTTCGTTATGGCGCGGTTGCGTGATGCCCGGTTCTCTTGCTGAAAGATACGTCAGATGAGGTTCGGAAGAGTGGCGTAATACATACCACTTCACGCTGTTTCAGCTCAGAGACGTACTCCTCGAAAATCAGCTTTCGCTCTGATTCTATCCGTGCTTGCTGCCAGATTGGGTGCTTCGCAAAGAGCTTGTCCGCAGTCGAGAATGTCGTATAATGGAATACGTTAGGATTCCCCTTCAACATGTTACGGACCGCCGGGCGTATCTTAGCAAGGCGAGCGTCTCGCTCCTCTTGCTCCTTAGCTTTCAATCCCTCGGTATACTGCCATAAATCCTCGTTTGAGCGAGGTCAACAAGTGAGAGAAGGAAGGACGTACTTTCTGCCAAGTAGCTTTTTTCTCTGCAAGTGAATTCAGTGCTTTGTATAGTGGGTCTGTTATAATGGCACGCATTGTTTGGTCCCACGTCCAGGTCGCGTCAACACCAGCCTTGCGCAACAAATACATAAAAGCCTTTTCGCCCTCATCGAACGTCGCAAAGCCATTATGTGGAATGGTCGGCTCGTCAGGGAGATTGGGACGCGCAGGAAGCGCTGATGGCGCCGGTTGGTGAAGATTCGGGGTCGGTTGATTGATATTTTGTTCGGAGAGGGCATCTGCGCCTAAGGGGACCAAGGCGCCAGATTGCGGAACCGCCGCAGGGACTGGAACAACGGCTTGAGCAGCAGGACTGGGGGAGCGTCAAATCAAACCACCAAATAAAGAGGGAACGAGCGGCGTACGAGGGAGCTGGTGGTGCCAAAGTCTCCTTGGCCTCCTTCTCAACCTTTTCCATGAGCAACAAGAGCTCATCTGGCATGTCCCACTTGGACTCCTTCGTCGTTGTCTGCAGGAACCATGAGCTGATGTCGGTTAAAGTCATGCGAGGCGCACATTGTAATAATACTTTTTGCCGCCAGAAAAGTACTCTTTCCATGTTGTCTGCTTCAGCGCTCGCTGCGACAGAACGATTCAGTTGGTTAGGCAAATAAGAAGACCATGTTAAGCACACCTCAAATGGAGTTTTAAGGTCTGGAATTGTTTCAGTGAGCAAAAGCTAGCAGGGTAGCGCGACGAGGACGAACCATCTGGCTTTTCCCATACACTTTCCTTTGAGCTGGTGTTAAACCAGTACGTTCTCCCTTCGGGATTTCGATGCTCAGTCTATGAGAGAGGGAACTATAAGACAATCCAGCACAAATTTTGAAGAGCTCACTTACCCACACGCTCATTTGAACACACCCTACCCGTGCTTTTGTGTGAGAGAGAGGGAGAACAAGTTGCTGAGTCAGCAGAGCGTGAGTCAAACCGCGTCAGATTCAGAGATGAGAGATGAGATGGTTTCCGAGTCAACGCGAGACCGTCCAAAGGGACATGGCTTCACAAAATCTCTTCCCATCAATTGGAACTGTTGCACAACAGGCAGATGATTCTGCAGACCCAATTACAGTCAACGATGAAAACAGACCATGCCCAAAAGAAGATGAGGATCGGGTAGTACAGGAGATCGAATCCTTGTGTATGAATTGCGAGGAGCAGGTGGGCACCCAACTTTCCTCATGCTAGTTGTTGATGCAGGAATGTAAAGCGATTCTAGGGTGTTACGCGACTCCTCTTGACCTCTATCCCATTTTTCCACGAGGTTATTGTGATGTCTTTCCGTTGCGAACATTGTGGCTTTTCCAATAACGAGATCCAGTCAGCCGGTGTTATTCGGCGTAAGTGCAACCCCACACATCAAGTCTCCAACCTAGTGATTTATTCCATTCAGCCGAAGGATTGACCTACACCGTCCACGTACTCTCGCGGGGGGATCTTAATCGCCAACTAGTCAGGTCCCAGACGTGTACCGTTACAATCCCTGAGTACGAGCTAACTATCCCAGCCTCCAAAGGGCAGCTTACAACGATAGAAGGGATAATCGGAGACACGATCCGTGACTTGAGCTATGATCAACCTCTACGCCGAATTCAGGACGAGGATACTTACACCAAGATACAAACGCTCATTGACAAGTTAAAAGCCATTGTACCTGACGAAGATGAGGGCAGCGAAGGAGATGCCGCGCGCGCGGGAGCCGTCAACTCAGAAGCACCTATGCCACCATTCACAATCAGCCTCGATGACCCGGCCGGGAATTCGTTCCTCGAGTTTGTGGATTCCATGAGTGATCCAAAATGGAATATGAGGGCGTACCGTCGGACACGCTCGCAAAATGTTGCCCTTGGACTCATCGCCCCTGACGAACCTAGTGATTCTGTCGATGACAAGCATGATGATACTGCACCCCCGGATGACCCCGATGAGGAAATATACGTCTTCCCAGGGGTATGCTCCAGTTGCGGTCACCCTCTGGACACGATGATGAAGAAAGTAGTAATCCCTTATTTCAAGGTACGATTCCTCATGATTGGCGTAATCGTGTCTCACCTTGCCGGTAGGATATCCTCATCATGTCTACCAACTGCGATCGCTGTGGCTACAGGGACAACGAAGTAAAGTCAGGCGGAGCGATCTCTGAAAAAGGGAAGCGCATCACACTGAAGGTCGAGGATCGCGAGGATCTCAGCAGAGACATTCTAAAAGTGCGCTCCTCTGCACATAGGGTTTGTGTTTAACCTCTGATGAAATCGTTGCTCAGAGCGAGACATGCGGCCTCTCAGTCCCAGAGATCGACCTCGTACTTCACGCTGGAACTCTGGGAGGCAGGTTCACCACGCTGGAGGGGATCCTAGAACAGGTCTATGAAGAGCTTTCTGAGAAGGTCTTTGCCGCTGGAGATTCAGTCGGCAGTGCCGATCCCGACGGCCCCGATATTCAGGAGCGTAACAAGTTCGACAAGTTTTTGGGAAGCCTCAAAGCGGTATGTAGTAACACCGATGAGGGCCTACCACTCTGATGAAGAGTTGTCCCAGGTGAAAAATGCGGAGTGTCCCTTCACCCTTATTCTTGACGACCCACTTGCAAACTCGTACCTGCAGAACCTATATGCGCCAGATCCCGATCCAAATATGGAGATCGAGCTATATGACCGCAGTTGGGAACAGAATGAGGATCTCGGGCTGAACGACATGAAGGTGGAAGGTTACGAACAAGAAGTTGAGAAAGCGGAAGGCTAGATAGTAATTATTTGCATGGAGGCAGAGAGGACACTCCAGCGCTTGTGATCTATCCCATAGAACGTTGCTGCGCTATTCCGGCGGTATCCTTTGCAACTTAATTGTTAGAGCATCTTTCTGGAATAATGTGCGAGGAGAACCATGTTACCATTGTATCATAGACGTAGAAACTGTATTTACCTAGGTAGGCATTTCGATATAAACATGCGCCCCGTGGGATAGGCTGGTCGAACAACCAGTGCGGAGGTCGTCAAGCCAAATCGCCGCACGTTCAAACACATGAAATCATAGAATAGAATGAAGTCATATTATGGGCCAGAAAAACAAACGTAACATAGTCCGATCATGCCTTGTTCGTGATAGCAAGGATAGACGGGGATGCACGACTTTCGGTAATACGGGTCTTTCTAACCAATGCTACAACCGACAAATCATATGCAACTCGGGTTCATGTTCGCCCATTAATTAGTTTTCGCCTTGGCCTTGGCCGCCATCTAAATGCAACTGTCAGCAGATTTCCTGGCTCGCAATTAAGCTTTGAAGCTCACCAGGTTAAGAGCTGATCCGGCCTTGAACCACTCGATCTGACCTTCGTTAAACGAGTGAGCAAGGGATATTTGGTCGGTCGATCCATCAGAGTGTTTCAGGAGTAATGTCAAGTTCTTGCCCGGGGCGAAGCTCTCCAGCCCAAGTATGGATACTTTATCCGATGGTTGGACCTTGTCGTAGTCCGCAGGGTCAGCAAAGGTGAGAGCGAGCATCCCTTGCTTTTTCAAGTTTGTTTCATGAATCCGTGCGAAAGAGCGAACAATGATGGCAAGGCCACCCAGGAATCGCGGTTCAAGTGCAGCATGCTCACGGGAAGACCCCTCCCCATAGTTATGGTCACCGAAAACGACCCACTTGATTCCTTTGTCCCGATAGTAGGCAGCGGTCGGAGGTACTCCACCCCACTCGCCCGTGATCTGGTTTTTGACCTTATTTGCCTCGCCGTTTTCAGCGTTGATCGCGCCGATTAAACAATTCTCTGTACAATTGTCAGTTGAGGAAAAAGGCGAACAAGATGAGAAACAATGTACGAGAGATGTTTTCGAGATGTCCACGGTATTTGAGCCAAGGGCCACCAGCCGAAATATGATCAGTTGTGCACTTGCCCTTGACCTTGATCAGTACAGGGAGATCTTCAGGGGTCTTTCCATCCCACGGCGTAAACGGCCTAAGTAGTTGAAGACGGTCACTCTGGGGGCTAACGGCAACGTTGACAGAAACCCTGTCAACCGGAGGGGCTTGGTATGTATCTTGACCAGGGTCGTAACCACGAGGCGGGAGCTCCTTGCCATTGGGGTTGGAGAGCTTGAAGGGTTTGCCATCGGAACCAGTAAGGGTATCAACCAATGGATTGAAGCGAAGATCGCCTGCGAAAGCAAAAGCCGTGACAACATCAGGGGAAGCTACGAAGGCGTGGGTTGCGGGATTCGCGTCATTACGGCCCGTGAAGTTGCGATTGTATGACGTGATGACTGTGACGCCTTAGCATACATTCATTTCGAGAGCAAAACGCACATACTCGAGTTTGCCTCGCCCTTCTTGACGTCTTGACGGTCCCATTGGCCAATGCAAGGACCGCACGCGTTCGCAAGTACAAGACCGCCAACGCCTTCGAAGGTACTGATCACGCCGTCACGTTCTATCGTGGCGCGAACTTGTTCTGAACCGGGAGTAATTGTGAATTTGCTCTTGGTCTCGAGGCCATGGTCGGCAGCTTCTCGGGCAATAGAGGCAGAGCGGGTCATATCTTCGTACGAGGAGTTAGTGCAAGAACCGATGAGGGCAACTTTCAGTTCGGAGGGCCAGCCATTCTTCACGACCTCGTCCTTGAATTTGGAGATAGGAGTTGCAAGATCTGGTGTGAAGGGTCCATTGATATGTGGCTCCAATTCCGACAAATTCTGCAAGGAGGGTTAGCCAGTAATAGTGGAGCATCTTGGCGGCAACCTTACAATATCGATAACTTGGTCGTATTCAGCGCCTTCATCCGCACGCAGGTTGTGAGCGAAACGTTGAGCATATTTGGCAATATCAGGACGTTTAGTCGCATTCAGATAGTCCGTCATGCGTTTATTGAATGGGAAGAGTGAAGTCGTTGCACCAATCTCTGCACCCATGTTGCAGACAGTTGCCATCCCAGTTGCTGAGAGGCTTTCTACACCAGGGCCCTTATACTCAACGATGGCGCCAGTGCCACCTTTGACCGTAAGAATGCCAGCAACCTTGAGGATGACATCTAGGACTGGTATTAAAGCCCGAAAAGCATGAGAAAGAGAGCACCCACCTTTCGACGTGGTCCAACCACCAATCTTGCCAGTGAGATTTACACCAATCACATTAGGGCACTTGAGTTCCCAGGGAATGCCTGCCATGACGTCAACGGCATCCGCGCCACCCACGCCGCATGCGACCATTCCTAGACCGCCAGCATTTGGGGTGTGTGAATCGGTACCAATCATAAGTCCACCGGGAAATGCGTAGTTCTCGAGAATGATTTGGTGAATGATACCAGAACCGGGGTTCCAGAAACCAAGACCATACTGACATGCGGCATCAGGACTTGAGGGCGGCCGGGAAGAGCTTGTAAAGGATTACCGCTTACCTTGGCTGTGGCAGTAGCCAGGAAGTCGTATACTTCTTTGTTGATTTGCTTAGCACGTTCTAGATCTTTGACGCCGCCTATTTGCGCTTCAATCAGGTGGTCACAGTGGACAGTGGTGGGCACCGCAGCAGTATCCATGCCAGCAGACATAAACTGCAACAAGGCCATCTACGGTCGATAAAGTCAGCGTCTTTCAGAAAAATGAATGCCAGTGATTATTGACAAGGGGAAGGCGAGTGTGTCAAGGATCGTGGATCAACGTACCTGCGCTGTCGCATCCTGACAGGCTACCCGCTACAACATTATGACGATTAGACCGAACACTAGTGTAAAAGGGGAATGCTTACGTCTGGGCGAAGCTTGAGGTAACTAACACCACGGACAATGTCCTGGTTGTGCGGGTCATCGAGGTGGCCGTAGACGATCTTCTCCGAGAGAGTGAGAGGGCGGTTGAGCCTGGTATGCGGTTAGGAACAGTGTAACTAGCCCAAAAGAGGAAGCGTACCTGCCGCGGACGATGGCAAGATTGTCCTCGATTCGTTGATAGTTGATATATGCGCCAGTCTCCAGGAGCGACATGGGCACCTTGGTGTCACCAATTCTTTCGGCGACGCTAGCCATGCCCTTGGCAAGGTTCTGGATGGAACGCCATGCCTGGGAAGAGCGGGAAGCGAGGTTGAGCATCGTTGACGATGCGGAGGTTGATAGTGGGGGTCTGCGGCGAGTGAGGTGGGCAAGGATTTGTCCCTTTTTATTTGATCCTGCATGCCGACTTGCTCCGGCCCGGTCCCGACATCCAATCGCAGCGTTCCAATTTTTCCTCGAAATCAGGTGTGTGCAATCTGTGCGGTCGCGATTGGGCACAAGTCCGGCAAAACGACCTCTTGTGTCTCCGAAGTTTACAGTTTACGCCAAAGGTGTGAGGTTACGACATGACGTCTGTGCTACGTGTTTTCCTACTACAATTGACAAGTCATCGCAAAAAAAAAAATAGACGTTTGAACCAGTCAATGGGAGGCGATGCTTCGAGTAGCATTGTCAAGGTTGAATCCTAATCATAGGTTGGGCAGGACGATGGGAAAAAAAAAGCGTCTTATCAGGGAATTGGAAAAACAGGTCGGAACGAAGCCAAGTTCGTCGTGATAAGGATGTGGTCCCCTTAGATGGTATTTACAGGCACAGGAGAGCTAT
>Ga0307510_10008637_pt1 | contig 12138 bp, 11 predicted proteins | sample 12_EM_MG_FD_207224 | JGI IMG/M metagenome (GOLD analysis project Ga0307510, IMG submission 207224) | Populus trichocarpa ectomycorrhiza microbial communities from riparian zone in the Pacific Northwest, United States - 12_EM | ecosystem: Host-associated > Plants > Roots > Unclassified | place...
GTCTGTCTCCTTTGCCAACGAGAATACCCTTTCACAGGGTACTGATGTGGCCTGGATCGCTAAGTAATCCATGGCGATCGCAAAGAGCGTTGGGTACTTGGTTTTATTAGCCTATTAGGGTGTGAGTCGTTGCGCCATACAATAACATGAACCTCACTCACCTCCCAAAATTTGAGGATGTCAGTCTGAAGAGAACAGAGCTTGCCCAATGCATACTTCTGGTATTCCACCTCAACTGTGAACTCTTGAAGCAAAGATTTGGTTTCATAAGCGGAACACTTGACTTTGTATCGCGTCGGAGGTGGAGGTGCTCGACCTCCAGGGCGCGGAATGGGATTGACAGGGGAATTGGATACATTGACAAGCTGGGGTGAGGCCTGACGGTACTGGTGTATCTGCACAGGATATGTTTGTGATACGTGATGAGCTGATAGATGCACTTACAAGTTTAAGAATGAGATGCTTTGATTCCTGGATATATGAAATTCCCCATTCGGCATCGATCCATGAGAATCGTATCACAGGATTGAGGACTGTAGGTTCAAGTTGGCAGTCAGAGCGGTGACATATCAAGTATAGAAGAACTTACACATTGTGACAACGTATGCATCTGTCTAGTCCATTCAGATGTAGTATTTCTTGGCCCAATCCAGGCCGATGTCCGTCCAGAACTTGAGACCATCATGTTGATCTCCAAGTTTCTCCCAATCTGTCATGAACATCTCAAAGTCGGAGATAGCGTGCGACAGGACAGGTGTTGACTCGGACGACATGCTTTGTTGAAAAGTGTGGGGGGTCTGTCATTTAATGAGCGCGTGCCTTTGGACCTGGGTCAAAGTAGTATACTTACTTGTAAAACCGCTTCTAAGGCCTCCAGGATATCCCAATCCTGGTTCGACAACGCGTAATGCGAAACATTGTCCGCCACCCTGGTCTTTAAATACAAATCAACGGCCTATATTTGAGTAGTCTTTAGTCTTTACTGTCCTATTGCAAACAGCAAGCATGACTTACCGGTCGGAGTTGTCTCAGACGCAGCAGCATCATATACACCGAGTCCCACCTTGTCTTCACGTCTCTCAGAAGTTGTGTTACATTCTTGGGCTTATGCAGGGTGCATTTTTATTTTTCCACCTGCTTACTAAGCCTTTCCCATCATGTGACCAACCACCCACCCATCTCGATCACATGACCAATCACCTGACTAGTCACCTGACCACCCACATGACTAGTCACATGCCATTCCAGTCACCTGCTCCTCAAAGTCACCTGTCCTATATCACCTGCTCCCAAGTCACCTGCACGTCACCTAATACTCCCTCACCTGACCCTATCCCTACCCCTGACTCGTCTCTATTCGCTTACCTCAGCCTTGCTTCCGGATTCTTGGCCCGTTTACTATACTTTTCTCACAGCCTCATTTTACGACTCATACTGACTCCCTTCTTGTTACCTTCACACGTGAGTCAGTTCCACAGTGTATGACTCCATCTTTTTAGCTATGACTTGTTACTAGTACAAGTACTTGTCATATTAGGCCTTAGTCATACAGCCTCCTTACATGTATATAAACCCTTGTGTTTTCTAGAGTTGGGCCTTAAGCCTGACTTGGTTTAATCCCAAGTGTTGTAGCTTCCACAGCACCTTCAGTTTTCACCCGCACTTTGTGCAAAGTCGTCTCAAACATCGTCAAGACTCTCCTCTACATCTTTCATTATCCCCACTAGTGTCTTGCACATGTGCAGACCCGTCATACCAGTGCATCCAAGGGCCAGTGTTCGCTACCTGCGATCCCTTGAAGTACAAGTCCCGCCGCCGTTATACAAACCCATGCACGTCGCACCTTAGGGTCCTTGGCCCTTAACAAGTTGCAGTTCTGGAACATTATCCTTAACTTGGTTGCCATCACCGTCCTTCTTCATGAACAAACTGAGCTTGTTGCCATCTACAATAATTTTCTGGAACTCGGTCCTGTGATTATCTGAAGAGCGTAACAAACGAATGACCCTTTGAGCATGCCAGAGTGGGTCGCCTTTCATGGTGTCGACCCATGCCTTGGGCTTAGGTGGTTTACCTTGGCGGTTGTGGCAATGTGTTAAGGGCCAAGGACCCTAAGGTGCAACGTGCATGGGTTTGTATAACAGCGGCGGGACTTGTACGTCTAGGGATCGCAGGTAGCGAACACTGGCCCTAGGATACTGCTGGGGTGGCTCGTTTGCACGCGTGCACAACAGCGATGATGATGTTGGGATGCGCTAGTCCAGTAGAGGGCACAGCAATTACTGTGACCTACAGCTGGTCTCAAACAGTGGGTCTCTAGCGGACAGGTAGATGGAGAGTGCGCAAGTTGCTAACTGCGCCTAAGCAAAGTGCTTGGTAAAGCGAGAGGAAGGATAAGGGGAGAGTCTCAACGACGTTTGAGACGACTTTGAGAAAGGCTGGGGAAGCTACAACACTTGGGATTAAACCAAGTCAGGCTTAAGGCCCAACTCTAGGAAAACACGAAGGTTTATATACGTGTGGGGAGGTTGTATGACTAAGGCCTAATACGATGAGTACTAGTAACGAGTCATAGTCCAAAAGATGGAGTCATATACTGCAGAACTGACTCATGCGTGAAGGTAACAAAAAGGGGAGTCAATATGAGTCGTAAAACAAGGTTATGAAGAAAGTATGATAAGCGGGCCGAGAATTCGGAAGCGAGGCTGAGGTAAGCGAATAGAGACGAGTCAGGGGTAGGGATGGGGTCATGTGGGGTCAGGTGGGGAGTATCAGGTGATGCGCAGGTGACTTGGGAGCAGGTGATATAGGACAAGTGACTTTGAGGAGCAGGTGACTGAAATGGCATGTGACGGGTCATGTGGGTGGTCAGGTGACTAGTCAGGTGATTGGTCATGTGATGGGAAAGGCTTAGTAAGCAGGTAAAAAATAAAAATACACCCTGTGTAGGCCCAAGAACGTAACATGACGCCCTTCCTAGAAAGTCACTACCACATGACTTCAGGAATGTCGGTCCGGAGTGCCAATAAGCATGTCATTGTCAATGTCTTCCCATGTGGCACCTAGTGTGTTGTATGTGCAGAGTGTCGGGTCGCTATGTCCGTCAACCCATATGGCTGCTAGCATTTCGTATTCACTGTTGTGTGTGCAAAACCTCCCATAGTTAGCGTGCATTTCTGGCACCAAGCAAGTCATCCCAGTGCAATTGCGATGGGGGGTGGGGCAATCTTCATGAGTGTGAAGAGGGGAGTAGCATCTCCCACAGAAGACCCAGAGCAGGCAGTCCTCCTTCAGGTGGTCTGGCGTCTCATTGTGACATTTGAGACAGTAGGGGTAAGAGATGTGTGCGCGCTTGCGCAGGATAATGGGTGAAGGGGGGGCGGCTCGTTTTAATGACTGGGGGGTAGGTAGTGGGTCTTCGTCTGGGTATCGTAGCTCCATGAATGCTTCAGCTATCTCCACTGGTGAGGGTGTTGTCGTCGGGGGGATGTTTGGGTAACGCGCTACTGAAATGTTCAAGTGGGTAGGGGTTGGGGATAGTGGTGTCTGTGGAAGATTGCCGATGATTGCGGGTGGATGTGACAGTTCTGATATGGATGAAGTCGCGTTTGACAATGCAGTGGGTGTTGACAAAGGTGGGCTTGCTTGTTCCTGCTCTGACGAAGGTGGAGCAGTGGGATATGGTGTTACCAGATTGGTAAACACAGGTGAGTATAGTGAGGTCGCCAAATTGCTTGACATAGTTAATGGCACTGGGGGGGAATAGACGTGGGGTGAAGGACATTCAGCGGTGGTAGATGCAACAGTAGTCTCGGCAGAAGTGGGAGTGCTCCAGAGAGTGTTCAAATGTGGCGTGAACCCTAGTATAAACGATCGGAAGTCCTGTCTCCTTGTTTCTTGGTCCTGAGTCTGGTACAAATTCGTGGAATTTGTAGGGATTAGGGTAGATGGACGGGTCTCTGAAGAGGGAACAGAAGAAGTAGAAGGAGGGCTGGGGTTGGCTGTAGTTGATGACTGGTTTGCGGGGCATGATGGGGATGTATTGTTTAGCAAGAGGGTTTTTATGCTGTGCGCAACCTGGAAATCAGCTAAGAGTTCAGGTGCGTGGAGTTCTTCAGCGTTGACCCATGAGTCATGCGCAGGTGAGTATCCTTTCCACCTGACCAGGTATTGTTTCTTCTTCCACCGCCTGTAAGTGCGTTCTTTGATTATCTGTTCTACTTCCCATTCTTCTTCGCCTTCAATGATATCAGGTGGTGGTTCGATAAAATTAGGTCCGTGTTGATCAGTTTCTTTATAGGGCGTAAGAAGGGAGGCGTGGAATACATTGTGTATTTTCCAGGTGGGTGGGAGGCTGAGTTTGTAAGCGACGTTTGATATTTTGGCGGCTACCATAAATGGTCCATACTGCCTTGGTGCTAGCTTTGTGGTGATGTTGCTTGGTAATCTGAGGTTCGTTCCTTTGAGCCAAACTTTGGTTCCTACTTCAAATGGCGTAAATTGAGGGCATTCTTTGATCCAAGATTCTTGTGCTTTACGTTGGGCTTCTTGAGTGGCGTTCCTGGCTTCTTTGATTGCTGATAATCGTTGTTCAAATGTGAGGAGGTTTGATGATCTGGTTGGCTGATGAATCTGTGGTGTATATCCGATAAGGAGGTCAAAAGGTGTTTTCTTTGTGGTTGCTGAGGGCCATGAATTTTTCGTATATTGGGCAAGTGGGAGCCATGAGTGCCAGTTGTTTTGTTGTGTGCCACAAAAGACCCAGAGGTACTGTTCTAGGGTCTGATTGGTTCTTTCGCTAGATCCATCAGTCTGGGGGTGGTATGCTGTGCTCATGTTCTGCTTGATATGAAGAAGTTTACAAAGTTCCGCAGCAAACTTCAATGTGAAGCGAACATCGCGGTCCGATATGATTTCGCAAGGTATGCCGTAGTGCGGGGTTATGTAATTCAGGTACAGAAGTGCGACTCCTTCTGAGTCGATCGCCTTGTTGCAAGGGATAAAGATAGATGCTTTCGAGCAATCTGTGTCTGTGACCGTGAGAATGGTGTTGTATCCACCTGACTGTGGGAGTTTAATGATGAAATCCATTGCGACTGTTTCAAAGGGGCGAGCGTTCTCTGCGGGAGTAATGGGGAACAGTGGTGGATGGGCAGGATGGGTGTTGACTTTTGTCATCTGGCAGGTAGTGCATCCTTTGATGTATTCAGTGATGAATGTTTTCATGTTCGGCCACCAGTAGTATTGCAAGAGAAGCTGCAGTGTCTTGGTAATCCCGGGATGGCCAGCCATCACATGATCGTGGAAAAGGGAAATTACTCCCCTCCTAAGCGTGTTGTCTGCCACAACAACCAAGGCGGTCCCGTGATGCCAGTGGGTCCTGTCCAATAGGGTGAGGTTATGTAATGGTGCCCATCGCTTGAGTTCTGATTGGTGCGGATATTGCCCTGTTTTGACTTTGCTGTCCCAGTTGTCATGGATACTGTCTATGTCGAAGACACGGATATGCGTTTCTTCTCCACCAGGCCGCCCGTCTCTGGGGTGACTCCCGACCATGGAGGTGTGTTGCTTGCAGAAGTATTGGTCTGGCCATACAAGCACTTCATCATTATCTGGGTTTGGTCCTTCATAGTCTGGTTGCCTAGATAAGGCGTCTGCTCTGTTTGTTGCTCCAGGTTTGTATTCTAGTAAGATGTTGTATTGTTTGCGCTCGGGTATGTAACCAGCGATGTGCGGGCCGATCTTCTGGGGATCTCTATAGTAGCGTAAATTGGCGTGATCTGTGTATACTAGGATGGGGATATGAGTTCCTTTGAGCAAGTGTGTCCAGCAGCAAAGTCCTCTCATAATGGCTAGGAATTTGCAGTCGTAGATAGGGTAGTTTTGCTCGGTTGTGGTGAATTTCTGGGAATGGAATCCCACTGGTCTGCGTGGTCCTGGTTTCTCTGTGCCGTTTGCTTGTGTAGTTGGTGGATCTCTTTGGTATAAGATCGCTCCTGTGCCGATCTGTGAAGCGTCCACTTCTAGCTCGAATTGCCTAGAAGGGTCTGGTTTGACTAGTACTGGTGAGCTGGTTATGAGCATGATTATTTTATCTTGTGCTTCGCGTTGTGCTGGTCCCCATTCAAATGGGATGTCCTTGCCTGTAAGCTTAGTGATAGGTGCGGCGATGATTGAGAAGTTCTTGCAGAACATTCTGTGGTACCCAGCGACGCCTAAGAATCCTCTGGCCTGCCTAAGATTGAGTATGTCATGTGGGTAGTCGCGTAGCCCTGCGACTTTAGCCGGATCGATAGTGATGCCTTCTTTTGAAATTCTAACGCTGAGGAAGTCCATTTGTGGCTGTAAGAAGACTGATTTTGACAGTTTAAGGTGGAGTCCGTGCTTCGCAAGTAGATCGAATAGGAAGTGGATGATCTCAATGTGTAGCGCTAGGTCTTTGAGTAATGTGCCAATGCCGCAGTCGTCCATGTAGTTCTTGAATATTTCCCTGATGTTGTGTATGCCTTTCCTCTCGAAGTGCTTGTAGAGCTCTTTGAGGATACCATTCATAAATCGTTGGAAGCTGGCTGGGGAGTTTGACATGCTGAAGAACATGACCTTTGGTTCGTAAAGGCCACAGCGCGTTTTGAATGCTCCCTTCCACTTGTCACCTTCTTTGATCCGGATATTGTTATAGCCCCATCTGATGTCGAATTTGCTAAATACTTCCATCCCCTGCAAGTCTTGGATGCACTGTGCGAGGTTTGGGAGTGGTGTGACGTCTTTGCGGGTAACAGCGTTGAGGGGTCTATAGTCGATGATATACCGGGTTTCCTTTGAGTCTTTCTTAGGGACGCTGAAGGTCGAAAAGCTGTAGGGAGAGTGGGATGGTACGATGTAGCCTTTTGCCAAGTTTTCATCCAAGAATTTGTCCTCTGCTTCCTGTTCTTTGTGGGACAAAGGGTAGACTTTGCAGTTAAAGCTGGTCGGTGCAGTGTCCATTAGTTCAATTTTGTGGTCTCCTTCTCCGCGTGAAGGCGGGAATTTGTTGGCCTCTTCGTCCGAAAATAGTAGTGTGTGACGTTTGAATTCCTCCGGGAGGGTAACTTCCTCCTTCCCATGTTCCGTTGCATACTTATGGGCCATTTCAATTGCGTTATGCATGCGGTTGATTTCCACCAGGCCTTCCTGTGTTTCTACAGGAGTTACTCCTGACCGCGGAATGTACTGTGTGCGGTTAATTTCTGCCGGGCCTTCCTGTGTTTCTACAGGAGTTACTCCCAACCGCGGAATGCACTGCGCGTGAGCTATAGTAATGCGCTCCAAGAGTTTGTGTTTGTATTCTTTGAGCTTCTGGAAGGTTTTGAGTTTAAGTGTTTCCATTTTGATTTGTGGTCTGCGTAACTGAGCATTAGTCCAGTCGATATCTGGGGTGAAGGCGCGGAACCAGGGATAACCTAAGATAAATCTGTCTCTGCCTAGATTTGAGACATAGAAGCATTGTCGCTCCTTCTGGTTTCCTTGTTTGACCATAAGGTTGCATGTGTGAGTGATGGTTCCGTGACGGTTATTAGTTCCGTCCACATTGAATACAGGTCTGGGAATAGTTAGTTTCTGAGTTCCCAGCCTAAGCCTAGCGACAGTTTTGTAGTCGATAAAGTTTTCTGTAGCACCAGTGTCTAGTAGTGCTGTTTCTTCCGCTTGTCCTCGATAGTGTGATAGAACGAGATTTATTTGAATGTGGTTGAGTCGGCTAATGTACACACTATTGAGACTGATGGCCCTAGCTACAGCGGCTAGTTTAGGGCCCTTTAAAAACCCGATGGGGTGTTCCCTATGATGGCATCTTCCAGGAAGGAGAGTTTGAATTCTTCATCCATGGCTTGGAATGCATCGCTCCTAATCATTTCATTGACGAGCTTTGGGGTGATGTCGTTTATGGTGATTTCTCTGGTGTGGGTCTGGTTACTGGTGTTAGCGGTGCTTCCGCTGCTCTGGGCGCGGTCCGCTTGTTTCTTGCGACAATCTTTGGCGCAGTGTCCTCTTTTGAAACAGTAGAAGCAGGAGTTGTTGGCTTGTAACTCTGCTTTCTTGGCTTCAGAAAGTTCTGGTCCTCTACCGGTAATATTGGTAGCAATGGTAGCGTCAACATCCATATGGTGTCCTCCTTGGGATGTGGTGAGGCGTTGTCCTCCTCCGTGTGACTGCTGCTATGGTCCACAGGATCTCTGGCCAAGTGCGGCATAGTATCCTTGGCATAAATTGGTTTTAAATTCTTGGGTGTGTTTCCATCTGAGGTTACAGGCGCGTGCAGCGTCTTCCCATGGTTGGAATGTGGCCCACAGATTCCTTGGGTCATATCCTTGACTGTTTATTATGGCTGTGGTTAGACCAGGGGCAAGTCCCTTTTTGAACAAGTGGATGATGCCATGTGAATTGATATCTATCCCTGAGGCAGTGACGTATCTCTTGAATTTGGATATGAAGACGTCCAAGTTATCTTTCATTTTGAGGTTCTCTAGTTTCTGGTAGGCCTCTACTTTGATGTTGGTGTTATAAAATATGTCTTTGAACACCTGTTCAAAGGTCGTCCAGTGGACTTCTTCTGTGTCTGCGGTTCCTCCAGCAATGCGTGCCTGAAGTTCCGTCATCTGTTGTTCCTTCCATGGGTCGACTAGAACTCCACCCATGTAGGTAAGTGCCGTGGTGACGCATGTGGCTGGGTTGCTCATAGCATTGTTGTTCCTGTTAGTGAACTTGAAGATGCCGAAGTTGACTAGGAAGTTGTGACTAGTGTCTCTGTCTCCGCTGAAGTAGGGAGGTGGGGTGCCTTTGAGTCCGCCATTGGATGATACTGCTGCGACTGTGACGGTTTGTCCTGTTCCACCTGTAGTGGCTGCTATGCTTGCTGTGCCTGGTCCCGATCCTCTTGTTTGTCCTGACATGGTAGGTGGGATGTATGTAAGTGTGTTTGATCCTGAGGTAGCGACGGTTACTGGTGCACTTGTAGACGCGACTGGGAGTGTGGATGTGATTGGTGCGATGTCAACGGGGATAGCAATGCCCTGAGTGGCTGCTGTTTCAATCTGGGGTAGGATAGGTGTCTGCGGAGTGAATGGATTCGCTCCCTGGAGTGTGGCAATGTGGTGAAGACCTCCTGCAAGTGTCTCTTCTGGGGGTGCTGGTGCGTGTTCCGGGTGATGTATAAAGAAGTCTGGGTGCTGGGAATCGTCGGTGTTCCACCAGCCTAGTAGCCTATTTTCTTTGGGAACAAGAGCTTCTTTGGTAGTGTACCAGGTGCCGTCTGTTTCTCTTCCGAGTTGTGTCCAGTTGTCTTCTCCGTTTGCTGTGACGAATTCTACAGCAAGTTTGTCTGTGCCTGCGCTGATGTAGTAGCCTGTGTCTGGGTTCGCTCTTCCCCTGAGTCTGGGATGTGATTCGAAGTATGCCTGTCCCTTAATGTGGTTAGGGAGGTTGTCTGCTTGTCTTCTTTGTACGCGCTTGTGAGTGTCGTCTAATTCTCCAATGAGTTGTATACCCGCCAGGGTAGATGATGTCTGTGATGCTCCGCGGAGCCTGGGTGGGAAGCCTGACTTGTGTTAAGGGCCAAGGACCCTAAGGTGCGACGTGCACGGGTTTGTATAATGGCGGCGGGACTTGTACGTCTAGGGATCGCAGGTAGCGAACACTGGCCCTAGGATACTGCTGGGGTGGCTCGTTTGCATGCGTGCACAACGGCGATGACGATGTCGGGATGCGCTAGTCCAGTAGAGGGCACAGCAATTACTGTGACCTACAGCCGGTCTCAAACAGTGGGTCTCTAGCAGACAGGTAGATGGAGAGTGCGCAAGTTGCTAACTGCGCCTAAGCAAAGTGCTTGGTAAAGCAAGAGGAAGGATAAGGGGAGAGTCTCAACAACATTTGAGACGACTTTGAGAAAGGCTGGGGAAGCTACAACACTTGGGATTAAACCAAGTCAGGCTTAAGGCCCAACTCTAGGAAAACATGAAGGTTTATATACGTGTGGGGAGGTTGTATGACTAAGGCCTAATACGATGAGTACTAGTAACAAGTCATAGTCCAAAAGATGGAGTCATATACTGCAGAACTGACTCACGCGTGAAGGTAACAAAAAGGGGAGTCAATATGAGTCGTAAAACAAGGTTATGAAGAAAGTATGATAAGCGGGCCGAGAATTCGGAAGCGAGGCTGAGGTAAGCGAATAGAGATGAGTCAGGGGTAGGGATGGGGTCATGTGGGGTCAGGTGGGGAGTATCAGGTGATGCGCAGGTGACTTGGGAGCAGGTGATATAGGACAAGTGACTTTGAGGAGCAGGTGACTGAAATGGCATGTGACGGGTCATGTGGGTGGTCAGGTGACTAGTCAGGTGATTGGTCATGTGATGGGAAAGGCTTAGTAAGCAGGTAAAAAATAAAAATACACCCTGCATAGGCCCAAGAACGTAATACAACGGGCAAGTTTCAACTTGTAGTCTTGACCACCAATGTTGTCATCATCCGAATCACAGGATTCATCCTCGGAGTCCGAGTCTGATTCATTCCCGGAGTCCAAGCCATTGCTGCGGTGAGTTAGATAGTTGGGGTCAAGAGGAACCTTGAGCTGCAAAAGATATGATTCGGGCATTGAAGTGAAGGATGAAATGACGTGTGAAGAGCAGATGTTGATAATGTGGGCATAACACCAGACACGATTGCGCTAATGGTGAAAGCTAAGCGTGTCAGCTATCCCGCATTTGGTCAATATGTCCTGAATCCATTCCATGGCCGATGCGTTATTTGAGGCGTTGTCAAGCGTGAAGTGGCCGACCTGAAATGGGGGTTAACATCAGCACATAGATATTAGAGAATAAATACCTTATTTGTAACACAAGCGCGATCAAGTAGATACACGATTGCCTTTGCTATGCTGCGACCTGTGTGCTTCTTCTTGAGGCGATGAAAGCCGATGAGTGAAGTCTTCAGTGAAAGGGATCCAGTTGACGCGTCAGCGGCGATCCAGTGGCAAGTCAGCCCTAAGAACGACGCCATATTCCTGGCTCCCCAAACATCTGCTGTGAAACTGATCCGCCCGCAGGCTTCCTATCGATCAAAGTTAGCATAGAGGGAGGGGGGAAGGTAGAACGCACAAACTCACGGAAAGCTCCACTTTCAACACTCCGAATGCCTTCTTCCAATGATAAATTATTGATTCCCTCATCTTATCACGGTGAGGGATTTCAGAATCGGTGAGGGTTGGATGGAGGGTCAAACACAGGAGTCGAAACTCCAGCGATTCGACAACACGAATCGGCTGAAGACACTTTAGCATGAGAACACGAGATTGTCAAGACTTAAGACTTACCTCATCATTCGCAACAATAAAATTGGAAAGGAGTTCTAAGAACACCTCCAGAGAGAACGTTGGGATTGACGGGTCGCGTACATTTCTGGCATTCTTGAGGAGGGCCCAATTCTTTACTTGAGTCGACAGCGGGTAGTTCCAGTGATCATTCTCCATGACCATCCGGTCATACTCAGCAGTATGGTACTTGTACAGATGCTTCCGAAGATTGGGGTTCGCAGTGTTAGGTGAATAAATATAATTGGGGGCAGCCCTGGGTATGTCAGCTTTTTGAATGGCGCCATATTTTTTCCTGCTAGTTTGTGAGATGATAATCACAATGTTACGTTCTTGGGCTTACGCAGGGTGCATTTTTCATTTTCCACCTGCTTACTAAGCCTTTCCCATCACGTGACCAACCACCCATCCATCTCGATCACATGACCAATCACCTGACTAGTCACCTGACCACTCACATGACCAGTCACATGCCATTCCAGTCACCTGCTCCTCAAAGTCACCTTGTCCTATATCACCTGCTCCCGAGTCACCTGCGCATCACCTGACACTCCCTCACCTGACCTCACATGACCCTATCCCTACCTCTGACTCGTCTCTATTCACTTACCTCAGCCTCGCTTCCGGATTCTCAGCCCGCTTATTATACTTTTCTCATAGCCTCGTTTCGCGACTCATACTGACTCCTTTCTTGTTACCTTCACGCGTGAGTCAGTTCAGCAGTATATGACTCCATCTTTTGGACTATGACTCGTTACTAGTACAAGTACTCGTCGTATTAGTCCTTAGTCATACAG
>Ga0307510_10008639_pt1 | contig 12137 bp, 11 predicted proteins | sample 12_EM_MG_FD_207224 | JGI IMG/M metagenome (GOLD analysis project Ga0307510, IMG submission 207224) | Populus trichocarpa ectomycorrhiza microbial communities from riparian zone in the Pacific Northwest, United States - 12_EM | ecosystem: Host-associated > Plants > Roots > Unclassified | place...
TGGCCGACCCGGCCGCCATGGTCCGCGACTCCCTGACCCTGGCCGTACAGGTCAATGGCAAGCTTCGCGGTACCATCGAGGTACCGGCCGCGGCTTCGAAGGAAGACGCCGAGGCCGCGGCGAAGGCCGATCCGGCCGTAGCCAAGCAGCTCGAGGGGCTCACCATCCGCAAGGTGATCGTGGTCCCGGGCAAGATCGTCAACATCGTCGCAGGATGATTTCCATGCTCCGCATGCTCCGCCTCCCGCTGTTGCTCGTCGCCCTGGCCGCCCTGTCGGCCTGCGGTTTCCACCTGCGCCGAAGCGCGGCATTGCCCGAGTCGATGAAGCAGGTACACCTGACGGTAAGCGGCGGCGGCAAGCTGGAGCGCAGCCTGAGCCGCGCCCTGGAACTGGCCGGCTCCACCGTGCTCGACCACGGCGGCACCGGCATCGCGGAGCTGAAGGTGCCCACGGCGGCCTTCAACACGCAGACGCTCACCGTCGGCGGTACGGCCCGCGTCACGGAATATTCCGTGCGCTACCACGTCGACTTCAGCCTTTCCGATGGCCAGGGCAACGTGGTGATCCCGCAGCGGGGCATCGATATGTCGCGTGACTTCAGCTACGACGCGCTCAACACCATTGGTACGGCGGCGCAGACCGAACAGCTGCAGAACAGCCTGGTGGACGACATGGTCCAGTCGATCCTGTTCCGCCTGGAAGCTGCGGCAAAGCACCCGGAAGTGATCCAGCCCGCTGCCACCCCGGCGCCCAAGGCCGACTGACGCACCATGCCGCTCAGCCCGGGACAGTGGCAAAAGCAGCTTGCCGGTAGCGAGCTGGCGCCGGTATACCTCCTGGCTGGCGAGGAACTGCTGGTGCTCGAGGCCGCCGACGCCCTGCGGGCCCAGGCCCGGCGCCTGGGATACGACGAGCGCGAGGTGCTGGAAGCCGACGCCCGCTTCGACTGGGACGACCTGGCACGCGCGGGGGCCGGCATGTCGTTGTTCGCCACCCGCCGCCTGATCGACTTGCGACTCCCCGGCGGCCGTGCAGGCAAGGAAGGCGGGGCGGCGATCACCGCCTTTTGCGCGGCGCCACCACCGGATACCACCTTGCTGGTCACCGCCATGGAATGGAGCAGCAAGCACGAAAGCGCCTGGAGCAAGGCGATGGACGCCGCCGGTGTGCAGGTGGTGTTCAATGCGCCGCGGCCGAACGAATGGGCTTCCTGGATCGGTGCACGCCTGGCCTCGCGCGGGGTGAAGGCCACGCCGGGCGCCGCGGCCTTGCTGGCCGAGCGGGTGGAAGGCAACCTGCTTGCTGCTGCCCAGGAGATCGACAAGCTGGTGGTGCTGGCGGGCGACACGCGCGTGGACGAAGCCGCGATGGAAGGCTACGTGGCCGACAGCGCCCGCTTCGATGCCTTCAAGCTGACCGACGCCGCCTTTGCCGGCGACGGCGGCCGCGCCTTGCGCATCCTTGCGGGGCTGAAGGCCGAGGGCGAAGACCTCATTCCCCTGATGGGCTGGCTGGTGAACCAGCTGCAGATGGCCATGCGCCTGGCCAACGCCCGCGACTTCGCTTCGCAGGCCCGGGCCGAACGCCTGTGGCCGGCGCGCGAACAGCTTTTCCGCCAGGCCTTGCGCCGCGCCCCCCGCGAGCACTGGTTGGCGTGCCTGGCCCGTGCCGCCGCCATCGATCGCATGGCCAAGGGCCGCGAGCAGGGCGATCCGTGGCGTGCGGCCGAGCGCCTGGTGGCGGCGATCGCCGAGCCGCGCGCGACGGCGGCCCTGGCCTGAGCCGGCCGATGCGTCCGCTGGCGATCCTGGGCGGCACGTTTGATCCGGTCCACCTGGGCCACCTGTGCGTGGCCTGGGAAGCGGCCGAGGCGCTCGATGCCGAGATCGTGCTGGTGCCGGCGCACGTGCCGCCCCACCGCCCTCCGCCGCGCGCGACGGCGGCGCAGCGGGTGGCCCTGCTCGAGGCGGCGCTTGCCGACCAGGACGTCCTGCGCCTGGACACGCGCGAACTGGAGCGCGACGGTCCTTCCTATTCCGTGGACACGCTCACCGAGCTCCGCGGCGAGATCGGCCCGGACCGGCCGCTGGTGTTGCTGGTGGGTGCCGACGCCTTCGCGGGCCTGCCGCGCTGGAACCGCTGGCGTGAAATCTTCGGCCTGGCCCATGTCGGCGTGCTGACCCGGCCGGGCGAACATCCGGTGCTCGACGACGACCTGGCCGACGAAATCGCGCCGCGGCGCGCTCGGGTGCCGGTGGGACCAGCAGGGCAGGTAATTCCGATCACGGTGACCGCCCTGGACATCTCCGCCACCGCCATCCGCGATCTCCTGGCCGCCGGCCGCATGCCGCGTTACCTGTTGCCGTCGGGGGTGGTGGACCGCCCCGGCCTGCTGGCGCCCTACAGGTAAAGCTCCCCAGGCCCTTTCGCTGGCGAAGCTTGAGGGGGCTATAATCGGCCCACCTACCCTGAGGTCCGCCCTTTTGAGCCAAAAGTCCAATCGCAAACCGTCCGACGCCCCGAACATCAACGAGACCCTGCGCAAGCGAGTGATCGACGCGCTAGAGGAACTGAAGGCCAAGGACGTCCGCGAACTGGATGTGCGGGGCAAGACCTCCATCGCCGATACCCTGGTGATTGCCTCGGGCACCTCCGCCCGGCACGTCAAATCCATTGCCGACGAAGTGATCAAGTTCGCCAAGCAGGCGGGCGTGATGCCGCTGGGCGTGGAAGGCCAGGTCGAAGCCGAGTGGGTCCTGGTGGACCTGGGCGACATCATCGTCCACATCATGTTGCCGCGCATCCGCGAGTTCTACGGCCTTGAGCGGCTGTGGACGCTTGGCGACGATGGCGCGGAAGCCGCCAACGACTAACGTGCGCTGATGCGGGCGCGTCTGATCGCCGTTGGCGAACGCATGCCCGCATGGGTGGCCGAAGGTTTCGGCGAGTACCGCAAGCGCCTGGCGCACGATCTGCCGCTGGAGCTCGTCGAGCTGAAGCCCGGCATGCGCGGCAAGGGTCGCGACGATGCGCGTGCGATGGCCGATGAGGGAACGGCGATCCTTGCCGCCTTGCCGCGAGATACCCACGTGGTGTCCCTGGATGGACGCGGCAAGACGTGGTCGAGCGAGGAACTGGCCACGCAACTGGCCGCGTGGCGGATGTCCGGACGCGACCTTGCCTTCCTGATTGGTGGTCCTGACGGTCACGCCGCCGAAGTACTGGCCCGCGCCGACCAGCACTGGTCGCTCGGTCCACTCACCCTCCCACATATGCTCGTCCGCCTGGTGCTTGCCGAGCAGCTTTACCGTGCCACCACCCTGTTGGCCGGCCACCCTTACCATCGGGCCTGACATGCTCTACCTGGCATCGACATCGCCGCGCCGTCGGCAACTCCTGGCGCAGATCGGATTCGCTTTCGAACCGTTGGATCTGGAGATTCCCGAAGTCCGCGAGCCACATGAGACACCGCTGGCTTACGTCACGCGCGTCTCGGGCGAAAAGGCCGTGGCGGGGCGGCACAAAGTGTCGGCGATGGACTTCGTGCTGGCCGCCGATACCGAGGTGGTGCTGGACGACGAAGTCTTCGGCAAGCCCGTCGACGACGATGATGCCGCGGGCATGCTGCGGCGCCTGTCCGGCCGCACGCATGAAGTGATAACCACGGTGTGGCTGGTGGGGCCGGAATTCGCCCGCTCGGTGACCTCGACGTCGCAGGTGCGCATAACGACACTGGACGAAGGCGCCATCGCTGAGTACCTGGCCACTGGTGAGCATCGCGGCAAGGCCGGTGCTTATGCCATCCAGGGCCATGCAGGCACCTTCATCGAGCATCTGGCAGGCAGCTTCACCAGTGTGATGGGTTTGCCATTGCACGAAACGTATCTGTTGCTGCAATCAGCAGGAATCCGCCGTGCCGCTTGAGCTAGCGCACCCGGGCGTGCAGCCGCTGGGCCTGATCCAGTTCGAAGCTTAGATTCCGGCCCAGCGCATGTGCGGCCGCGGCCGCCAATGACACCCCAAGGCCCGCATGCCCCGCTTCGCCGGTGTGCTTGCGCCAGAAGCGGTGGCCGAGCTGCCCGATGTCGGCCTGGCTAAGTTCCGGCGCGTCGTTGGAAACGTCCAGGGCTTCACCATGGCGGGACAGCGACACGCGGCTGGCTTCCGGCGCGTGGCTCACCGCATTGGCGATCAGGTTGCCCATGAGCATGTCCAGCAGCGCCGGGTCGGTGATCATCGTGCTGCCGGGTTCGAAGCCTTCGATATCCAGCTCCAGTCCGCGCCGCGTGATGGTGACCTGGTGCAGGGCAAGCGTGCGGGCCAGCCATGCACCCATGTCCACCGGCTCCCGGCGGGCGGGCTCGAAGCCGGCCTCAAGCCGGGTCAGCTCCAGCAGGGCAGTGACGGTGGCCTCGAGCTCCGCGCCGATCGCGCCGACTTCGGCCATCACTTCCCGCGGGCTTCGTTCACTGGGGAAGCGGGTTTCAACATCCACCAGGCTGCGCAGTTCCGCCAGGCGGGTGCGGGTCTCGTGGGCCAGTCCGCTGGCGAACTGCCGTTCGCGGGCGAGCACTTCATCCATCCGGGCCAGCACCTCGTTGAAGCGGGCCACCAGGGGTTCGAGTTCCTTCACCCCTGCCTCGGGCAGTCGGCCAGCCGGCGCCTGCGGGCCGATGCCACGCATGCGCTCGGCCAGCGTGCGCAAGGGGGCCAGCCCCCGGCGCACCAGCCAGGGCACGGCCAGCAACATGGCCAGGGAAGCCGCCACCGGCCCCAGGGCCAGGATCCAGTCCATGGTCAGCAGAAGCTGGTCCATGTCGTGCCGGGGGCGGCTGACCAGCAGCCAGCAGGCCCGGGGAGCCTGCGCGGTGGCGTGCGGACGCCCCCCTCGTACGGGCGGATAAGGCGCGTTGAAACGAAACATCACCGTCTGCGTGCCGCCGGCATCATCCAGTTCATCGAAACGGGGCGTGGCGGTGGCCCGTTCAGGCCAGCCGGGCGGCGCCGGCGGCGCTGGATCGCTGCGCGTGGCTGCACGCCCCTCGCACCGCAGTTCGTATGAAATGGGTCCATCGCCCCCCAGCAGCGACGGCTGGGCCCCACCGGAAGACGCCACCAGGCGGCCTTCCTCGAACTCCACCACCGTGGTCAGGGCCTTGGCCTGGGCCAGCAGGGCATCGCGGAAGCGGGCATCGAGCTCGCTGTCCACCTGGTGGTCCATGAACAGGGCCACGGCGCCCATCGCCAGCAGTACGGCCAGCGCCAGCGGCGCGGTCAGCCGCCAAGCCAGCGACGAGGGCCGCTTCACGGGATGATGTACCCGGCGCCGCGGCGGGTTTCGATCAGCAGGGGCAGGCCCGCCGTGTCGAGCTTCCGGCGCAGGCCGAAGACCATCACCTCCACGCTGCGGTCCGACGTGCCGGTGTCGCTGCCGGCGGTGCGCTCGAGGATCTCCGCCCGGCTGAAGGCGCGTCCGCGGTGCCGCAGAAGAAGCGAGAGAATGCCGAATTCACGCGGGGTGAGGGCCAGCACCTGGCCATCGACGCGGGCCTCGCGGGCCCGCGGATCGACGCTGAGGCCGCCTAGCGTCAGCGTGGCCGGCTGGGCTTCCCGCGGACGCCGGGCGAGCGCGTGCAGGCGGGCGAGCAGTTCATCGAAGGAGAACGGCTTTACCAGGTAATCGTCGGCACCGGCGTCCAGGGCCTGGATACGGTCGCCCACGGCATCGCGGGCGGAGAGCACGATCACCCCCGGCCGCTGGCCGCCGCGGGGCAATTCCTTGAGCACCCCAAGGCCATCCAGGCGGGGCAGCATGAGGTCGAGCACGATCAGTTCATATTCGTAGGCAGCCAGGAACGACAACGCCTCCATGCCGTCGGCAGCGGTGTCCACGGTAAACCCGGCGGCCGCCAGGCCCCGCGACAAGGTGCCGCGGAGGCGGTCCGAATCTTCGACCAGAAGAAGCTTCATGGGCGCCGACAATAACCGATGTGCGGCCCATCGCAGCAGGGTTGGCATTACTGCATCGACAGGTTCTTGATCCAGCAGCTATAAAGATGGATCAAAGAAGGATCGAAGCGGTGAGTGAAGAAATCCTGATTAACGTCACCCCCCGCGAAACCCGCGTGGCCGTGGTCGAGAACGGCATGCTGCAGGAGGTCCACGTCGAGCGCGCGCAGAAACGCGGCTATGTGGGCAATGTCTACAAGGGCAGGGTGCAACGGGTCATGCCGGGCATGCAGGCGGTGTTCGTGGAGATCGGCCTGGACCGGGCCGCGTTCCTGCATGCCTCGGACATCGTCAGGCCGCCCCCCTCGGGGAGCGAAGCCGAAGCCAGCGGCAACGGCAACGGTGGCCCCACGCCCAGCATCAGCGAGCTGGTGCACGAGGGGCAGGAAATCGTGGTCCAGGTGGTCAAGGACCCCATCGGCACCAAGGGCGCGCGTCTGTCCACGCACCTTTCCATCCCCTCCCGCTACCTGGTGCTGTTGCCGCAGGCCCGCACCCTGGGCGTGTCGGTGCGCATCGAGGACGAAGCCGAGCGCCAGCGCCTGAAGGATGTCCTGACTCCCCTGCTGGGGGAAAAACCGCTCGGTTACATCGTGCGCACCAATGCCGAGGGTCAATCGGAAGAGTCGCTGGCCTTCGATGTCACCTACCTTGGCAAGGTCTGGCGCGTCGTGCAGGAAAACATCGTCAAGGCGAAAGTCGGCGAGCGCGTCTACGAGGAACTTTCCCTGCCGCTTCGCGCCTTGCGCGATTCGCTCAACGACGGCATCGAAAAAGTGCGGGTGGATTCGCGCGAAACGTTCGAGAAGGTCGCACGGTTCGTGCACAAGTTCATGCCGGTGCTCGACGACCGCATCGAACACTACGCCGGTGAACGGCCGATCTTCGACCTCTACGGCGTCGAGGACGAAATCCAGCGTGCGTTGCGCAAGGAAGTGCCGCTCAAATCCGGCGGCTACCTGATCGTCGACCAGACCGAGGCGATGACCACCATCGACGTCAACACCGGTGGTTATGTCGGCAGCCGCAACCTGGAGGAAACGGTCTACCGCACGAACCTGGAGGCGGCACAGGCCGCCTCGCGGCAGCTGCGGCTGCGCAACCTGGGCGGCATCATCATCATCGACTTCATCGACATGGTGGACGACGAACACAAGCGCCAGGTGCTGCGCATGCTCGAGAAAGGGCTGGCGCGCGACCACGCCAAGACCACCGTGTACCCGATGTCGGCGCTGGGGCTGGTGGAAATGACCCGCAAGCGCACCACCGAAAGCCTCGAACGCCAGTTGTGCGAACCGTGCCCCGCCTGCAGCGGCAGGGGCACGCTGAAGACCGCCGAAACCGTCACCTATGAAATTTTTCGGGAAATTACCCGGGCCGTGCGCCAGTTCAATGCCGAGAAACTGCTGGTGATGGCCAGCCCCAAGGTGGTGGGCCGCATCCTCGAGGAGGAGTCCGCCGCCGTGGCCGAACTGGAGGAGTTCATCTCCAAAAGCATACGCTTCCAGGCCGAAGAACATTATTCGCAGGAACAGTTCGATGTGGTCTTGCTCTGACCGACCGCGCCCCGTGGCGTGCCGTCGGTGACACACCCCTGGCAGCATCGCTGGCGCCGGCTGCGCTTTACCCTCATCGGCCTTGTCGCCGGTGTGCTGATCCTTGCCGCCGTGACGATGGCGCTGGGACAGTTGTTGCTGCCCCTGGCGGCGCGTTACCCCGCGCGCGTGGCGTCGATCCTTAGCGAGCACCTGCATCGCGACATCCGCTTTGCCAGCCTGGAAGGGCACTGGCAGCCATCGGGCCCGGTACTGGTGGCGCATGACGTCACCTTGCAGGGTGCCGACGGCGCGCCACCGCTGATGTTGCCCACGGCTGAATTCAAGCTCGACTTCGGCGCGCTGTTCATGCGCTCGCGCAACTGGCTGAACTTGCGCCTGGCAGGCGTGCGCCTGCAGTTGCACCGCGATACGGCGGGTGTGTGGCATGTCGATGGTTTTGGTGCAGGTGGTGGACGGCAGGCTTCGCTGGGCGATCTCTCAGCCGACCTCTGGGTGAGCGACTTCGGCGTGTCGCTGCTCGATGAACGCACCGGCCACCGTTTTGAACTGCGCAGCCCGCAGGCACACCTGCGCAAGCGTGGCGGCAGCCTGCGTTTCGCCGGCGACCTGATGCGCGTGGGCAGCCCTGGCCGCCTGCATGCGGTGGGCCTGTTTGCCGACGACGGCAGTTTCGGGCGGGTGTACGCGCGTGGCGACAATGTCGATCTCAAGGCCATGGTCGGTGACGTGGATGTCGCCGGCTATGGCGTTAGCGCGGGTACCGGCAGCTTCCAGGTGTGGAACGACTGGCGCCGCGGCGTGGTGGTGCGTAGCGTCGCGCGCCTGGACCTGGCGAATCTCGCCATGCATGGGCCCACGCAGGCCGTGGCCACCAGCGGGCTGCACGGCCTGGCCGACTTCCAGCGCCGCGCCGATGGCGACCATGTGCTTTGGACCGCCGACGACAAGGGCGTGCTGGCATTGACCATCGGCGCGCAGGGCAACCTGGACATGGCGGCCCACGAGGTGGACCTTGCGCCGCTGCTGCCCTGGGCGGCCTTGCTGCCGTCCACGCCGCCGGGCGTGGCGGCGTGGCTGGCCAAGGGGCGCCCACGCGGCAAGCTCGTCAGCGCCACGGCACACTGGGGCGACGACGCCGACACGCGCTCGGTGGCGGCCAGCTTCCTTGGCCTTGGCATCGATGCCGTGGGCAGCCTTCCCGGCATCGACCACATCCAGGGCGATGTACGCGGCGATGGCAGCGCGATGGCGTTGCAGCTGCCACGCCAGGCCGTCACGGTGTCCTTTCCCAACGTGTTCCGCAAACCCTTCCTGATGTCGGCGATCGACGGTGACATCGCCGCCTGGCATGAGGAGGGCAATTGGCACCTGGGCGTGGACACGCTCGACTTCACCGGCGAACAGTTCGCCGGCCAGGCGCGCGGAGAGATCCTTTTTCCCGATGCCGGCGGCCGTCCGTTCCTGGATATCTACGCCAGCATTTCAGGAGGGCAGGTTCCCGCCGCCAAGCTGTTCTGGCCCTACCGGTCGATGCCCGAGGGCACTATTCGCTGGCTCGACCGCGCGTTGGTTTCGGGCGAAATCGAATCGGCCTCGGCGCTGGTACGTGGAAGCCTGGCTGACTGGCCCTTCAAAGGGAACGAAGGTCGTTTCGAAGGCCGCGCCGTGATTCGCGACCTCGCCCTCGCTTACAGCGACAGCTGGCCCGCCGCCGAGCACGTCAACGCCGTGGCGAGCTTCGTCGACAACGGCATGCAGGTGGACGTGACTTCCGGCCAGGGTCGCCAGGTGCATGTGGAGAAGGCCCAGGCCACCATCGCCGACTTCGCCGATTCGGTGCTGGACCTTGGCGTCTCCGGGGGCGGTTCGGCCGCATCGGTGCTGGACTTCGTCCGCAACAGCCCGGTGGCACGCAACAGCGCCGATACGCTGGACAAGCTCAAGCTTGGCGGCGACGCCAGCTTCGATTTCCGCCTGCTGATGCCGTTGAAGAAAGCCGAGGATTTCAACCTGCAGGGCACGGCCCAGCTCAAAGGCGCCGACCTCACGGCCGATGCCTGGGGATTGAAGCTGGGCAAGATCACCGGGCCGCTTACCTTCGACGGCAAGGGCATGAAGGCCGGCCCGCTGCAGACGACCTACCGTGATCGACCGGCTACGCTTGTCCTGGGCGTGGCCGCTGGCACGGACGATCCGGACAAGATCTTCAATGCAAGCTTGCAGGGTGATTTTTCCGTCGCCGAACTCGTTGCCGGTTACGACAACATCAAGTGGCTTGGCGACCTGGCCAATGGCCGCGCCAGCTTCGATGTCGGTTTCGATGTTTCCCATGCAGGCAACGACAAGACCACGCAGGCGCTGCACGTAAGTTCCGACCTTCGTGGCATCGAGCTGAAGCTGCCGGCGCCTGCGAAGAAGAAGGCCGACACGGCGTTGCCGATCAGCGTGGACCTGGGCCTGCCGACCGACGGCGCGGAACTGCGCCTGGCGTTGGGCGACGCGGTGCGCGCGCGTATGCGCCTGGGCACCGACAAGGGGCCGCCGTTTGCCGCCACCTTCAACCTGGGCACCACCATGCCAGCCACGCTGCCGGACAAGGGCATGCGGTTTGCCGGGCGCGGTGACGTGGTGGATGTTTCCGGATGGGTGCAGTACGCCACCGGCCTGGACAATGGCGGGCAGGGTCCGGGCCTGGATGGCATCGACGTCAATGCCGATCATGCGCTGGTGTTCGGCCAGGACTTCGGCCAGATGCACCTGACGGCTACCCCTGGCGCCGAAGCGCTGAAGATCACCGTGGACAGCCCCAACCTCGTCGGCAGCTTCGATGTGCCCTCCACCGACCTCACGCGTCGCGGCGTGACTGCACGACTGGCGCGTGTCTATTGGCCACGCGACGACGCCACCAAGGGCAAAGCCGGGACCAAGGCCCCCGCACCCTCCGGGACGGTATCCTCCGATACCGCGGGCGCTACCGCTGGCGCGCCGCCGGTGCCCAAGCCGGTCGAGCCCGGCATCGCGCCGGCCAGCGTACCGCCGCTGCACCTTTTCATCGGCGACCTGCGGCTGGGCGATGCCAAACTCGGCGAGGCACGCCTGGAAACCTGGCCCACCGACAAGGGCATGCACATCGACCAGCTGCGCAGCCAGTCGAACAGTATCCAGGTGACCGCCAGCGGTGACTGGAATGGGAACGCCACGGCCAGCCGCACGCACCTGGCGATGGATTTTGCCGCCGAGAACCTCGGCGGCATGCTCGATGCCCTGGGTTTCGCCGGACTGTTCGAAGGAGGCCGTACCCAGGCGCGCCTGGACGCCACTTGGGCAGGCGGGCCGTCGGCGCTCACGCTTGCCAACATGAACGGCCAGCTGCGCGTGGATGTGGCCAAAGGGCGGATTCCCGAGGTACAGCCGGGCGTAGGACGGTTGTTCGGCCTGGTCTCGCTGGCGGAGTTGCCGCGGCGATTGTCGCTGGACTTCGGCGACGTGCTTGGCAAGGGCCTTTCCTTCGATTCGATCAAGGGCGATTTCCAGCTGGCCGATGGCAACGCCTCCACCAATAATCTGCAGATTCGCGGGCCGGCGGCGGACATCACCATCACCGGCCGTACCGGATTGCGCGCCCGCGATTACGACCAGCAGGTGCTGGTGGTACCCCATCTGGGCAACAGCCTGCCGGTGGTCGGCGCCCTGGCCGGCGGCCCGGTCGGGGCAGCGGCGGGTTTCGCCGTCCAGGGCCTGCTCGGACGCGGCCTGAACAAAGCCTCGGGCAAGCGCTATACGGTCAAGGGCGGTTGGGACAAGCCGGTTTTCACGCCGGTGGACAAGAAAGAAGGCGCGGCAGCGAAGACCTACGAATAATTTTGACTTGCAGGCCTACAAAGCCTCATGGCAGCTTACGTCTCTTGAGGCCTTCGCTGGGATCCTTGCAAGATTCGCCCGACAGTGGCCGTCAGACGGAAAGACCCCATGTATTCCAGGAAGGAAATCGTCAGCCTCGGCATTGCCACGGGATTCTGCCTGGCTTGGGTGATGGTGCTTTTCGGTGGCCTGGTGGCCACGGGCGACCTCTCCCCGCATGGTCTTATTGCCGAATTCGGGCAGGGTCCGGTGCTGGGCGCCTGTATTTCCGTGGTTGTCATGGTGGCTGGCCTGCTGGTGGCGTACCTGCATGCGCTGGTTTACGGCACGGCCGTCAGCGAAGAGCGCAAGCGCTTGTGGGCGGTATTGCTGGTCGTGGCCCATGTGTTCGCCATGGCGGCGTTCTGGACCATCCACATGTATCTGCCCTTTCGCCGTGAGAACGCGGCCCGGGCGGCTCGCCGTCCGCTGATGCTCCGTGCACGTCCGCTACCGCCGGCACCGCCGCCTCGTCGCAAGGCACGGCATGGCACCATCGATGCGCCATCGGTCCAGGCCGGAGCGACGCCCGAGGGGACGGAACGCGACCGTGCCTGAATCCGGCGAGGCTTGCGTCGGCGGGTTTAACCCACGAGCATCAGGCCCCATGTAAGCGGCTTCCCCAGCCGCATGGCCCAAGAAGTGACGATGGATTCCACCCTAGCCC
>Ga0307510_10008640_pt1 | contig 12137 bp, 8 predicted proteins | sample 12_EM_MG_FD_207224 | JGI IMG/M metagenome (GOLD analysis project Ga0307510, IMG submission 207224) | Populus trichocarpa ectomycorrhiza microbial communities from riparian zone in the Pacific Northwest, United States - 12_EM | ecosystem: Host-associated > Plants > Roots > Unclassified | place...
ACGTGGGTGTCCGGGCCAGCTTGCGCGCACCTCGACTAATCCCACGGGCCCTGAAGTTAACGACCATGTAAGCCTCCAGTGGCCATCATATGAGCAACCACAGGGCTCGAACCTGAGACCACAGAGGGAGCAAACTTCTTGGTCTCAAGCTCTTACTACTGGGTAGTAATTGATTTGATTTCTTGGTTCGTTGGAAAAATATTGCCACAAAAAAACCAGGTCACTAACAGGTTTCGGCTTCGTTGATTTAACATTGTAAATAGCCTATTAATTGATTTTATTTTTCGGTGTTTTGGGAAAATGCCGCCATGAAAACAGAAAGACCACTTGCTGGTCTGGTTTTTAACAGCTGCAAACCTGGTCATGGCCTGTCACTTAAATCCCGGGTTAGTCTGTGAGACCAAACCGGGTATAACAAGTCTGCAACAATTGTGATGTTTCTTGAAAATTAAGGATACTTGTACGACAAGTCTTGAACAATTCGCATGTGATAAGTAATAAAAAGGCCAAATACAAAAAAAAAAGCGTCACCTGCGAGTCAAGTAGAGAAACCTAACAGCCCTCTCTCTACGTAAAACTTTTATTGGTATTATTTTTATATTCTGAGGTGTCTTCTATTCTAAACATCGCAAAAACCCATTTCTCCGATTTCTTCTTCAATTTCACGTATCTTACTGCCAATCGTCGATCTATAATTCCACCCACCATGGCCTCCAACGGAGCTTCTACGGTCAGTCCAGTCCCTCTCTCTTTTTAATCATAAATTAATGAAATTCACGACAATTGTTTTACTGTGTTTTCATCAATGATTACGGTGATGAGTAATCTTTAATTATGATTAATTGCAGCAGCAACAGAGACCTGCAGTGGGCACAGAGAATAGTTTGGAGAAGATCAAGCGGCAATTAGCGTCCGGCTCTGGTAGGAACTTGTTGCAGGGCCCACTTCTTAAGCGATCTGAAACTGTACGGCAATTCCCACTTTTTGAATCGTTTTAATTTCGGAAATTTTCTTTTCAAGTTTATACCCAAGAATTGCAGCCTGGTTTTAACAGTACCTTATTATAGCTATGACTGAATTCTTTGGCTGTTGAATTATAAATAAACTATGACATTTTTGGGTCTTTAGGAGTTGCCAAGTTATTGATTAGTTTGCTTCATTTTTGCGTTATTAGCTGAGGAAATGGAATGAGCGATGGGTGATCTTAGACCCAACTACTGGGAAAATGGAATACAAGTGAGTAAATGTTGCGCTTTTTTTCACTTTTCGCCTGTAATGTTTCAATCCTTCAACTTGTGCTGGTTTTCTTGTGCTTTAGAACTAGGAGAAATGAGCCAGCTTTGAAAGGGACGATTCTCTTCGATGCAAATAGCACCATCGCAGTTTCTCCTGTAAACTTCAAGTAAGATTGGTGTTTTTTTTTAATCTATTAAGGTTCCTTTGCGTGTTTTCAGAAATTAGTTTCATAATTAATTAATTTGAATGATTATTAACACTGTTGTTTCTTTTGGTGTGATTTAGTGGGCTCCCAAAGTACGATGGATGCTGTTTTTGTATCCTTAGTTAGCCAACCTATTTGAATTTTCTTCAGTTGAAAGCATTGTAGTGTAGGTGAATTCGAATTTGGTGAAGTTGCATGCTTAACTATAATTTAGACATTGGTACTCCCCAGAGAAAAGATTACTTCCTCTGTGCAGAGACTCCTGGTGCAGCTAGAGCTTGGGTAGCAACTTTACAGTAAGTTTTGCCTTTGGAATATGGACTTTTCAATGAGCTGAAGGATATTTTTCTGTTCCCGTACTTTCCTATGATTATAGATGGTATTCTTTTACGTAGATTTGTTGATTATTTATGTAAAGTTTGAAATATTGTTCTAGAAAACTAGAAAGCAATAACATCCTGTTGGTCCATGTCCTAGTTTACATGAATGCAGCATTCTAGGAGTCTGTGCCTTTTCCATGAAGATGATCTACATTGTGAACTACATTTTCACAAGCCTTATGTTGGTTAGAGATTTTGGAATTAAGTATACACTTTTTAAAGCATTTTTTCCCCTCCCAACAGTATACCATTTGTTTGAATACCACCTTGGAGATGACCAATTATTGTATTTGTTGGAGCTTCTAAGAAAAGATATATATAATAAATGAGCAAGTTCAATAGAAAGTAAAGGTGACACCAGTCAAATATATGTTCATGAAGAAATCATTTAAGATGGTCTCATAATGTGAATCTGTCTGAGTTTTCCATGTAGATCTATTGAATAAAAAGTGCAAGGTTGAAGAGGCAAAAAATGGCAAACATATGGTGTGTCTTCAAGCAGCGAGGGAAAGAAAATAGTATTTTAGAATCGTATGGCTCATATGGTCTTGGATAGGGTAGAAATAAGGATAATTCTTGTAACCTACTCCAGCTAGCATTGATAATCTTGTGGATGATTTGTTTGGTCCTCTGTGACATTGGAGTAACTTTCAAATTTGTGTTTCTCCCTTAAAGTACTTCACATAGGCTGTTTATTGAAGTCATTCCCTGTTCAAGTGCTGCCCTAGAAGTTAAACAATCAGCTCAAAACTCTTCATGCCAACACTGGCAACATAGTTGAAAGATTTAGAATCTAAGAGGCAAGTTTCTCTAAAGCATGGGAATATAACAGTACCTCCTTTTCTTCATTTAGGTTCCTTTCTCTACCTGTAATAATTTCTTTTAGTTGGTCTATGTTTTTGTTAATGATGTTCAGTAACGAATTTACTTTGGTCAATCTTACAAGGATCATATGAGATCATTTTTTTTTTACTTTATTTGGATTGATGTTGAAAATTGCATTACTAGTAGTTTTTTCCTTTTTTTTTATTTTTTTTCTGGCTTGCTGATAACCAGTGCTACTCAGTTGGTTCTAAAGGCTCATAAAGAGGCTGTGGACTCCTTAAGTGGAAATGGTTCTGCAAAATTAGGAACGGTTGCCACTGTAGTTGCTGCAGCCAATTCAACAGCGCTGGAATGCTCAAAAGAAATTGAAGCAGCAATGCAGATTTCTTTAAGAAATGCTTTAGGAATGATGAATAATAGGACAACTGATGGTCCAATGGATGACAAGACAATCCTGAAGGTATATAATTTCCAAAATTTCTCTTGTTCTTTTGTTGCTATATCACAATTTTTGTCCAGATTAAGGGAAACATACACAGTATGCTTTATAGATATTCAAAATTGGTTGCCTTTTGTTATTTTTTGGAACTTAAGCTATAGTGCCCCATTGCATTGTTTACCACTTGATGTTTACTCTTAGAAGACGTGTCAAATTTCATGCCCTTTACCCTCTATTGACTGCAAATTCTGAGCTATGTGCTCCGAGCTTGTGTAAATGCATGAAGAAGTACTTCTCAGTGCAGAGCATGTGTGCACAAGCTTGCTTATGAGAATTATGCACTCAATTTTTTTCCTTTAACAGTGAAATTGAAATAGCAATTTGATGCGGGACAAAAGAGATTTAAAGATGAAGTAATAAGTTAAGAAGAAGAAGCCTAAAAAATAGAAAAAAGAGCTGAAGAAGAAAAAGAATAGGGGTTGGAAAGTTCTCTACAAATTTTGATTCAATTCATCAAATCTGTAGATATAAATGCTAAAACCCTAACTAGAACAAATAATTGGGTTTATAGCCCATTAAATAAAATATCCAAAAATAACTAAATTAAGCCCAATAAATAAACCTAAATAAAATTCAATAACACAAGAGTTGGCCTATTCTCCATCATCATAGATCATATAAACGTGTGAACCATGTCTCGGGTATGATGTCCCCATCAACTGTTCCAGGGTTGGAAGAACTTGACCTCGTCGAGTATAGTTCATGGCGGCTCCAATAACACTTTCGAAGATAAGGATCAAGCTGTTGTGATGTCTCTTTGGTAATCCAAGTATAGTTTGAATCTAGTCGTCTATCTCATATACTAGGATTCATTGAAGTTCATCATCCATAGTAAAAACAACTTGTCCATCCAAAGTAACATTAATATGTTCATTTTGTGCCAAAGATAATGATAATAGGGCAAGAGTCTCAAAAGGATCATTAGAGATAGACTGTTGTGTTTTATATATATCGAGGTTCTTTATGTAAAAAGTAGAGCTAATATCAAAGTTTAGTTTCACTATTCACTTATAATTTATGACTAGTTTTCAAAGGACATCTTTCATTGACATACTTGTTCCCCTGCTTTATATTGTTCCATTGGTCTAAGAGTTTATTCCTATAAAACCGGGGTAGGTATTTCTCCTGTAATTCTTGTTTCATTTTGGTCCAATTAGTTATGAGAGGTTTACCTCTCATCTCTAAACAATCAACATCTCCCCAATAAAGTTGGGCTATCAATGAGCATCATCTTAGCAAATTTAACTCTTTTATTATCAGACAAGTTATGTCACACAAAGAATTGATTCATGTTACGAATCCACATATCAATGACCCAAGGATCATGACGATCGTCAAAAGTGGAAGCTTTTATTTTGTTAGGGCTCGTGACTTGCTCATCAAGGTCATCATATGTAGAGTAACCTAAATGATAGTTATATTGGTGACGCTCATGGTGAACTTCCTTATTAGTGATTATTGTTGTAATTTTTACTTGTCTTTGGGTGCTTTATTCGAGAACTCTCCAGGGGTTCAACTCTTTTAGACATATTCGTCATCTGAGTTTAGAGTTCCCCTCAAATGACCTTGAGAGTTTCACTAAGGGTTGGGTCCACAGTAAGTGTAAGACTTAAGGTTTGACACTAGATGATCATGACACAAATGCATGCAACACTAACTTAGAAATGGAATTGAGATCATATATGATTTCTACAAGTGAAATCACAATACAAAAATAAAGCTAATTCCATTTTTATTTTTAATGTGGAGATTAATCAAGAACAGAAAACACCAGAGAAATTTTAAGCAGGCACTGTTAGACCTTCAAGTGTAAATGATTAATCAAATAAAAATCACAACTTTTTACTAATTTCGATAAGCTCCACAATTAATAAAAAAGTCCAATGACAAAATTTGAATGACAATATATAAAGTGGGCAAATATATAAGGGTGTAATGCAAGGAGAGTTTTTTTTTTTAGGCACAAAAGGTCACTGATAATTTGAATAACAAGTGTAATACCAATACAATGAAATTCAACGTATTAAAAGGTAAACTTATTTACTGACTAGATTGCTTGGTGGGAAGATGTTGGAAGGTACTATTGCTGACGTGGCAATGATGGCTGACATGACAATGCAGTGTGATGTTGTTGACGTGCATTGACGTGGTAGTGCGTTGACATGTCACTGATGTGGTGGTGTGATTGCGTGGCGCAAACATGGCAGTTTGATGACATAGCTGAGCGAGGGTAACTTTTTTTATTCTTTAGATTTGGGTTGTAAACAGACAAATTAGTTTTTCTTCAAATGTTGATGATTCTACACAATTTCTAGGGCTTAGGAACTATGTTGAATTTTAAGGATTTTCACAAGCTCTAAAAGATCGATTAACTATAATAACAATTAAAAACCTAAGCTTTGATACCAAGGTTGATACGGGACAAAAAAGATTTGAAGATGTAGTAATAAGCTAATAAAAAACAGCGAAAAAAAAAAAAGCTAAAGAAGAGAAAGAATAGGGGTTGAGAAGTTGCAACTCTATAAATTTTTATTCAATTAATCAAAACTGTCTAACATTTAGAAAAATAAGATATAAATACTGAAACCCTAACTAGAACAAATAATTGGGTTTATATCCCACCAAATAAAATATCCAATAATAAGTAAATTAAGTCCAATAAATAAACCTAAATAAAACAATAACTAAATTAAGCCAATAAATAAACCTAAATAAAATCCAATAATACAAGAGTTGAGCTATCTTCCATCATCATAGATCATACGAATGTGTGAATCATGTCTTGGATTTGATGTCCTCATCATACTTGCTAAACAACTTACTGTTATAACACTTGCTTACTCCCGCAAACAAGAAGTTGTTTTCAAAGTCTTGAACATTTTTACCCTAATATTATTGAGTGTTTCACAAATTTCATGTTAGGAATAATAATAAATAGTAATTTTTCTTTAAAAGTCAAAGTGGCTGGCTTTGTTATGGTCTTACATGGAAATTTGTGCCTAGAGAACCCTACGCGTCCTTTTCTTTTGAGAATCAACTAACTATCCTTGCACTATATATAAACTACATGCTGTACAACACCTGCCTAGGCTAGGTTGGCATGTTTCCAACCTGTGGCTTCCTGATGCCAAACATTAAGTTTATTTGACTATTCATTCCACATGGACTTGGTTTCTAAAGCGAGAATATTTTACAGGAGACGCTGAGAGTCAAGGATGAGGAATTACAGAATCTGGCTCGAGATATTCGTGCTCGTGACTCAATAATAAAAGACATAGCAGATAAACTATCTGAGACAGCTGAAGCTGCTGAGGCTGCAGCATCTTCTGCTCATACTATGGATGAACAGAGAAGAATTGTTTGTGCTGAAATTGAGCGGTTATCAAAAGCTTCAGAAAAGCAGCTGGAGTCATCCATGTTGAAGGTACTAGTAATCTCGCCTTTTTCAATGGTTCATTCTATAGTCCAAAGGCTACATATATATATATATATATATGTAAACCATATGGGATGTGTTAGCAAAAGCAAATCCCTCTTCAAGACCATATTCTCTCTTTCGAGATGCAGTTTGATTAATGTGTGTATCATTGCGAAATGAGAGCTAATGCCTACGTACAATTTAGGATGTCAGTTTCAGTTTGTTTATGTGGGCTTTCATTTATGGATGTGTGTAGTTAAAAGAGTATGAAGAAAAGGTTGTGACTCTGAGTAAGGAAAGAGATCAACTGATCAGGCAGAGAGACTCTGCCATCCAGGAGGCAAATTTATGGCGTTCTGAGATTGCAAAAGCCAGAGACCGTGCTCTGATATTGGAAGGAGCTGTTGTTAGAGCAGAGGAGAAGGCAAGAGTTGCAGAAGCAGATGCTGAAGCTAGAATAAAGGAGGTTGCACAGAGAGAGGCAGCTGCTGTGAAGGAGAAGGAAGAGCTTCTAGCATACGTGAATATGTTACAGGCACAACTTCAAAGGTTTGACATCTGATCCCTTCTAACCCAATAGAAAGATTACTGCCCCTTTTTTCATTTTTTGATGTTTTGAAATCATCTTATATTAGCCTTTAGGAGACGTAAATCTGTATATTTCACTCTTGGATTTTGTCATTGTACTGCTTCTGCTAATGTACCTCGTCGTTTCTTTTCTGCATTTTGTCATCAGCATTTTCAGCCCATGAAAGGGGAAATTAAAAAAAATATTGTACTTGAAACTTGCTAAGATAGACAAAATTGATATACCATTCCCTCAACAGGCAGCACAAAGATACAAAGCAAGTTTTCAAGGAGAAAATGGAGACTCCAAATGTTGTTGACAGCACTCTTCCCCTGACTAAGCATGTAGACTTGTCAGATGAGAATGTTGATAAAGCTTGTCTTAGTGTTTCTAGAGCTGTCCCAGCTGCTGGGGAGAATGTTGTGCACATGGCAGTGGATCAAAGCAACCCCCGGCCAGTTGAAGATGCTGAATGGAGCGATATTCAGGCAACAGAGTCAACAATAGCTGATGTCAGAGAAGTTGCACCGGAGATAGATGGAAGCAGCCTGGATATTCCTGTTGTTAGGGCACCTGTAAATAATCATCATGAGCAAGGAGCCAACACCTATCATCAGGCTTGATGTTTAATCTTGCATGTTCTACAGCGGACATCAATCTTTAAAGGTAGGGAATGGCATGCTATTTGAAGTCAATTAACAGTAAAATCCTAAAACTTCTCGAGGTATGTCTTTCATCCGCTGGCTGGTTGGACGCCATTGCTTGTTATATCACCCTGTATCTTCAATGAAGGATACATCCAGAGCTTTCCTGGAATGTATTTGAGAGCTTCAAAATAGTCCATCTATGATACGCGTGTACAGAGCGTTGTTCTGAAATCTGAACCTTCTTGTCCCAACCATATATTTTCCAGTCGTCATTGTTGTGATTGACTTTGTATCTTTGTTAAAGAATACAGCTGCCCATTCGTCAATGTTTTTGAGGGCATAACAATAATCCCTTTTTTATGTTTGTGTAAAGAGCTTGTTAGTTCTGAGTGTTAAATGCATTTTTTTTCTTAAAGATGTTGATCTCTTTTGTTGCTTGATTGGGTTTTTGTTGCTTTTACATGCGTTGTTACCCAAAGATTTCCCTCATTAAATGAAATCATTTAACGAAGCACATCCAGTTGCACCAGGTGCAGTTTCTTTGCTAGTTTAGCTAAGAAAATTTGGATTTAGTTGAACTATGCACTAAAAGCCTTGGAGTTGGCGCTGCAATTTGTTACAAACTTGATAGTGTCGTAAATGAGAAGGCAAGTAATAACAATAAATTTTTTTTTTGTAAACTGCAAGAACAATCTCCCTCCCTCCTCTCTCTCTAACTCTCAATCTCGATTTCTCGACCACCAACTATTTTTGTTAAGGTCAAACCTTAGTAAATTGATATCAGAGCCATGAATTCAAGGCTATTGCAGGAGGAAACAAAAATAATGGTGGAAAACAACAAAGTCAGCTTTGGAAGTGCACGGTAGACAATTGGATGAGAGAATACAAGTTCTTCATCAAGAATTGTAGGATTCATGGAATTAAAATAAGAGGCAATGGCAGGAGCAAGTTAAATGGAATGAGCAACTCAATGCACAAATGGAAACTTTGATGGCTACGTACCATTCAAACATTCATGGATGGAAGGGAATCAGAGAAGGAAAGAAGGAACCACACTAATACAAGAGGCGTGGTTTGTCTACAGATGAATCATAATCGAGATGAATATGTGAGAATCAATGAAGGCCATAATGGTATATACAATGTGGCTTTACCTAAAATATAGCTAACTAAATTTCATGGAGACAATCCACGGGATGGATTATGAAATGTAGAAAATATTTCAAGTTATGTTTCACCGCAGTTCATCACTGGGTTGAAATATCTTCACTTTACTTGAATGCAAAGTAGAAGTTTGGTTTGAAGGCTTTTTGATAGGAGATCGACCTCACTAACTGGGTGGAGTTTGTTCGATCCATTTGTACAAGACTTGGCAGCAAGGACGATATTGTAATGGAAGAACTCAACAAGTTGGTGTAAGAGAAAGGGGTATAAAAGTATGTTGAAAGGTTTGAGGAGCTCAAATCTTTAATGAGCATCTTGAATCCTTCACTACTATAATTATACTTTATATCAAGCTGTATCAATGGTCTCGAAGATGGTATCAAACTAACAATGAAGATATTGAAGCTTGCAACATTGATACAAGCATTTGATTAAGCAAAGTGGCAAAAGGATCGATCTAAACATGCTTAGCGAGGAAGAATATAATGTTACCCAAAATATCTCCTCCTTTCAATAATGGAAAACCACCAAGTAACTCATCTTTCAAAACTCCTTATAACGCAAGAACTAATTTTACAGTAGAAGGAAAACGATTACATGGAACCTTACATGAACAAAAGAGAAAATTAAGACAGTATTATAAATATCGGGAGAAATTTGTATTAGGCCATCAATATAATTTGAAGAACTTGGATACGATGAATGGTGTAGAAAAAAGTGAGGATTTTCTAGAAGTAGATGAGGGAAATAATAAGCTCAAGAGGATTAGGTGGATCAGTATGGCTTATCTCTTAACACATTGGCTAATACTGATGCTCATAATACAAGGAAATTAACAAAACGAGAACCTTATAATTCTTATTAATAGTGATAATACCCATAGCTTCATAGATAAACACGTGGTTATGGAGATCAAGAAAAGGGCTACCAAAGTCTGAAGGCAACGGCACTATATTGGTTATTCTGGACAAGTTTATAATATATAGTCACTTCATTGTTTTATTACATTTTTTTTTTTTGATAACCCGGGATGTCCGGGCCAGCTTGCGCACACCACGACTATTCCCCGGGTCTACTGAACATCCTGCAAGCCCAGTAGACAAGTAAGGCACCGCGGGAGTAACATACGTGCACATGGAGAGTCGAACTCGGGACAGGGGCAAGGCAAGCCTCACTTGTTGACCACTGAGCTAGACTCCCAAGTGTGTTTTATTACATCTTTTAACTACTCAGATGGTAGCTTAGATATTCTTAAATTATTTTTATAAGTTTCATGGTTTGTTAACAACCACTATTGTAATTGGCATTGACAAGGTGTTTACCGATTTAGTTGTTAGGTGCTAAGTTGTTTATGAGCTCAACTTATAACCTCTAGTCTAATGGATAGTCTGAAAGGGTAAATCATTTTTGAGAAACATGCTTGAGGTGTATGTCTATGAATAATTCTAAATATTGTTGTTCATGACAATGATGGTATAATTCTAAGTAGCATTCCACCATCAAAATGAGCATTTTTCATGCTATGTATGGTTATCCACCTCCAACTACAGAAATGGTGCGACTAACTACAGAAATGGTGTGACTAGAGAATACTATTATATTATGACATGAGTTGGAGAAATGTTGCAGAAAAGAGAACAAATGAATCATAATTTACAAAGACAGTTAGATGTGGGAAGGAATATGATGAAAAAAGTGGTCGACAAAGGAAGGGTGAAAAGAGAATTCATGGTGGGATATTTGATGTTTAAAAAGTTACAATCATATATATAGACAGGCAACTGTGGGTTTTAAAAGGAATATAAAGCCGAACCCGTAGAATTTTGGTCCCTATAAAGTCATTCAAAAGATTAGGGTTCTGGCATATAAACTTTTGTAACCAGAAATAACTAACATCCAACCAATGTTTCATGTTTCCTTGTTAAAGAAGAAGATTGGAAGCAATGACATGGTATTTTTTGAGAATATAATTGCGGTTATTTTTTAAAGTGTTTTTCATTTAAAAATATATTAAAATAATATATTTTTTATTTTTTAAAAATTATTTTTGACATCAGCACATCAAAATAATTTAAAAATACCAAAAAAATATTAATTTAAAACAAAGAAAAAAATAAAAAAAATTTCAATTTTTTTCAAAAACTTTTTTGAAATACAAAAATAAAAAGAAATTTTAACTTTTCTAGTAAAAGATGAATCAAGAAAAATCAAGGTGAATCCTATGGCTATTTTAGAAAGTAAGATTATGAATAATAATAAAAAAAAAGAATAGGGTTGTTGCAATATGGTTGATATTTAAGTGGTCGAACTTGTTTAAGTGGTCGAACTTTTTTGTAAATTGCAGAAACAATCTCTCCCTCTCTCCCTCCCTCTTCGAACTCTCAATCTCCATTTCTCGACCACTGACCATCCTTGTTAAGGTCAACCCTTAACACGATTCTACATTTCTAAATCTTCAGGCTACGATGCTAAAATCGGCGAATGGATAGCTCCTTGTCTTTGATCGTTTGCGACAAATACTTTCTGTGTATTCCTTTCCCTTTCATTAGGATTAATAGGGTTAACCCCACCTTGTATTAAAGTATAATAAAGGGCCTATATTTATACCAATCTGTTTAGCTCCTTGGACCATAGCCAATCTATAAGGCCTGCATGCCATAATCAAAGGCATAATTTTCTCTCTTCTTCCTTTTCTCTACTAGTTTCTTGACATGCTGCTCGTGTACTATTTAACTAATGTATAATATCCTTTTCTAACTACTAATAGTGCTAATACATTGTGTAGAGTTATTTATAAATGAATAAATTTGAGTTTTTCTAACTTCAAATAATTTTACACAATTTTTTTATAATTATAACTAAATTAATTTGTTTATTCTTTGAATTATATAAAATTATTTTTATCTTATCTAGGATTTCAAGTGATGTATAAATAAGAAAAATTGATAAACAAGATTTGCCTATATTTTAAACTTTGTTCTAAAAATAGTCTACTTTTTAGAAACTAATAATTTTGTTAATATTGGTATTTTGTTTAATTAGAGTTGAGGCGAATTTACTTATTAGTATTTGGTAGTATATTATAATGTTAGTTTTATATTAAATATATAATAATCAATATATAACTAAGGAGTTCATAATTTACTTATTAGTATTGGTACTTACGATAGAGAAAAGCTTGAGCCTCCCAAATTA
>Ga0307510_10008641_pt1 | contig 12136 bp, 10 predicted proteins | sample 12_EM_MG_FD_207224 | JGI IMG/M metagenome (GOLD analysis project Ga0307510, IMG submission 207224) | Populus trichocarpa ectomycorrhiza microbial communities from riparian zone in the Pacific Northwest, United States - 12_EM | ecosystem: Host-associated > Plants > Roots > Unclassified | place...
AAGATATGAATATTGTTAAATTCAATTTGAAACTTGTCTGAACTAAATTCAAAATATATATATTTATATTATATTGATATATTTATAAAACATTTAGATTTTTTAATACAATATATATATATATATTAACTATTTTATTTTTTATTGAATAATAAATAATAGTTATATAATGGATATCCATATGAATACCTGAAATTCAATAGATAGCTAATGAATATCTAAATGTTTTTATCTAATAAATAATAAATAAAATATAAATATAAAAAAAAATTCAATCCATGAATATCTGTATATCATCCTTACACGTAGAGTTATGTAAGATTTAGAAAAGTTGAAATCTCTGAAATAAATAAGTATTTAAATAATATTAAATTCGAAATCTTGAAGTATCAGATATGTCCAAATTTTCATATTCTAATAACTACATTAATTGAATAATTTTCAATATTAAAGGGGAGTTTTATTTTTTTATTTTTAGTAACAAAAATAGAAAATAAATCAATGTTATTAAGCTCACTTGATTTGACAAGTCAACTAGGTGATTTATTGATTTGGCTTGAATCAGATTTAAAATTAAATTAAATGGGAGTCGACTTAATTAAACCATATTAATATTATGTAGTTTACTAAGTTAAAATTTGACTTGAATTTTACTTAAAATGAGGTTGTTTTATTTTAAAAAAAATTTAAAATAATATTATTTTAAATTGAGATGAATTAATCTAAACTAACTTTCCTCGGTTTAATAACTTTGCTTTTCTGCAAACAAAGATAGTAGAATTATAGACAAAAGAGTTGAAGAAATGATAATGCTCGAGAATTATTACAATCTGATCTGCTCAGAGATTCCTATATATACACATGAAATGTAAGAACTATGTTTACGGCTAGGATGCAAACCCTTCCTGCCATGTCATTGATCCTGGTACAATGCTATCCTCCATCACTACTATCATGAATCTCAACACCTCCTCCTTGATGGAAAAGGAAATGCTCGTGACACATTTATTCTTGTACACTGTCAAGCTGTCTGAAACTATGGGACCTTAATTTCTGCTGATTGTTAGGATGAAGTAACAATATTCTTCATGCCCTGAGGCCTGAATGCTGTGTGGTATTCCTAGAATTCAAAGACATATAGCTAGACAGAATCGTGCTGCTCAAAGAATTTGTCAGTTCTTTGATGATTTTGGCATTTCGGGGGCGTGGATGATCGATCCTTCTTTCCAGAATCAATGATCTTCTAAACATTTGCTAAGAACATAATAGCTTCCTGAATTATGTCAGAATGAGTTGCTCCAAGTAAAATTCTCTTTTACCATTGTAACATAATGTTAGCAGGTAACTATGCAGAGTTTATGGACACTCCGTAGAGTTGAATACCAACTTATCATAACCGCGGGAAACCTAATAGATGCATTTATGGATAAAATGAATAAGTTTAAGTATAAGAGAGCTGCAGATGAGCTAGCCAAACAGACTTGTCTGACAACAAAAACTGTAATTTTTCATGCTCAAATTTCGTTAAGGGGTTCTACTGACCCATTTCTATAACCAACCAAGATCAGGAAGGCTCTCGAATCAGACCTCCAAGGATGCTGCATTTTTATTTTTTCAGTTTTTGTATTTAATTTTGGATCATGGCATTTATTTTTCTTATCTGCTCAAGATTTTCTTGTCCTTTTTGGATTAGGTTGGTGAGAGATCTATTTAGACTGTATTCTTTTTTTGTTCTTTTTGTTTTTGCGATAGTCATTTGTAAAATAATTATATTAAGAAATAACGGTGCAACACTAGGGTTCTAGTTTGGCCCTTTTCGTGATTTTCTGTCTTGTTGTTTTCTTTCAACCCTAGTCTAGTTGGTTCAGGCAGTGTCAGTAATAACTTACTGGTAATTCATGACTTGGTATAATCTTCTGATTTCTTGTTTTTGTAATCAAGGCTAATTATTGCTACCGTTCTGCTATGGTTATGGCAAGAATGCGATACGTTCTGAACTTTGAAAGAGTTAAGAAATTCAAATAAATTTGAACATCTTCATGAATTTAATGACTCGTTACTGCATGCTCCATGAGGGCTAATAAACAATCTGCACAGTAGATATGGTATCAGTAAATGCAAAGGTCTTCTACAGGTTGAGATTTTGTGCAGCTCAAACAAAGAAGACATAGAATTATGGCACAAAAGCTATAGTCCTCCATGTTATTGAATCAAGAGGGTGGCATGTGCTGAGGTCCCTAGCTAGGCCATTTATGAGTTTTATTCCTCTTAGACTTACGAAGTTGAGAAGAAGGAAATACATGGTATTCTGACAAAATTAATGAGGGACATGCAAGATTCATGAAAAGCTTCAAAGTTATGTCAAAACATAAAAACCTTATTTAATGCATAGTAAAAGACCCCAAGTATTGAAAACTAGTCATGTCAAATGCATGCATGAGGTATCTAGAGCAGATTTAGTGAATTCTAACCAGCAAGAATAGCTCATGATACCTGCATGGCAATGAAGCCAGCTAAAACTCCTATTGGATTTGGTGATATAAGTGGCCTCAATCTCTCTGGCATTTCCAGCTGCTAACAATATCAGTTAACTCCTGCACGAACCAGCAATGCTGCGCTTCGTTGGGCACTTCTTACTACTTGTTCTCCTGGTTTCTGGACTAGATATATATTGCTCATTCGGACTGTGAATGTGAGATTGTGTTCGAGTACTTCCCTGACTGCCTGGATTTTCTCACAGGCTATTACTACCTTAAGCTATCAAAAAAATGTTAGTGGCCATATCTATAAACTCAAGAGATTAATTAGCGAAACATGGACCGGTGGCACAGCTGATTTGTTTGTGCATTGAGTACGTGGTACTGAGGGGTACGGAGCCTTGGATAATTAAGGGCTGATATCATATGTGTAAGCTTCCTGACAAGTTCAGAACTCATCTCAGTTTCCCTATTTCTGAATGGATGGACTGCAATACGCACGACCCCTTTCATTTTCTCTTAGTTTCATTCACTCTAAAAATTGTTACTGACCAACTGTTATTGGCTTGATGCAGGATCGTCAAAGAGGTTGAAGTTTTATGGATCACGGGACGGCATGCCTTCTTGATTGAGATGCTAGTATAAACTACAAAGTCAATCTTAAACGGTTTACGTTAAACCATGCAGTTTAATGAATCAAATTGCTGTATCTCAGTAAATTTTCATAGAACTAGAATTTTGGTTACAAGCACTGTATGCACGATTCTTTTGGAGATGGAAAATATATTATGACTCTAAGCATTGGCCACACCACTAATGTAAAAAATCACTAATTCTGAAAGGTCAAATTCTGCCGCTGGCTACCATCCATAGCTAGTAGTTACAGAAGTTTGGCAATCTCAGCCCAATCTGTGAGAGGCAGAGTTCATGAACTTAATTAATCTAAAGCAATCGTATTTCGGGATCAACTCTCAACATTTAAGCAAACGATGCTGACCGATTTCATGTTATTTTAGCTTCTAATTCTGAAATAGGAGGTTCTGATCAATTGGACACGGACTTCTTTATATTCGAACCAAGTGGGTTACCTAGCTGATGTGTATTTGGATCAAATGAACAAGTCAAGCTCAAGAAAATGACTGATGATGGAAAACGATTTGCCAAAACCATAATTTTAGATTTGATTGTTCCACCAACCACAAGATTTTATAAGAAATTCTACAAAAACTGTTCTATAGGGGAGCTCAATTAGCTCTAACTAGCCAAGGTAAAAAAAGACCTCCAAATCAGGCTAAAAAATTGAAGTGTTTATCAATTTTGTTATTTTACTAATTAGTTTTAGATTTTTAACTTGATTTTTAGATTTTATGCTATTTTTCTACTTAACTTAGAATTATGATTATTCTTATCTTATAAATGTCAATTTAAGACTTATTAGGGTAAACTATTAAAATAGAATTATTCGATAATAAAATTATGAATTAAAATTTATTGAAAATCTTTTATTTTAAAAATTCTATCTTTTTTGTTCTTTGATTCTTATTCTTGGGCTGGGCTGCGTCAAATCCAAAGAAAAGATATGGCTTGAGTGGCGAAAGAAAATCCCTTTAAACCTCAACCTCCTCATTGAAGCACAAAGAGAATGAAAGCAACCGAATTGGCAATAAAATTCCTGTCAGGAACCTTGTTGGAAGACAATTTCTACAACTAGGCTGTCCTTTAACTGGTTTTTGAGATCTTGAAGTTGGAAGCTCCAAATCTTAACTACTAGGATGTCCTCAACAAAAGTCCTGGTCGGTTAGTACTTGCGTATTAACAGCTCTCATGCACAAATGAGGTCCTTACCAGCAAATGGTTCATGCTAATTGCATGCAGTGCAGCCAGCTAAAAATGGCTATATAATCTCTTCATCATCTCCACTGTATACATACAGCCCCATCTTCAGAGGCACCCATTATACTGCTTGAGAAGTGGCCTTGCTCGATCAAAGCAGAATCAATGGTTCGAATTGTTGGGTTTCTGATACTCGTAGTTTCAGGACAAGCTATGGCTCAGTTGAACTTCGATTCGTGTAAGATCATATCCGATAAATTGTCTCACTGTTTGGATTTTCTCGCAGGTTCATACTGTAAGCCTTCGAACCAATGTTGTCAGTCCATATATGATCTCAATGCAATAGCTAGGGTTGTAATGGGGCCACGATTTATCAGCCACTGCATCGAAAATGTGGCAAGGGTGCTTCCAACGAGGATAATACCTGACCGCATTGGCGATCTTACTATCAAGTGCAACACGCATAATTCTTTTGCCATTTCAGAGTACATGGACTGCAACAGGTAAGGCCTCCATATCCAGTGTCCTCGCTTTCTCTCAAATGGTTGTCACTACCTGACTGTTTTTCGCTTGATGCAGGGAGCCAATCCAGATCGACCGGCCTCACGACTGAGATGCTCTTATGAAGTCAACAATATGTGTTTAATGTTCATCCTACACCATATTGCAGTCTAGCTCAGTATTGAATACTGTTATCTTCCAACAGATTTACATGTCATCATAAGATTGAAAGAAATTCATGTATGTTTTTCTATCTTCAAGATGGATCGGGGAATAATGACATCGATAGGAGCCGCATCACTGTTACTAGTTTCTGCAGTTCAACTGTATTATCATACTCGTTGAGAAATGGAAAGTTAAATTCCTGCAACTCTGCCATGGTTATTCTACAGGTCATACAACAAAATGCATGTGAAAGTCCCTCTCTGGCAAAATGAAGAGATTCGAACCTGTGAAAATTCAAATAAAGTGAATAATTCATAAATAAAATCAGCATAGCTTTAAAGAGACTAATGCACAATCTGCAGATACAGTACCTCTGATTGAGCATAGTATAAAGATTTCAACAAGTTGAGTCTTTGGTGTTCAAATGAAGAAGACGATACGTTCATCAAGTGGGGAAGCATATTTTTAACTTCCCAGAAAATATTTTCTGTGAAAATTATGGAAAAAGCTACAATATTCATTCCAGAACATTGCATCTCTTATAGGGAGCAGACTTATTATTTAAAACAAAGTAATGCTATATCTTATTTAGGAACACTTAGCAACAGGGACGAATGCGGGATTTAAAAACTGGATGGGCTATTGTTATATTAAAATAAAATAAATATACAAGATAAGAGGAAATAATAAGTTTTACTATCATAATATACATCACATATACACTCGTAATGAAAATACAATAAACTACTATTTAAGTTGTGCCTTACTTTCTTTATTGAATAAAATTCTTCAATTATTGATTCATTATCTATACTAATTACAAAGTTTCCTTCTATATGGATGATCATGTACAAGAAACTCATTCTCTATATTTTTTCAAAGCCATTTTTAATGAACTTTATAGATGAAAAGGCTTCTTGTTCTGTCGTTGATGTAGAAACAAAAAGAGTTAGTACCAATCAAATCAATCATTTATCATCAATGATACAATATAGCAAGAGAATTAATATTCTGGAAGTTCTGATAATCCATTGAAAACTTATAATACTCTAATTGTATTCTTAAACTATGTAAATCCATACGAGTAAAGTCTTCGTAATAGAATTTCTCAGCAAACTTACATATATCATCAACTTTAAATAATGTGAAGGTATAGGAAGGATCCAATGCTGAGTTAAGATAAAGCAACTCCACTGTATTTTCTAGAAATTTATGATTTAACTCCATAAAATCTATTATATTATTAAATATATCATATCGATAATGATTTTCAACTATAATAAAATCTCTTTGTTGATAAAAACGAGTTTTATTAATCTTATAAGAAGCACTTATATCAAGAATCTAAATATTATGTTGTTCTCGAAAAAATACTGAAATTTCAAATAAATCTCCCAAAAATTAAAATTGAAATTTTGCATGTAAAATAAAATTTAAGGCATTAACAGTATCTTGATTTTTTTCTCTAGAGCGTTTGAAAAATAAAATTAATAACTCTCATAACTTTGTTAATCAAAAGTAAGATAAAGACAAAATTAAAAGATATCATGGCAAGATAATATTTGAAAGTATTAGCGTTGAATTGAGAGTTTGGTCCATTTTTATCAATCTTTAAAACAATGTTCTTGTTGTTCAAATAATTAAATTAAACTCCTTATTGAACTAAAATTAGAACCCCAGAGTTGTTCCAGGTCGACGCGAACAAAAACGTACTGAGAAGGAAATAACTTAAATGACCACTTGTGAGCCAAGTTTTGAAGAAAATTTGCAGCAAGGAGAGGGAGAGCAGCTCTCGGTTTTTGGGAGGTAATTTACTGGAAAGAAGAAGGTTTGAAGTGGACAAAGTGTGCTGGCTACACACACACACACACACACACACACATATATATATATATTGAGGCACCATGGACTTGGGTTAAAGGCCAACAAAAACATGGATAAATTTATGGGCTGCTAGCTAATAAAAATCTGCCCCGAAAGTTTTTTTTAAAAAAAGAAATCTGCCCGGAAAACCCTCCACTTGGATTCGTCCTTGCTTAGCAAAGTACATGTCCTAATAGAAACACTAGGTGAATGAAAAACAAAATCAGATTGCAACAAAAGTCTCAATAGTCAAGAGGTCAAATACTCAGCTCCTGCAGCACCAATAAATTTGAGCCAGGAAATCCTAGCATCCATTAAGATATAGACTAGGAAAGGCAGCATTTTCCATGATTTTTAAGGCAATATGCTATATAGAATAATCCTGAGTGTTTTTACAACGAGAAATAACAAGAATCCAAAATATGGTATGTTCTGAAGCTTGAGAGAGTGAAGATTCAAATATACGTGAGCATGTTCTTGAATCAGTGCAGGTTATTACTGCTTCCCAGGGTTAATAAACAATGTGCAATAGATCTGGTATCTACGATTCTTTCAACATAATGAAAAGATTCAAAATGTTGAAATTCTCGTTAAGATTATGCGGTACTCATGACTGAAAAATAACTCCCATCCCGGTGGGGGGAGGATGTTCTGAAATTCACAGCCTCCTGAGATGGTCTTAAGGATTCTTCTAGTCCTTCCATGAGTTCTGAAGCTCTTATTATATCACGAGACACAGGCTTTTGAAAGTTTTGAATCAAGAAATATATTAATGTGAGACCACGCAGAACTTGCACAAATAGCATGCCTAGAGATGTGTCTATGTACGAGATGGACAAGTAGAAGAGATTAGGATACGACAACTGATCTTTTGATCGAGCTCAAATGTTATGGGAGGTTGGCCCTGTAAAATTTACAGTAGGTCAACTTGTTGTAACTAGCAGAGGAGGTCAGGAAGTCCTCAAAGTAGGACTAGAAGATGCTTCTTCTTCTTCTTTTCAATCTTAGTATTTTCCCTAGTTGATTTTGATTTTTTTTTTTTCTTTATTTTTCCCTTAGGGTTTTCTTTTCTGGATCAGATCGGTGAGGGACCTTTTAAACTATTGCAAGCCCTTTTTTTTTTTTTTTTCTTCTAAAAACAGATATCGACATAATATTTTTATTAATAATAAATACTACGGTTAGGGCTTCATAAACCCTTTTTGTAGCTTCTATCTTCCTGTTTTTCCTTTGATTTCTACTCTAATTAGTTTAGGTTGCGTCCTAATCATAGCCCAAAATTGTGAGAGGCAGAGTTCATGCACTTGACCAATCTCAAAGTTTTTAGGGATGTTCGCCCCTAAAAATGCTAGTTTGCTTGAGAGAAAAGACTTCAACTTGAGTACCAAAAGCAATATCCTGTAAACTTCAACCTCCTCATCGAAGCACCAGATGAATGAAAAATAACAGATTGCGACATAAAGGCCAGATGCAAGTACCCTAATACTCTTTCTAGCTGTTAATGTAACATTTATGAAAGGGAAAAACGAGGAGTTCATAGAAAAGCCTTGAGAACGTCAAGACTATGCAATAGGGTTGCTCTCGTTCTTTTCCTGAATTCCTTCCCACCTTTCCCTGGCTGGGACTTACGTGTACAACAGCTTTGGCACTAAAGAAATCCCAAGCAGCAAATAATTCATCATAATTGCATGACAATGAAGCCTACTAAAATTCTTGTTGGTTTTGCAGATAAAATGGCCAATCCCATCTCTTCATAAACTCCAAACTCTCATACATTTAGCCTCAAATTCTTCTCAAGCATCAACTATACTACTCAAGACATTGTCTTGCACAAATCAGAGTTAATGGCTCGCATTGTTGGGTTTCTGATACTAGCAATTTCTGCACAAGCTATGGCTAAGTTCGACGTGGACCCTCATCAGTGTCAGGTCATTTTCGATAACTTCCCTTACTGTATGGATTTTCTCATAGGTTCAAACGATTGGCCTTCAAGCCAATGTTGTCAGCGGGTATATGACTTCAATGCATTAGCTGAGCACGGAATGGGGCCAAGAGCTATCTGTGAGTGCATTGAAATAATAATAAGGACGATCCCTATGAAGTTAAGGGCTGACCGTATCAGTGATCTTCCTGTCAGGTGCAACACACATCTCAGTTTTCCCATTTCCGAGTATATGGACTGCAGCAGGTAATTAAAGCCTTCCTAAGTTGTCAGAATGAATTACTCCAAACAAAATTACTTCTCTTTCTAGCTACTTCTCTGTGTAAATGCTACTCCTAGGTAACTGGTAATTGACTTAAATATATTTTCCTTTCTCATTTTTGCAGCATAAATTAAAAGAGTGAGCTATGCAGAAGACCTCTTGATAGAGGTTTGAGACCCAAGTACCAATCCAGTAAAATGTTGTTTCGGTGGCTAATGTACTTGTCTGAAGCTCCATAATGTTGTTGCCCATGTAGAACAGGACTTAATAATACATCATATGTTGCTATTAGATTAATGTTGTGCCATTTCCTTGGTTGTTTTACAGCTACAAATAACAAGAATGCAAAACATGATGGTATGTTTTGAGGCTTGATAGAGTGAACTTTCAAATATATTTGACCACATTTTATTTCTGCTTCCTAGGCCTAATAGACAATCTGCACAAAAGATCTGGTATCTATGATTCAAATTTCAAAATAATGCAGAGATTTTAACAGATTGAAATTCCCGTTTAAAATTTTCTGCTAGTGAAATGTTTTATTTTTGCATTGATTTATGCAAAAATAAATTAACTTTTTGTCTCTAAAAGTTTGATTGCAAACATTAGAGGTATGGTTCCATGTTATTGACATTGATAATCTATCATGACTTGAACCATTGCTCCCTCCTCTAACACTTCTTTCACTGCTACAATCCACTGTCAGTAGCTACTTGAGTTAGGCAATCACAGCCCATTTTTGTGAGAGGCGGAGTTCATGAACTTGACTAGTCTAAAACATTCTTATTTCAAGATCAACCCTCGAAGTTTTCAGAGATGCTGGCCCCCAAAATTGCTGTTTAACATTGATTGAGAGAAGCTTGACTTGAGCAGCAAAAGCAAAATCCTGATAAACTTCGATCTCCTCATGGAAGCACCAGATGAACGAAAAATAATAGATGCCAAGTAACTGAAAACTATAGTTTCCTACATCTAGGCCAGATGAAAGTAACATTGCGTTCATTTCTGTGGCTGTTAATTTTTAGCTTCAAACAATTCATCATTAATCACAGGTACTTTTTCGAGTCAACCGGGTTTAACCAAATCAAGTCTCACATGACTCTACATAAAACCCGGTTGGAATCAGGCCCTGGATCAACTAGTCATTGGTTGACCCAATAGGCCGTGAAATGTTTTATAACACTGGTTTTAAGTGATAATTCAGTTTGCTTAAAGGGAGCTAAGCTATCCTTGTTAGAGTACCGCGGCAGAAATAGATACGATAGCTGTGTTCACATGTTTGCTGCGGGAATGTTGAGTTTGATTAGAGCGTCACTTGGTTCTTGGAAATGTGGAAACAGTTCTAGAATCCGAAGCTTAGTTATGCTTTCAGGACTGAAACTCTCAGCCCCCTTGTATTGATGTACCCTGAGGATATGAAGCAAGCAAATAGTAAGGTCAAATTTAACTAGAATGAGAGCTCTGTGGATACATTTGCTTATTGCATTTCAAAAGCTGCGAGAGACCCTGGCTATTTCGGTTAATCGAAGTGGGTGCGTGATGGTCTCTATAAGCCTGGTGCTTGTACTTTTTAGGCAAAGAATGGGATCCATCTGAGCCCTGATGCATTTTAGGCAGATTTCAGAGATGCAGGCCTCTAACTTGGACAAAGGCAATTGTCTTGCAATGACAATGGAAGGCATATATATATATATATATATATATATATATATATGAAGACTTCTCTATATATGATGTTCGTATCAAAAAGATAATATATAGTTTAATGACAGATGTCATTAGCCAAAAATGTCCATGATCGAAAAGGGACAGTTTCATGTGTTTTATGTAATTTATTAATTAAGGTTTCTTGTTTTTTTTTTTTTTGTCTTCTTCTTTAGAACGAAAACCTAATCTCTTAGTTTGGAAGACATCTAGTTTGTCATTGTTAGGAAAATATTTGTCGGCTTTGGTGAAGACATAATTCTGAGTTATTCTATCAAAACCCCAATGGCAATTTCTTTACCTTTCCAAACTGTTTCTCATGATAATGCAAAATGGTATCATTTTAACTCATATTATTTTTAAAAAAATACATGGAAATAAAGTTGTTCTGAATTTATCCTTCTCAATCCGAATTAACCTGTTTAACTAATGATCAGAACCTTGGTTTGAGTCATGAAGCATGCCGAGTTTATTAACTCTGGGCATCTTTCAGGAATTGCCTGTTACTAGATCAATAAAATGACAGTGGGAGGAGGTGAAGAGTGTTGGACATATTCTGTGTTTGGTGCAATGGGCTAGGCACTAGTCTTATGGGCTTAGGCATGTGGTGACCAATGAAGCAAAACGAAGTTTCATGGTTCCTCTTTAAAGAAACTAGTGTGTGTTTTTTCTACGAGTGATCATTTTTAATTTGATTTGATTTTTATTAAAAATAATAATTAAATTAAAATTTTTTTAAAAAAAAAACCTAAACGAAACCGGTTCAAACCGACCGGTTTCAGTTCGGTTCGGTTTTTAGGACAAAAACCGGTTCAAACCGGTTTGGCTCAGTTTTTTCAGGTTTGGCTCAGTTTTTTTCGGTTTGGGTTCGATTCAATTTTTTTGGTTTCAGGCTTATAAAACCAAAACGAACCGAACCGGTCAGTTTTTTTAAAATTGTTATCGGTTTAATCGATTTTTTTTCACGGTTCGGTTTTTTTATTATTTTTTTCCAGTTTTCTCTATTTAATCCGTTTTTTAATTTTTTTGCTTACATTTCCTCACTTAATTGAGTTTGGAATGTCCATATATTAATTTGAAAAGAAAAAAAAAAGAGAAACATCAATTTATCAACCGTCAGGCTCGAAGAGAGTATATGATAAATGCATGCCAATAGCGCTATATAGAAGGGCTAAATCATTTCCCTTTTGTATTAGGTAAAGAATAACTACAATGAAAAAGGCAGAAACTTTTTGGCCTTCCGGTGAAATGTATACTTGTAATTCTATGTACGCATGAAGCCGGCTTATAATTAACTCAACTTTGTTATCATGGAACCGAAATTTTTGCCATTGTTTTGGCATCTAGTTTAGTGGACTCTATATATATATATATATATATATATATATA
>Ga0307510_10008642_pt1 | contig 12135 bp, 11 predicted proteins | sample 12_EM_MG_FD_207224 | JGI IMG/M metagenome (GOLD analysis project Ga0307510, IMG submission 207224) | Populus trichocarpa ectomycorrhiza microbial communities from riparian zone in the Pacific Northwest, United States - 12_EM | ecosystem: Host-associated > Plants > Roots > Unclassified | place...
TGCCGCCCTGTTCCAGCCTGCTGGAACACAAGAGCTACCTGTTAACGCCACCATATAGCCACTATCTCAGGGCAATGGCCTCATCCATGGACAGTTCGCTTACCCTCGACACACGCAAGGCTGCCGCGCGGCCGGGCATCGCCGCGCGCACGCCGCGTGCACCGATCGCTGACGATCGCGCCATGCTGCGTGCCGCCGCGGAATTGACCCGCGACCTCAACGCGCCGCGCCCGCTGATCTATTGGGGCGACACCATGGCCTCGGCGCTGGTCGGTTACGGCGCACTGGCCGTGGCGGTCTCGTCGGTGCCCGTCCTTGTGGCGATCGTTGCGGCGATCGTGTCGGTGCTCGCGCTTTACCGTGCCGGCAGCTTCATCCACGAACTGACCCATATCAAGCATTCGTCGGTGCCCGGTTACCGGCTCGGCTGGAACCTGATGGTCGGTGTGCCCTTGATGGTCCCGTCGTTCATGTATGAGGGCGTGCACAACCTTCATCACGCGCGCACGCGATACGGCACGATCGACGACCCCGAATACCTCCCGCTGGCGCTGATGAAGCCGTGGACTCTGCCGCTGTTCGTCGTCGTCGCCGCGCTGGCGCCGATCGCGTTGCTGATTCGCTTCGCGCTGCTCGCACCGCTGTCACTGGTCGTGCCGCCGCTGCGCCGCTGGCTCGTCGCGCACGGCTCCGGCTTGAAGATCAATCCGCAATTCAGCCGGCGCCCGGCCGAGGGCACGCTGCGCACCCAGTGGCTCCTGCAGGAAGCGGCGACGAGCCTGTGGGCGATCGGCCTGCTTGCGCTGGTCGCGACTGGTGTGATCCCGCTCAAGGGCTTCCTGATCTTCCTCGCCGTGACCTCGGGCGTGACGGTGATCAACCAGGTCCGCACTCTGGTCGCGCATCTGTGGGAGAATGAGGGCGAGGCGATGACCGTCACCGCGCAATATCTCGACAGCGTCAACGTGCCGCCGCCCTCGACGCTGCCGGTGCTGTGGGCGCCCGTGGGGCTGCGCTACCACGCGCTGCACCATTTGTTGCCCGGCGTGCCCTATCACGCGCTGGGTGAGGCGCACCGCCGCCTTGCCGCGGCGCTCGACGCAGAGTCGCCTTATCACATGGGCAATCATGCCGGGTTGCTGCCGTTGGTGGGCAAGATCGCGCGGTCGACAATGGGCGGCCGGCGCTAAGGCGCAATGTTTATGCAGCCAACGCCGGTCGAGAGTTCAATCGGAGAAGTGGCCGCCGGTGCGGTTGGCCGCGGCAAGAGCGAGCAAAAGTGTCGCTAGAGCTTCGGCGTCTTTCTCGCTCATTTCGACCGGGTCGCCATTTGGCTCCCGCGTCTTCAACATAATACCGCCGTCTACCCACACGGTCACATGTTCGACCGGCTCGTAAATCTTGGGCTCATTGTGGCCCGGCGACATCACTCCTCCGTCCTGATCAGCACCGCCTCGCCGATCAGCAGGAACAGCAGGAAGGGCGCCCAGGCGGCGAGAAAGGGCGGGTAGGCGCCGAGATTGCCCATCGCCAGCGCGAAATTGTCGCCGACGAAATAAGCGAAACCCAAAAACATGCCGATCACCGCGCGGACGAACAGCTTGCCCGACCGCGCCAGCCCGAAGGCCGAGATCGCGCCGAGCAGCGGCATCAGCACCGCCGACAACGGGCTCGACAATTTGTGCCACATCGAGCCGGAAAGTGCCTTGGTGGGGCGCCCGGCGTCGGACAGATCGGCGATCGCACTGCGCAACTCGCCAAACGAAAGGGCGTCGGCATCGACGCTTGCCAGGGTCAACTGGTCGGGCCGCACGCCGTGCCCGATGACGATCGGGCCGAGCTTGGTGAGTCGCCCGCTCGCCACATCGAACCGGGTCGCCGGGCCGATCCGCCAGCCATCGCCGTCCCGCACACCATGGGGCGCACGCACGATGTTCGCCATCCTGCCGTCCTGGCGATCGTACAAGGTGACATCGACCAGTCGCGCGGTATTGCCCCGGCCGTTGACCTGGCCGACCTGGATCAGGTCGTCGCCGTCGCGGACCCAGACATTGGCCCGATCCCCGCGATCGACCGGTATCGGGGCGTAACCCGCCGCCTTCCACACCGACAGCGTCGCCGTCGCCCGGCTGACGATGCGATCGTTGAACGCGAAGGACAGGAGGGCAAAGCCGAGGCTCGCCACGATCAGCGGCGCCAGCACCTGATGCGCCGACAGGCCGGCGGCTTTCAGTGCGATGATCTCGCTGTTCTGGTTCATCGTGCTCAGCGTGAGGATCGTGCCGAGCAGCACCGCGAAAGGCGCGAAGGTGGCGATGATCTGCGGCGTGCGCAGGCTGATATAGCGCAGTTCCTCGGCCTGGCCGTTGCCGTGATAGGCGAGGATGTGCCCTGACTCGCTGAGCAGGTCCATCATCTGCAACACCAGCACGAGCGTCGCGAGAATCGCGAAGGTGCGGATGATGAAGCTCTTCATCATGTACATCGTCACGGTGCGCGACGGGAAAAGCTGCAGCGCGATCATGCCGGTTCCGCCTTGCCACGTTTCGGCAACAGTCGCCCGATCAACTTGGTCGCCTTGGAGAAGACGCGTTCGAGCGCGCCGATCGGCTGGCCACCGGGGACGAAGGCGATGACGTAGAACATCCAGAAACAGATACCGGCGAAAACGGTGAAGGGGACCCACAGGGCGAAGAACGGGTCGATCTTGCCGAGCCCGCCCAGCGCCTGCCCATATTCGTTGACCTTGTGATAGGCGACCACCATCACCACCGACAGGAACACGCCCAGCGCCGAGGTCGATCGCTTGGGCGGAACGCCGAGCGCCAGCGCGAGCAACGGCAGGAAGAACATTGACAGCACTTCGGCTAGCCGGAAATGGAACGCCGCGCGGCTGGTGTCGCGGTCCTGCTCGCTGGCATGGGCGTCGTGGCCGATGCGCACCAGCTCGGGCAGCGTACGCTCCAGGTTGAGGCCGCCGCGGGTACGGAAGCTTTCATATTTGGGCAGCGGGATCGGCAAATCGTGCGAGGTGAAGGTCAGCACGCGCGGCGTCACGAAATCGGGCGCGTTGTTGATCAATGTCCCATTGCTCAGGCGGAAGATGATTTCATCCGGATTGTCTGTCGCGAGGAATTGGCCGCGTTCTGCCGTGACCGCGTACCAGTCGCCCTTCTTGCCGGCATATTGCACGAAGATGCCCGACAGCTTGCGGCCCTCGTCGCGGCTTTCCTCGATCCGCACCGTCGCGCCATTGGGGAAATGGGTGAACTCGCCGACCTTGATCGAGGCGCCGAGCGCGCCGGTGCGCAGTTCGAAGCGCAATTTCTCATAGGTGTAGCGCGCATCGGGCTGGATGAAGCCGACGATCGCCAGATTGACCAGCGCCAGCGCGATCGCGAACATGTAGGGCACGCGCAGCAGGCGCGGATAACTCATCCCCACCGCGCGCAGCACGTCGAGTTCGGAACTGGTGGCGAGGCGGCGAAAAGCGAGCAGGATGCCGAGCAGCAGGCCGATCGGAATGCCGAGGCCGAGATATTCCGGCAGCAAATTGGCGAGCATGCGCCACACCACGCTGACCGGCCCGCCTTCGCTGGCGACGAATTCGAGCAGCAGGCGAATGCGGTCGAGGATCAGCAGCATCGCCGTGATGACGAGGCAGGCAAGCATCGGCACTGCGATCAGTCGGGCCATATAGCGGTCGATGGATTTCATGATCGCTTGCGGCAGGCCTTTATCGGCTGAGCGGGGCAGGGGCGAATGCCCCGGTTGGGTGGCTATATCGGTGCGGAGGCGCGGCGTCAGCTACGAAATCACTCCGCCGCGATCGTGTCGGGGCCAGGCCGTGCCGCTGCCATGGCCTCGCCGAGCGCGCGGTCGAGCGCCGCGATGGTGAAGGGCTTGCGCAAGACGCTATGGCCACCGAACGCGGCCTCATTCGCTTCGCCGGCGAATCCGGTGACGAACAACACCGCGATATGAGGAAAACGCTGGGTCAGCGTGGCGATCATCTCCGGGCCGGTCTGCTGCGGCATCAGCACGTCCGAGACGATCAGGTCGACCTCGCCATGCTGATCGAGCAGCGCCGGGGCGGCGAGCGGGTCGCCGCAGGCGATCACGCGGTGGCCGAGTTCCTCGAGCGCCCCGGTCGTCGCGGCGAGGACGCGCGGGTCGTCCTCCACCACCAGTATCTGCAGCGCACCGATCGGTTCGGCGGCCTGCACGGGCAGCGTGGTCACCGTCTCGCCATCGCGTCCTGTAGCGTGGCGCGGCAGGAACAGGGTCACCGTCGTGCCGCTGTCCGGCGCCGAGTCGATTACGATCTCGCCTTCGGCCTGACGGACGAACGCGAAGGCCTGGCTCAGGCCAAGGCCGGTGCCCTGACCGGTCGGTTTGGTGGTGAAGAAGGGCTCGAACACGCGCTCGATCGTCTCCGCCGTCATACCGCAGCCGGTGTCGGTCACCGCGATCGTGACATAGTCGCCCGCCCGACAGGTGCCAATCGCGCCCTCGTCCAGCGTCCGTGCCGCCGTCGCGATCGACAGCGTGCCACGCCCCGCCATCGCGTCGCGGGCATTGACCGCGAGGTTGAGCAGGACATTCTCCAGTTGCAGCTTGTCGGCACGTGTTGCCCAGCCGCGTCCATCATCTGTGACCTTGACCATGATGGTGTCGCCGATCGTGCGATCGAGCAGGTCCGACATGCCGGCGACCAGGGTGGCGGGCTCGATCGGTTCGGCACGCAACCCTTCCTCGCGCGAAAAGGCGAGCAGCCGGCGGGTAAGCGCCGCGGCACGGTTGGCGCCCTCCATCGCGCTGTCGATATGACGCGCGACGTCTGGGCCACCGGCCTTTAGTTGCCGCGCGGCGAGTTCCAGCCCGCCGATAACTACCGCGAGCATATTGTTGAAATCATGGGCGATGCCGCCGGTCAGCTGACCTACCGCTTCCATCTTCTGGACCTGGCGCAGCCGCGCTTCCTGGACGCGCAGTTCCTCGGTCGCCTGTGCCACGGCATATTCCAGTTCGGCCGACCGCTCGCGCTCCACCTCGGTCTCGGCGCGTGCGCTGGTGCGCTCGGCGAGCGCCAGAACGATCAGCCAGCCCAGGATGATCGCGGCGACCACGATCACCGCGCCGAAGGCCATCAGCACCAGCGTCGCGTTGCTCGACCGCGCGACCTTGGTCATCGCGTCGTTGGTGCGGCGTTCGAGCAAGGCGCGTTCGCGTGCGATGATCGTCTCGAGCAGCCGGTTGATCTGTGCCAGCGCCGGTGCCTGCCGCGCGGCATAGTAACGCGCCAGCGCCTGCGGGTTCTGTTTGTAGCGCGTGCTCAGCGCGATGGTCGCCAGCTCGTCGCCGCGCGACTTGAAGGCGACACGCAACGCGTCGATCGGCCGCTGCAGCGACGGATTGTCGTTGGTGATCTGGTCGAGCCGGTCGATCTGGTCGCCGGCCTGCTTCCACTGGTCGAAATAAAGCTGACCCAGCCCGGCATCGGCGCTGATCACATAGCGGCCGAGCGACGCCTCGGACTGGGCGATGGTGCCGGACAGCGTCCGTGCGAGGATCATCACCTCATAGCTGTGGCGCTGCAGCTGCAATGCATGGTCGCGCTCGCGATTGGCGCTGCCGACGGTGGCGACCAGCGCGGCGAGCACGAGCGCGCCAAGCGCTGCCGTCACGACCAGCATGATCGTGCGCCATTTGCTCCGCAGCCCCCCCGGAGCCGCCGCGTCGGCTTCGTTCCCGCTCATGATGCGCGACTCTAGCCGCAAGCGCGACTCGTGGGAAGCCGGCGACCGCGCGTCAGGCGATCACGCCCAAAGCACTGCCCGCGGCACGGAACATCGCCAGCACGGCCTGGATCTGCTCGACCGTATGCTCGGCGCAGAGCGAACAGCGCAGCAGATAGGTTCCGGCCGGCGTCGCCGGCGGGCGCGCCATGTTGACGTAGAGTCCGGCCTCGAGCAGCGCCTGCCACATCGCCACCGCCTGGGTCTGATCGTCGAGGATAACCGCGATAATTGCGCTGTCCGGCGTCTCGGTGCCGAGCTTGAAACCCATCGCGCGCAGGCCACCATGCAGCGTGCGGGCATTCTCCCACAGGTGCTGGCGCTTGTTGTGCGCATGCATCAATTTGCGGATCGACATCGCGGCGGTCGCGACCACCGACGGCGGCAGCGAGGCGGTGAAGATATAGGGCCGGCAAGCGAGACGGATCGCCTCGAATTTGGGATGGTTGGAGACGCAGAAGCCACCGACCGTGCCGACCGACTTGGAGAAAGTGCCGACGATGAAGTCGACATCGCCTTCGCAACCCTGGTCCTCATACACGCCGCGGCCATTGGGGCCGAAAAAGCCCATCGAATGCGCCTCGTCGCTCAACACCATCGCGCCATGCTTCTTGGCGACCGCGACCATTTCCTTGAGCGGGGCGATGTCGCCGAGCATCGAATAGACGCCCTCCAGCACCACCAGCTTGCCCGGCTCCTTCGGCAGGCGGCCGAGCCGCTTGTCGAGATCCTCGACGCTGTTGTGGCGGAAACGGACGATCTCGGCATTGCCCTGCGCGCAGCCGTCATAGATCGAGGCGTGGCTGTCGGCGTCGAGGATGACATATTCGCCCTTGCCGGCGAGCGTCGAGATCATGCCGAGATTGGCCATGTACCCCGTCGAAAAGACGATCGCCCCGCTGACGCCGTAGAAATCGCGCAGCGCCTGCTCGACCTCCATATGGTCGCGGAAGGTGCCGTTGAGCATGCGGCTGCCATTGGTGCCCGAGCCGAACTGGTCGAGCGCGTCCTTGCCGGCCTGGATGACGTCGGGATCGAACGTCATGCCCATATAATTATAGGTGCCGAGCAGGATCGTATCCTTGCCCTTGATCACCGCCTCGGTCGGCGACTTCACCTGGTCCATCACGATGGCGAAGGGATCGGTGACACCCGAATCGAGCAGCGCCTGGCGCTCGGCGATCAGGCCGTCGAACTTGGACATCAGATCGCGTTCGGGCGGAACCGTGGCGGCGGTTTCGGGCAGGGCCTCGGCGGTCAGGCCGGCGTCGGTCATCGCTTCAGCCTTTCAGCTTCTGTACCGCATCGACCAACTGGCCGACATTCTCGATCTCGGCCTGCATGTTCATCGTGATGATGATGTCGAACTCGTCCTCGATCGCGGCGACGAAATCCATCACCGTCAGGCTGTCCCATTCAAGGTCGCCCTGAAAGGTGATGGCATCGCCAAGCGCCACGCCCTTTTTGTTGAAGGGTTCGATCTGCGCGGCGATCGTCGCGAATGTCTGGTCACGGTCGGTCATTCTTGATCCTTATTAGGTCGGAACCGCGATTGCCAACCGAATGCGGCGGGAAGGCGGCGCCGGCTTGGCAAGCGCGGGCACATGGCGCACCATATCGTCGGGTTAATTGGGGGATGCCATGTCGAAAGCGCTGCCACACGACCATCCGGATTATGAATTTCCCAAGGAAGTCCACAACATGCTGGTCGCGGCTTTGGCCGCGCATGTCCAGCTGTCGGCGATGGCCGATACCAAGGCCAGCATCCTGATGGGCGCGACGTTCGTCGTTTTCACGCTGACCATCGGCCAGATGGGCTCGGCGACACTGCTTGCCTCGCCGTCGCTGATAGTGCTCGGTGTGTTTTCCTTCGCCGCGACCGTGCTGTCGGTCATGGCGGTGATGCCCAAGATCAAGACGCCCAAGGGCCGTAACCCCAATTACCTGTTTTTCGGCGTGTTCAGCACCATTTCGGAAAGCGAATTCGTCGACAAGATGATCGACGTCATGCGTGACGAGGAAGCCACCTATCGCATCATGGCGCGCGATCTCTACCAGAACGGCCTGGTTTTGCAGAAGAAGAAATATTATTATCTGACAAGGGCTTATCAGGCATTTTTGGTTGGTATCATCCTGACCTTGGTGGCTTTCCTGCTCCAGGCGATCACTGGCTGGCCGCACCACGCCTGATCGTCAGAGCAGTCCGTTGGCCCGGTACCAGGCGGCGGTCGCGGCTAACCCGTCAGGCGTCGCGATCTTCGGCTGCCATAATTGCGAGGGCGGGCGCTTGTCGGGGTCGACCGTCCAGTCGGGATGGCAGAAATAATCGACCCGGTCGGGCGTCAATTTGGCCTTCTTGCCACGTATCAGCCGGTCGCCGCGCGCGGCCAGCATCATCAGGCCGTGGGGCAGGGGGATCGGCAGCACGCGCTTGCCGACCGCGGCGCCGAGCGCGCGACCGAATTCCTTGTGCGTCCATCCGCCGGCAACGCCGTCATCGGCTTCGAGGATCAGCCGCCCGGCATCGCTTCGTGCGAGCACGAGCAACAGCGCGGCGAGATCGTCGACATGGATAACCGACAAACGGCCGGGGCTGGGCAATAAGGCGAGGCCGAATGTGGCGAGCCGGAACATCTCGCGCATTTCCATATCTGCCGGGCCGTAGACAGCGGGCGGGCGCACTATCGTCCAGTCACGATCCGATGCGATCACGCGCGCCTCGGCCTCGGCCTTGGACCAGCCATAGTCGGACAGCGCCGGCTCACGTGCGGCGAGCGAGGAGACATGCACGAAGCGCCTGACGCCGGCACCGGTCGCGGCGGCGAGCATCGCCTCGGTCCCGGCGATATTGCCGACGGCAAAACCGGCACGGTCGGGCGCGTTGACCACGCCGGCGACGTGGACGACCGCATCGGCGTCCTCGACCAGCTTCGCCAGCGCCGTCCGATCGTCAAGCGCGCCTTCGACCCACGCCAGTCCATCACGCTGCGGTTGCGGTCGTCGCGTCAACGCACGCACCTGATGCCCCGCCGCCAGCGCCTGGTCGATCAACCGCGATCCGACAAAGCCGGTGCCGCCGGTCATCGCGACGACGCTCACAGCATCGCCATATGGCTGCGATGAACTAAGGTGGCGCGCGGCGCATAACCGAGGATGGCGGCATGCTCCTCACTGCGCCGCCCGGCGATGCGCGCCGCGTCGGCGGCGTCATATTCGGCCAGCCCGCGTGCGATCGGCCGGCCATCGGCGGCGTGGATCGCGATCAGGTCGCCGCGCCGGAAATCGCCCTCGACCCGCGTCGCACCTGCGGCGAGCAAGCTCTTGCCCGACGCCAGCGCGCGGACAGCGCCGTCATCGACGCTGATCGATCCGCGCGCGGTCAGCCGCCCGGCGAGCCACGCCTTGCGCGCTCGCGCCGCACCGGTCGCCGCGAACACCGTGCCGCGCCCGGTTTCGGTGAAGCGTGCCAGCGGATGCTGATACTTGCCCGACACGATCGCCAGCCGCACGCCCGCCGTCGTGGCGATCTTCGCCGCGGAGATCTTGGAGATCATTCCGCCCGAGCCCATCCCCGAGGCGGAACCGCCATCGGCCATCGCCTCGACCGCCGCGTCGATCCGCGCGACATGCTCGATCAGCTTCGCGTCCGGATTGCTGTTGGGATTGGCGTCGTACAATCCATCGACATCGGACAGCAGGATCACGCCCTGGGCGCCCGCCGCCTGCGCGACGCGCGCGGCGAGCCGGTCATTGTCGCCGAAACGGATTTCCTCGGTCGCGACGCTGTCATTCTCGTTGATCACCGGAACCACGCGCAGCGCAAGCAAGCGCGCCAACGTCGCAGAGGCGTTGAGATAACGCCGCCGGTCCTCGAGATCGTCGAGCGTGACGAGGATCTGCGCTGCCGTCAGCCCTTCGCCGCCGAGCAGTTCCGCCCATATACCGCTGAGCGCGATCTGCCCGGTCGCAGCGGCCGCCTGCGCGTCCTCCAGGCTGGCCCGCCCCCCCTTGGGCAGCTTCAGCCGTCGCGCGCCGAGCGCGATCGCACCCGACGAAACAATCGCGATCTCCTGCCCATCACGGTGTCGTGCGGCGATATCGGCGACCAGGCTGGTCAGCCACTCACGCCGGACATTGCCATCCGGCCCGACCAGCAGCGACGAACCGACCTTGACGATCAGGCGCGGGCAGGCGGCGGCATCAAACATCGTATCAGACCGGCGACCACTCGATCGGCTCTTCGCCATCGACGTCGCTCACCGGGGCGCCCTTGCCGGGCCCGATCGCCTCGATCAACTTGTCGAGTACCCAGTCCACACCGGTGCCGGCGGCGGCCGACAACGGGATGACATCGGTGCCGCTCGCTTCTGCCAGCTCGGCCGATAGTGCCTCGATCAGCTCGTCGTCGAGCATGTCGATCTTGTTGAGGCCCACGACGAACGGCTTGTCGGTCAACCCCGCGCCATAGGCCTCGAGCTCGGTGCGCACGATGCGATAGCTCTCCGCCACGTCGGTGTCATTGGCATCGACCAGATGCAACAGCACCTGGCAGCGCTCGATATGGCCGAGGAAACGGTCGCCGATCCCCGCGCCATCGGCGGCGCCCTCGATCAGCCCGGGAATGTCGGCCACGACGAATTCGCGGTTCTTGTGGCTGACAACACCGAGCTGCGGTCGCGTCGTGGTGAAGGCATAGGCGCCGACCTTGGCCTGGGCGTTGGTCACTGCATTGATGAAGGTCGACTTGCCGGCGTTGGGCAGCCCGACCAGCCCGGCATCGGCGAGCAGCTTCAGCCGCAGCCACACCCACGCTTCCTGGTAAGGCCAGCCGGTGCCGTGCTGGCGCGGCGTGCGGTTGGTCGAGGTCTTGTAGCTGGCATTGCCCCGCCCGCCATCCCCGCCGCGCAGGAACACCTCGCGCTGCCCCACTTCGGTGAAGTCGGCGAGTATTTCCTCCTTGTCCTCGGACAGGATCTGCGTGCCGATCGGCACCCTGATGACGAGATCCTCGCCGCCGGCACCGGTCATGTTCGAGCCCGACCCGCCATGGCCGCGCGGCGCGCGGAAATGCTGGGTGTAACGGAAGTCGATCAGCGTATTGAGGCCCGCCACCGCTTCGAAGATGATGTCGCCGCCCTTGCCGCCATTGCCGCCATTGGGGCCGCCATATTCGATGAACTTCTCGCGGCGGAAGCTGACCGCGCCGGGGCCGCCCGCACCCGAGCGAACGAAGATCTTGGCCTGGTCGAGGAAATGCATCTCAGCGCTCCGCCGCAATGCGGTTGTGATTGTTGGCCAGCAACGCGTTGGTGGCGAGCGTTCTCGCCGCCTCGCGCGGCAGGCCCAGCGCCTTGGCCATCGGGCCGCCGAGCAAGGCGTCGCCCAGCGCCATCAGCACCAGTTGCAGCGTCTCTTCCTGCAGCGTCATCGCCGTGTGATCCTCATGGTCCTTGGCCAGTTCGTCGACCAACCGGTGGATCGCATCGAGGATCGGGTCGAGCGCATCCTGGTTGCCGGTCAGGATCATCCAGCTCGCCATGGCGCCGGCGCCCTTGGCGAACGCATCGAACGTCATATTCACCACCTCGCGCGGATCCTGGTCGTTGGCGCGCGCGCGCCTCGCGGCTTCGAGGATACGGGCGGTGATGCTGTCGGCGAGATGCTTGATCAAGGCGCGCTGCAGGTCTGCCGCCGAGCCGAAATGATGCAGCAGATTGGCGTGCGTCCGGCCGATCCGCGCCGCCACCGCTTTCAGCGTCACCGCCTGCGGCCCCACTTCGAGCAGCAGGTCACGTGCCGCCTCGATCGCGGCATCGCGCGATTCTTCGGGGGACAGGCGTTTGCGGGGGGACAGCATAAGCGAAACGGCAATTCTGATATGAGGGTGAAAGCGGCCCTGTTCGGCGGTTTTGCCTTCGAAAGCAACCACACGCCCACCCCGCTGCAAAGGCAGCAGGATGGGCGGGCAATTAGCGGATAAGAGGTTCAGGCAGCGAGGCGGTCCATTCGGCATACCCCGTCGTCGAGATCGAGCACGAAGTCGACGCACGGCACTTCGCCGCCGCGCGCCCGGGACTCGCGCTGTGTCACGCCGCCGGTCGGGCGGAAGCCGAGCTTGGTCAGCACCCGGCCCGATGCCGGGTTGTCGACGAAATGCCCCGCCTTCAGCCGGTGCAGGCCGAGCGTGTGGCGCCCCGCGGCAACCACCGCGCGACCCGCCTCGGTGGCATAGCCGCGCCCCCAGGCCGACGGCGTCAGCCAATAGCCGAACTCGTGCCCGCCCTCGATCGCGCCCATGCCGATCCCGCCGATCAGGCGCGGGTGAGCGCCTCGATGC
>Ga0307510_10008645_pt1 | contig 12134 bp, 9 predicted proteins | sample 12_EM_MG_FD_207224 | JGI IMG/M metagenome (GOLD analysis project Ga0307510, IMG submission 207224) | Populus trichocarpa ectomycorrhiza microbial communities from riparian zone in the Pacific Northwest, United States - 12_EM | ecosystem: Host-associated > Plants > Roots > Unclassified | place...
CCTTTACGTGAGTGGTATTTTTTTAATTTATTTATTTAAAAAACAAATAGGAAAAAAAGAGAAGTAAATAATATAGAAAAATTGATGAAAAAGAAGACATTATTTTAGAATAAACTAATATTAAACTTAGCATTATTTTATAATAAAGAATAATTTTATAATTTACTTTTTTTCATGTTACCTGGTAGACTAGTGAAGACGAAGAAAAATGAAAAATAAACAAATTCAATCTCTTTGTTTTTAGCGATTCAATAACTTACACTTTTTAGTATTAAAGACCATAACTTATTCCTTTAATTGTCCATGACTTTTAATTCCTCAAAAATTATGTGTCGGCCCTAATGTGTTGAGGAAGGAGAGAGGAAAATGCAAGAAAATCATGAAAGAGAGGGAAAATATTCTGTTGTTTATATTCTGGTAATGAAAAAATAATAATTTTGGCATCAATAAATTCATTTTGGAGAATGAAGTTCTATAAAAGGGGTTTAGAATTTTTATTTTGCTAAAAAACATAGATTTAAGTTCAATATGATTTTTTGGAATATTTCAAAAATATTTTTGATTGATTTTATGGTGTTTTGAGCTTTAAAAATAGATTTATTTATTAATATTTTTAATTGTTTTTAGATAAAAATAAGTTAAAATAGGGTTTTTGGATTCAAGAACCCAAAACTTGATTTTTTGACTATCGATGGTGTCCAGAAATTGAATTGACACGCTGTTCATCTTGTTTAAAAAAAATTTAAGTAAACGACAAATCATTCATCCATTTAAAAAAGTAAAAGTCAGGAAAAAAAAAGTTAAGCGTGCAAGCTTGACATTGTAGACCCAGAATGCCAAGGTTGCTCCTTTTAGGCTAGGTACGTGGCCTAATCATCCTAGGCCCAACACTTGCCTCATTTTATATTACTCTTCAAAATTTTTCTTTTTATTTTTATTTTGAATAAGATTAACTAAGAAAAAAGTAATTAAAATGATATTTAAAATGTTATCCAATTTTATCATAGTTTTTGAATAAGATTATAATTTATTTATAATGGTATTAACAATTAGATTTTGAATTATTATATATAAGACTAATGAGAAAAATTTATAAAACAATATGCTCATAATTAATAATTGATAATAAAATATCTATTTTATTATTCTTTATCATAAACTTCTCACACGAATTTTTTAGAGTACTTATTCTTTTATTTTTTCTTTTATTACAAATTATCGGGTCATGATTTTTTCTATTTTTTATTGAATATTATTTTTTAGATCATGATAAGTTTTTGTTTTAAAAAAATGATTCTTATAAAAAAAATATATTTTCCTTAAAACAAAAAAAAAAAATGAACAAGAAAAGATAGTTTCAATTAAAAAGATATATTTTTTGATATGATCAAAGAAATGTTATATTCGGATTTTGATATAAAATCTTCTACTGTCTAGTTTTATGTTAGTGAACGTAAATCTAAATCAAACTGTTGGGTTAAACTAAAATTTCACCAGAAGATTCCAGAGGTATTTTTCTATGTCGTGGTACACTTTCAAGTCAATCTGAGTTCAGGAAGACCTTGCAATATAGGTCAGAACAGGCTGTATGAATTTTGTTATTTATTTTCTTTTAACTTGTGGACTTCTTATTTTTCAAAGATCCTTTCCAATAAGAATGCGACAACTTGTTTTGAGAATTTTCTAGTTTTATAAGGATTTTTAATGGATTGTGACATAATTTTCAAGTGTGGTGAGTATTCATTAATGTTTCAAAATTATTTTCTTATAAGGATTTCTTATTCATCCAGCTACACAAGAAAATAAGGACTTGTGATATTTAATGACAGATTGGTTATATTATTTCAGGGAGTTTCCTAATCCTACAAGGAAGGGACAAGAAAGGTTAAAGAAAGGCAACAAGAGTTTTCATATTTTGAGATGATTATTTAAAGTTACAATTAATTATCCTAGATAAACAAGGAAACTAAAAGGAAGGCAACTTCAACAATCAATTTCCTAGCTTATCTTAGACATCTAAAGGTGGCAACAAAGACCCTAGTGTTTTTAGGATGAAAATTTCATTCATGACATTATTTTAACTAGGAAATTTCTCTATCTTAGGTTATTTTGTTTAATTAGGTGTAACAACTTTATTTTATATGGCAGGTTTGTTATTTTTAATATTTTCATGTTTGAGCTTAATTAATACTTGGTTTCCAGCTAAGATCTTAGGCTTGTTTAGTCAATATTCTGGGCTTATCAATATAGGTTTTGGGTAAATTTTATAATTGGATCAATTTAGTCCATAAGGGTAGATTCATTAGGGTTATTTTCTAAGAGTATTTAAACTCTCTATAAGTCTAAAATTTAGCTTGTGCATGAAAGTGATTCTTGCGTTCTTTGTTTCTTGAAGTAACTAAACCAACTTATCGAAGATTAACTGGTTTCATGATATCATTCGATTTAATTCCAATAGTACTGGTGCTTTGAGATAGGTTTTTATTATGTCACACTCCTATCAGACCTCTTTCAGCTTTCCGAGATCATATTTCATTCTTGATTGTGGGTTGCATAACCGCATGATTAAGAGGTTCATATCATTTTCCATTCCTTAATTCATATGATTGAGATTTTTATAAATATTTATTTTAATGGTTTTTAGTTTTTAATTTGAAAACATGCTGATAATAATAAAAAAATGCTTTTGTAAAAATAAAAACAATGCTTGAAAAAAATTGAAAATATATCTAATAATAAATATATATATTTTTACTTTTATAAGAAATATCTATTTGCATTATAATAGAAATAAATAAAAATTAATTTTAAAAACTACCTTGGAAAAAAAAACTAGTAATTTACTAGAAAAACAAAAGTGCTAAAAACAGAAAAACTATAATATTGTGGAAAGAGGAGTTTTTTAGTTGATAAATTAAAAGCTTTTGAATCACACCAAGGATGTAGTAATAAATTAGTTTATCTATTTTGCATGAAGAAAGATCTAACCTAATACACTAGATCCCATAAGAACTCTGAATTTAAATGTGTTTGAGCTAGAGCAGTACTAGGTGACCTCATCCACTTGCAAGTATGCGATCGCTGGTGGACCTCAAGTTGATGGGCTCTCCAGCCGCTCACCCATGGGTGGCGTCCATAAGTGTGACCACAACATAAAAAAGAAATGAAAAAAAATACTAGATTAAATTAATAAGAGTAACTTCGAGACAAGAGGGACTTGCTCATTTAGTCACTGATGAATGACAACTTATTTTTCTTCTTATTGGAGAGCATAGATGTAACAAAGTATATATATGACATACATGTACCCATTTAATATTTGACTACTTAATTAGTAATATTGATGCATGTGGAAGCTCAAAAGACAATAAAAAATTATGAAATCAACATAATTGATAAGTGAAAAATATTGTAAACACATACTCTAAATTTACAGTCTTATTATATGAAAATATAGTCTAATCAAGTTTGTTCTTTAAAGAGGTTTACAATGCATATAAATAGGTTAGAAAAATGACATATACTTGGTAATTAAATCATAATCTTAAAAAACAAAAAAATAATACAAAATAACATAAGAAATCTGAAAAACAATCAAGGAAAATTGGCATTCTTAGGTCCCAATTTTTTTTTTAACAACAATACAAGTTGCTCACTCTAAGAGTCATAGGATTAGTTCTTGATGAAACTTCAACCTAAATTTAAAAGTGCACGAGCTGGTCTAACCAATCACCCACATGTCTTATCTTGCATGAAGAACAACATCCCACCTCACAACTTGGCCTTGCTCAAGATAATGCTGGTTTTGAGATTATTAATATGGCCTACGCTACTCAAGGTAGATGATGATATATATCTCTTCCATAGTGTTATAGTTGTAAGAAAATTAGGTATATTGTAAAATATTGTAGTAGGAAATTTTATAATTATTGTAAGAATGGAGGTCATATTATTAAAGATTGTCCTAATTGTCCTCAGAATCGATCTGCTTCTACTTTTCATGCTGGTGTTCAGTCTATTTTTATGCCTACATCGTCTACACAACCTATTCTTTCAGGTTTGTTTTTCAATAGTACTCCTGATCAGGTTCATCATATGATTTTTTTTCCCTTTTTACTCTCGGTCGCTAAGGTAAGAAACATCTTCTTACCTCTCCTTAGTTAATTGATTTTGCAACTTCCAATCACATGATTGACAGTTCGATTGCTTTACATGATGTTAATAATTACAATGGTAAGCAACATATTCAAATCACCGATGGTTGCACTCTTCCTATTACAACGGTTGGCAACTTGGGATCTTCTTTACCAATGTCTTTGTGTCTTCTGATTTATCTGTTAATCTCATTTCAGTTGGATAATTAGTAGAAGAAAATTATTCTTTTCATTTTGATCATTCTAGTTGTTGTGTGCAGGATCAAGTATCAGGACAAGAGATAGTGAGGGGGCTTAAGGTGGGACATTTTTTTCCTCTTCAATCTTCTTCCTTTTCTTGTTCAATTTCTTTTAGTTATTCTACAATTGTTAATAAAATAGCCAATTTTGGCATAATAAATTGGGTCATCCCAATAATTCTAACACATCTTATAAAACATTTTGATCATTCTAGTTGTTGTGTGCAGGATCAAGTATCAGGACAAGAGATAGCGAGGGGGCCTAAAGTGGGACATTTTTTTCCTCTTCAATCTTCTTCCTTTTCTTGTTCAATTTCTTTTAGTTATTCTACAATTGTTAATAAAATAGCCAATTTTGGCATAATAAATTGGGTTGTCCCAATAATTCTAACACATCTTATAAAACAAGATTATTTGAATAATACCAATGAGTTTTCTTCATTGTTATTTGATTGTGCTCTTTGTAAACTTGGTGAAAGCAAGTTTTTACCCTTTTCTTTACAAATAGTCATGCTTCTACATGTTTTGAAATTATTCATTCTGATATTTGGGGTATAAGTCATGTTCTTTCTCATACTCAATACCTGTATTTTGTGACATTTATTTTCTCATACTTAATACATGTATTTTGTGACATTTATTGATGATTACAATCATTTTACACGGGTCTATTTTCTTTGTTCTAAAGCTAATATGTTATTAACCTTCTAAACTTTTGTTGTCTATATAGAAACCTAATTTTATGTGTGTATTACGATCTTATGCTCAGATTCCAGGGGAGATTACATTTCTCATGTTTTTCAATCTTTTCTCCAACAAAAGAGTATTCTTTCTTAGCGTTTATATCCTTACATTCCTCAATATGATGGTGTTGCCAAGTGTAAGAATCATAATCTTTTAGATGTTCATACATTGATACTTGAATCTTTAGTTCCTTCTAGATTTTAGGTAGAAGGCTTATTTGTAGTTGTAGATTTGATTAATCATTCCCCTTTTTCTATTTTGCATTTTAATTCTCTATATTCTTTTTTATGTAGTGTTTCTCCTTATTATAATTCTCTGCATGTTTTTGGTTGCGTTTGTTTTGTTCATTTACCTCTTATTAAACATCATAAACTTGTTGCTCAATCTATTCAATTTGCTTTTCTTGGTTGTAGTGACTCCCATAAAAGGTTTATGTGCTATGATGCAAATGCTAAGCTTTGTATTTCTTAGAATGTGATTTTTTTAAAATAAAAATTTCATCCCGTCTTATCCTAATTCTACATCTTCCTCTATTTCACTTCCTCCTTTTGATGATGTGTTTAGTACTCCTTCTCATTTTAAGCCAGGTATTGTGTATCAGAGATGTCACCAATTGCCTCATTCTTCTTCTAAATCACTATCTGATCATATTGTGCACGCGTCTTGCTTCTACTAGGGTTTCCCGATCTTTGGATTGATATGGTTTTTCTTCTTTTGCTCTTCAAACTACTCTTGATAATACTTTTGTGCCTAAGTCTTATTCTTATACTTCTACTCAAGAGTGTTAGTGTCAAGCTATGCAGGATGAACTTCAGACTCTTCAAGACATCACATTTTACCCTTTTGGAGTTAAGCTCATTGGGTGTAAATAGATATACATCATCAAGATATGTGATGATGGCTCTATCGAGCAACATAAAACTTGTCTAGTGGGACTTAAGAATTGGCAGGAGTATAGGCTTGAGAAAATTATTATTGTCTACACGGTTATGTCCATTATTGTTTCTAAATGATGGTCATTTCGTTAGATGGATGTGAATGATGGATTTTTACGTGGTGACCTAGAGGAAGAAATCTTTATCTCCTTCTTCTGATTTGTTTTTTTTTTCTTTTTCTGTTAAGGTTTATCACTTAAAGCGACTTTATATGGTTTGAAGTAGGCACCATAAGCATCGTTTGAGAAGTTTCATATTTATTCAGGCACCTCTGGGATTGTTATACTTGTGTATGTCGTGATTACTGGATCTGACCTTCAATTAATTGACCAACTCCAACAACGCCTCAAATATTCCTTTCTTATGATAGATCTTGGTTCCCTACAATATTTTCTTGGACTTCAGGTTCAACATTTTCTGAATGGCATATTTTTACATGAATATAAGTATACCCAATAACTTTTTTCATTAGCTAGCCTTCAAGACGATAATTCAGTTTTTACTTCTTTAGAGGTAAATTTAAAGTTGCTAAGACGGATGATGATCCCTTATCAAATCCTTCAATGTATCGATAACTGGTGGGCAGTTTGAATATTTGACCATTACTCGACATGATATATCATTTATTGTTCAACAAGTGAGTTGGTTTATACAGGCTTCATGTCAGATATATTTGGTTGTTGTTTGTCATTTTCTTCAATATCTCAAAGGGATATCTAGTCGCGGCTTGTTCTTCCTTTCCGAAAGGTCTTTATATTTGGTAGGCTTTAGTGATCCTAACTGGGTTGGTTGTGTGGATACTTGTCATTTTATTGTGGGTTGATGTATATTTCTTGGTGATGCTCTTATTTCTTGAAAGAGTAAGAAGCACGCTTGTGTCTCAAAGTCATCCACAGAGTCTGAATATAGGGCTATGTCATGTGCTTGTTCTAAAATTGTATGTCTTCGTGGGTTGTTAGGCGAACTTAATGTTTCGTAGCTTACTCATATTCCCCTTCATACTGATAATACCAGTGCTATTTAGATTGCTGTGAATCCTGTTTTTCATACCAGTGCGAATCCACCAAACATATTAAAATGGATTGTCATTTCATTTGTGAAGCCTTAGCTTATCAGGATATTACTGTTCCATATATTTCTACTAAACACCAAACCATTGTTGTTTTCACCAAGGCTCTCTCTGGTTCTCGCTATCAATTCTTGTTTTACAAATTGATGCTTCTAGATCACTCAACATCAATGAGGGGAGATGTTAGCAAAATTGATGGCTTGTTATGTGTTACTTTATTTAGTCTAGCTATATATGCAGAAATATATATTGTATATAGACATAAAATTGATAGGCTTTACTCTTATCTTGTATAGTAATGCTATTAATGGTTGATTTTCAGTCGAGTAAGGAGCTACATTTTTAGGGCTTGTTTGGAATTATAGTAGTGGTTGCGGTTCAAAGTGTTTTTCGCTTAGAAATGCATAAAAATAATATTTTTTTTTATTTAAAAAAAATTATTTTTAATATCATCACATCAAAACCATCCGAAAACATAAAAACAAATAACTTTTAGCAAAAAAAATTAAAATTTAAAAAAACATGATTTCAACCGCATTATCAAACAAAGCCTTAATATATAAAAAAAAGCAACTCTCACGATAGAGAGATTCAGACCAAAAACCTTATTGGCATATAGAACATTTCTGGGTTCAAGGATCTCGTTTGCTGCCAAGATTAATAAAAGCTGGCTGGTGTTCTTCTCGTGGATAAAAAAGGTTTACGGTCATCATGAATACCAAATTCATGCACTTTTTTTTTTGTTCAAGTCCTGTTTTTTTTATTTATGTTGGTCCTTTATGCTCCCTTATGTTTAATGTATTAAATCTGTAATTTTCCTGGACCATTTTCTCTTTGGTCTATGTAACTCTTTAATCCAAGTTAATAAAATTGAGATCACATTCAAATAAATAAATTAAAAAAAAACATTCATGGACATTGCCCCATCAAGAAACATGCAACAGAACATAGGCATCTTGCCCCTCGGGTGGGTCGTCCTAGCCTGTATTTGTATTTCAGATGCTTGAATACGGTCGTCTTTCTTTTCATTGGGAATATTGTTCCATCATAATAACTTCTTTCCATATAAAAACTATTGTAACACAGGATGGAATTCGTTTCAGACAGCACTCTCCACCTCAAATTAGCTGCAGACGAGACAGATTGTGTTGCCTCAGCTTTGCGTTAGCTGGATCATGAAGAGCGTGTTCGAGAATTCAAAATAGCTTCTAATCATACAAATACACAAACTTCAATCCAAATAATAAACATATAAATACGCAAACAAGTAGCACGCATTGTTGTCTTAACTTTACCATTTAGCACTCATAGTAGAGTTCAGGAGAGAGGCGTGGGGTGATCTGAATTTCCAAAGGAGTCGCCTTAGGCAAGGTTATAGCTACGCCCTCAGTCATGTCCACTGATTCACCCGTTGGTGTTTTCATGTCAAAACCCTGAAGCAATCTGGCAAACGTCAAATGGAGCACTTGCAATGCAAATGTGATACCAGGACAAGATCGTCTCCCCGAGCCAAATGGAATCAACTCAAAATGGTGACCTAAAACATCTACATTTGCGTGATCAGTGAGAAATCTTTCTGGCATATATTCATCAGGATTAGACCACAAATTTGGGTCCCGATGCAGCTTCCATAAATTTGCAAACAAACGAGTGCCCTTTGGTACGTGATATCCGGCAACACAAAAATCTTTTGTTGCCTCATGTGGGACTGACAAAGGACCTGGTGGGTACAAGCGCAATGTCTCTTTGATAATGGCCTGGATGTACACTAAGTTCCCAATATCAGAGTCCTCTGCCCATCTTTCCCTGCCAACTTTGAGGTCTAGCTCTTCTTGGGCAAGCTGCAATGACCGTCTATTGTTCAACAAATTGGATAAGATCCATGTCAGGGTGATAGATGTGGTATCGGCACCTGCTATGATAAGAGTCTACACCATAGAATTAAAGCATCGTGAGAATCAGGCCTTTTCTGACAAATAGAAGAGTTGCAATTCGCAGCTAGATTTAACCTGCTCATGTAGAAATAACACTATCCTGGTCCTGGACACACGCAATGGAATTTACCAATATCAGAACCAAGTAAAATTTACTTCATCACAATCGAAGGATAATTTTAGCGGGACAAGAATTGTTTCTCTAAACCCAAACTCAGTTCAATGGTTTCGCACGAAGCAACTACATGTATTTATGGGCCTGTAATTCGAAGAAATCATGCTATATGAGTTTGCTAGCAAAAAAAAGAAGCAACTTGTAGCTATAAGCTAAATGCCAGCATATATTGGAGACCATACCATTGCTGTTGCCTTGATAATTGTTTCGCGAGAATGGCCAAACATGGAATCATCCAGTAGGGATAGCATCACATCTATGAAGTCGTCGTCCTCCATTTTGTTAGTGTTCTCAGTACTCTCGAGCCTCTTCAATTTATGTTCTTGAATCCAACTTTCCATAAGGGAATCCAGTTCCCTCGAAAGACGCTTCATAGTTTTCACGGATCCAAGAAAGTTATTCATCCATCCAAGAAATGGAATTACATCCGAAGGGACAAAGACACCGGAAATATACATGAACTCCTTCATGAGTTTTCCAATACGTTTTCCTTCATCTTCTTTTTCAGCTTCCGTACTACTGAAGTATCTCTTTCCTGCAATCATTCTTGTGATCATATTTATTGTCATTCGCTCAAAACATTCACTAATGTCTATCTTGGTCGAGCCTTGCTTATTGCTCTTACTGAGCAAGTACAAGTCATTGATCAAGGTATTCACCTCCGAGACCTGAACATGCCTCAAAGACTTGAGCCTATGGCTGGAAAGGAGTTGAATCGTAACTATCTTACGCATTTCACGCCAAAAAGGACCCGAATTATTGAAACCAAATGCTGCATAATTGTAGCTTAGGTGCTCCCCGTGACTTGATCTTGGCCTGGATGATAAAATCCTATCATGTGTTGTGAAGCACTCCTTAATTGCCTCAAGATTGCTAACCACAACTGTAGGGTGCTTTCCCAGCCGAATTGTGAAGATGGGACCATATTTATCTGCCATGGCAGCCAATGTTCGAGCAAGCGTCTTTTGTGCCCCTAATAGATGGAGATGGCCTATAAGTGGCAACGCACCAGATGGTTCCGGTGGCTGCAAACCCTTTTCAGTTTTGCGCCTAGTCTCTCTCACTCTGCGTAAAGTGTACCACAGAACTAATGCTAAAACTGTTGAAACCGCTAATAGATGAAAAGAGAAGTCCATGAAAACCAGCAGAGTGTTGGAGTTCAAGGGTTATAATTTGTCTGGTTAAATCACCATTTCATCTCCCCTTCAAATTAGAAATAAAAGAAGGAAAAAGACTAGTAAGACTGATTGATAGCCAGCCACTTTGACGAAAAAACAAAGTAAACCTTGCAAGTTCAGTTTGATTGGACGTTATCAAGACTTTTGAGTCCTCCTGTGGAATTCAGTGGTCCATTAGTCGATTTAAGTTGCTGTCATTGTCATGACTTTACCTTCTTCTTGGTTGATGGTTTTTGCACTCACCTTCTACTTTTCCATGGGGCTATTATTTTTCTCTGGTTAAAAATTTTGATGCACAACAATTCACCATCGTCTCATGTTTGCTGGCTTACTTCTTGGGTCATGTCTGCGTTTTCTAGTTCTTAGTTTGAACCACAGCATAAATTGCAGTTTATGTAACTTTTAAGCTTGAAGGAGCTGGAAGAGCACCATCCATTCATTCAAGAACTTTGTTTTTGGTTGTAGAGAATTTAGTGGAGGATAAATGTTGCTGATGCCTTTGACATTAAAATAAAATATCTCAATCACTTTCAAGAATAAACAAAATAAAACCCACCTAGATGATAGTTATTATCAGTTAATTGATCTGCAATTCGTTATGAATCAGATTTTTTAAAAATATAAAAATTATCAAGATTACATGATTTTTTTTTTTACAATATCATTAAACCTGATAAATTGAATGATTAATAATTATGTGGTTTGGATTTTAAAAAAATAAAATAAAAAAACTATGACCTAGAATGACAAATTTCCTTCTTGTCACGAACACTCCTCACTCAGACCATATTAGAAACCCTAAGGCAATAGCCTCACTCTCCGAGGAATTGATATGAGGTCTTACTAGTGTTATATGCATCACTCTTCAATAGATGAATTTAGTCTCTCTAGTGTTATATGCAGTACCTTTTAAGGGATGAACTTGGAATTCCAGTGCCATATGCACAACTCTCAAGGGATGAACCTGGTCTTCCCATGACAATAGACTCACTCTCCAATTGATGAATTTGGTCTCCCCATGGCAATAGCCTCACTCTTCAATGGATTGGTATGAGGTCTTCTCAGTGTTATATGTAAAGCCAGCTAGGTAAGCACTAATTAGTGCAACTTGCGGCACTAATTAGTATCAATTATTGCAGCACTAATTAATGTCAATTAGTGCCACTTGCCTTGCCACTTGCCTTGCTCTTATCTTTTGCAAGACAAAGGCAAGGATGCTTGCCTATAAATAGGCAGTGCATCCTTGCCATAGATAACACACCAAGAGAGAAATAAGAGAGAAGAGGAGAGTGAGAGAGGGAAAGTAATCCCACATAATTGTGAGGTATTTTGTGAGATAGTAAGTGAGGTGTTTTCTCCTAGTAATAGAGAGATTTCAGTTGTTCTCCTATTGTTAGAGAGAGGTTGTAATTCCCACATTACTTAGTAAAATCCTTTTATACTTGCCCGTGGACGTAGCCAAATTGGGTGAACCATGTAAATTCTTGTGTGTCTCATTTCTCATTTTATCCTATCATTTGCCTTTTATCTTGTCGGGTTTGCATGTCAGTATACTAACAGTGGTATCAGAGCCTTCTGGTTGGTGTTGTTAATACACAAAAGTTATTCGTGTATACAGTTACTATTCACATCTACGACACTATTCACCTATACGGCACTATTCATCCATACGGTACTGTTCACATATGCTACTGTTGGCGTATATA
>Ga0307510_10008646_pt1 | contig 12133 bp, 13 predicted proteins | sample 12_EM_MG_FD_207224 | JGI IMG/M metagenome (GOLD analysis project Ga0307510, IMG submission 207224) | Populus trichocarpa ectomycorrhiza microbial communities from riparian zone in the Pacific Northwest, United States - 12_EM | ecosystem: Host-associated > Plants > Roots > Unclassified | place...
CTCTTTTTTACCTGAGAAGTACGGGAATTTGTTTTAATCAAGTACACATTATGTGTAATACCACGTCAAGATTGTGTCCACGTTCCAGCCACGTGAATAAAAGTCATTGTTTTCCTCGACATGCATTTGAGGGAATGAATTCCCCCCTAAAAATATGTCAACACAGATCAAAAACCAAAATATTGACAAGCGAAAACCCGAGGGCATACTCCACGTGGCATAAATTGCAAATGCAAGGGCATATTCCACATGGCATAAATAGCAATTGCAAGGGCATGATCGAGGTCATGAATTAAGAAGAATTCGAGTGTGTTTGGTATTGTGGTAATTATTGTGGTTGTGATTTGAAAAAAATTATTTTATAAAAAGTACTTTTAGTTAAGGTTAGTTTGAAAAAATAGGTGTTTGGTTAAAACTGTGGTTAAAATTGAGGTTGAAGAAAAAATAGTTTTAATGTGTTTGGTTAAAAAAATGCTTTTCAAATTGAGGTTATAAAATAATTTAATATATATATATATATATATATATATTAATGGTTTTTAATTTAAATATTGTAGATTTAACTATTGATATTACATCGTGAAATAAATTATACTTTATATAAAAAAAATTTATTGCTCCATTAAACTATCTACAATTTTATTACATACAAAATTCATCCAACAAGAACTACAGTTTCGATGATTTTTAGAGCGTGCAATAAAATTAGATAAAATATTATCATGAATAAAATTGAGATGACAGTACGAATAAATTTAATTCAACTTAAACTAATTTTTTTATTTAAAAATAAAAATTACTATCACATTCACGTGAGTAATGCGAGTGAAATCAATTAAATGCACGGGTTTTTCAAAAAAAAAAAAACTGTTAACTGGTTTTTCAAAAAAAAAAAAAAACTGTTTAAGTGAACAGTGCGAGTGAATTAAACTGTTGGAGGGATGCTGCATGGTGCAGCCGTGAGAAGCAGGTCTTTCGATTTTCATGCGTTTCAAACACATAACGTGGTGGGACCCATGAATAGGAATTTATGTTTTATTTTAATTAAATGTTGTTGCGTCTGCGTTTTGTTTTAAACAAAACACAGACGCAACAACATAGACAAACACGCTCTTCCGCAGCAAACCACTGCTGCAAGAAACTATGGAAATAAGTTTCCTCCAACTACTGCAGACCTAATAGTTTGTGGAGTACTTTTCTTGCAGTGGTAGAAAAACTATCAAAATCAAACAATCTTTATCTAATGCACCCTTGCATTATTATCATCAGAAAAGCAATGAAGCACTTTTCTTGTACATTGTCTCTTGATTCTACTCATTCATACCACGGGATGGAATCGCATATAAATTTAACTTCGTAAACGAGGAGGCGAGTGACATCAGAAAACATAATCAATGACCTCGGATCCATTTTGTATAGTTATGGCTGACATGATTTTTGAAAAATGTTTGATAATAGGTATTATGTAACCCGAAACATTAGCTAAACAAATTGAAAGAAATCATTTCATGTTATCATACTCAGGAACAAACAAGGAGCTAACAATATTCACTTTGCAGGAAACAAACGCCTAGATTTTTTTTTCTTCTGTGAACACAAGGAAAAACAAACCGTTCTAGAAATTGCATTCATTTCATAGCCTCTGTCATTTTGGCGATAGATGGCAAAGCTTAAAAGAAACCGTTTTAGGAATTTTGATGTGAAACATAAAACGATGCGCTTAATGTACTGAAAAACGTGATATACGTGGTGTCAGTGTAATTATATGTTACAATTTGTTTTTAACAAAAGTAAGAAATTAAATTACATTAAAATAAAATAATGTCAGTGTAATTAATTCTTTTCTTATTAATCTATTTTCCTTAAAAAAGCTTTTTTTTTAAAATCAAAAAAATAAAAATAAATGAAGAAGGATAAAAAAGATAATCTTTACAATCAAAACCATTGAGCATTATTTTGGAATTTATTTTGTACCAGAAAATTTATTTGAAAAAAAAACCTAAATAAAAAACCATATATAACCCCGAACTAACTTAAAAAATAAAAATCATCCCAAATAAAAAAAACAATCCCAAAATCTAATTTTTTTCAAAATACTTAAAACGGATAAAAAAAAGCCCCACACCGAAACTCGTCATCCAATCATACCAACTAACACCAGGATAAAAAAAAATTTATTGACGAAACGTGGGCAATCAACAATTTCCTCTCCCCTGTTTGCCATCGAATATTGCTTTTATCTATCAAACTCAACAACTAAAACATTAACAAAATAAACTTCTGAATAAAAAACTAAAATGCTAAAACTAAAAGGGCCAAAACATAAGTCAACATAGAATATATGGATAGCACTTTTTCAAGCAAGTTTTAGAAAAGACCTATTTTTGTTTTTGATTTTCAATTTGACCATTTTTCTTTTAATTATATATTTATGCCTCTATTCAAGCCCAGTAATCTAATCAAAATCTTTAATACTAAAAAATGTGCAAATAGATGACAGTCAACTCAAAAAACACCATAATAAGCACATGCAATGATACCATAAAAAAAAGTGTCTGTTATACGAAAAAAAAAACTATTGTAATCCCCAGTAAACACTAAAAGCGTGTATAGTGCCACGATATACAGAAAAACCATCAAGCCTTTCAGTTTATTTTGTAATTTGTAATGATAATTCACAGTGCCATACTCAAGAAGCTGGTTGCAAACGTAGTCAAAACATCATCTTTAAGCTATAAATGCGAGAACGAGCATCAGAATATCAGAAAGCTTGAAAAACATGCTGACAAATCTAAAAGAACGTAGAAGTTAACATTTTTTTATCACTAGTCTCATAAAATGACTTTTCAATTAGATTCTGATCTTGCGGTTGAGTTTGAATGTGGAATTATTCCTTGAATCACCCACTACAAGATGTTAAAAGTTCAAAAAAGAACACAAATGTCAATTATAGGTAATGCTTACACGGGCTATTTAATCTTTTTTCAAATAATTGTTCCACGGGGGTCAGCATCAAAATGGACTTGAAGCACAATACACATCAGTCCAGCAATTCAGCACGTCATTATTGAAACCAATTTGAAGGCAGAATGAGGAGACCAAGTTTTCTTTAACATGTTTGCAGGGCAATCATACAGCACAAGCACGTGACTAGGCAATTCATAGAAACAAACGGAAATGGAAACCCAGTAATGCCTAAAGTTAACTGACATCAAATAAGAATCGCATGTCCTGCATTTTTTTCTATTGAAATAGTGACGCTAAATATGGAGAATATTTACTTTAATAAACTAGGTCTTCAGACATTGTCCCTCAACTTCGCCCTGAATGGCAAACAAATCCGTACGCAAATTCAATACAATGAACTCCCTACTTCCATGTTGTGCAAATTTTAGCTCCCCAGCACGTTTACCATCAATATCAGATCCTGATGTTTAGTAGAAGACTCCAACCTGCCTTAAATTAAATTATATTTTGTGTATTGCCATTTCAATTGGCAGATCACCATGAGACAAGGCATCAAGTATCTGGGACTAATTTCAATTTTGCCAAAAAGAACATATCATCTCTATATAATTGAAAAAGAAAAGGAAAAGAACCCATCCGATTAAAACACATGAAAAAATAGCAACATCATCATTTATGTTGACATCAATATTCAAATCTACATTTTAATCTCACTATCATTACTTTCTCTTTCCCTCTCCATCCCCTGTTTATCTATTCTACACCCAAACCTAGACCTAGAACAATCCTTGTAGCCATACTCAATTGGGAAACTGAATACAGATCTCATGTTGTTAAGGTCATAGATCATGACGGTAGATGAAAGCCTTGGAACTTGACATTATCATTGGACCACATATTGCCAAGCCTCTCCCTTTGTGCACAAAATAAAAAATCAATAAACTTGAAGGCCTGTAGCTTGTACAATACTTCTCCAAACAACCTACTTTCCTGACAACGTGTCCAAACACAAAACGCTCTCTTGCTAAATGTAAATGTCGACACGTGATGTCAGAGTAGGCTATGAAAGACAAACAGCTCAACTTCTTCCAATCCATAGTTACCAGTCATGGTTGAGGCTCACAGAAAAATATTTGGGTCTAATGCCACATGAGCTTGACAGATGTCTAAAACATCATCTCAAATGACAATGATAGATGGGGACTAAAAAGGGCACAAAATGAAAGTTGATGACTGCATGTATCGGTTTTTTTTTTGCAAGGATTATATTGCCATTTAGAGATAAAAAAACCAATTGGGTCAAACTTCACCTAATAGTGACTATGGGTTTCGGTGATCACATCCATCACAAGAGGGTTTCAATTTTCAAACAAATGAAATTAACACAGATAACTTGTTAAAACGTAGAGGAAAGTTATCCAGCTACTCAGAAACATGTTACTTGGTCTATATTAAACTATAATTTTATCATTGTTAGGTCAGACTTGTAAAAAAAGTGTCAACAAGTTCAACTAGATTTCCTATTTCAAGTGCAGTTTTGACTGAAGCTTATGCTTCACAATAGTATTTCGTCACATCCTATGTTCTATATTCAAGTAACTAATAAGACTTTCATAAGAGAAACACCGACTACCACATAGGAGGCAATGCATGAATCTTATGAAGCATCTGTGACAGACACTATACCAACATTAGAGATCAAAATTCAAGAAACCTAAATATCAAATATTTAGAATTTTTAAAAATGTACTAAGCTTGGGTAACCAATTTGTTTTCAGATACTTACCAGAGCTGCAAATGGATGAGATAAGAGAAGAGCCCTAAAAAGCACAGGAAGCAATGTTGATACATTAGTATTTCAAATTGAATACAACATGTTCCCCCAATAGTCCATTTAAGGAGAAAAGTATCAAATCTAAAAAATGAATTACTTACTAAAAATTACTTTCACTTCAAGTTTGCAGCGGCACATCTCCAGAACAAGTGCCTCCAGAATGACAGGCCATGGATCAGATGCATTCACTAAGTTAGAACATATATTAATATTAACCACATAAAAAATATGAACAAAGACTCCCTATGAAGTCTAACATGTCTCAAACACAAATACATATTGTGAAACAAAAAAGGATGCCAGATGTAGCAGCACTGCCATCTAAAAAGCATATTTAGCACTTTCAAGGGGTTATCAAATAAGCTCCTAATAAACAAGCTAAGGTACCTTCTCCTGGGAGCCTTTTAAGCATTTAAGCACTGGAAGGATGCCTCAATGCAGGGGAAGACTATCCTGAATGAAAAATTCAATTAGACTCTCAAGGACCAGAAAAATCACATAAAATGGTAAGAGAACATATAGACTGCAAGTATAAAGAAAAAATAATTGAAGCAGTTGGAATGACAGATGTTTTGATATTCAGCACTAAATACAAACTACACAAGTAGAAACTAAAAGTTAGCACAACAGAAAACGAGATTCTTCCTGCCATCTTTAGCAAAGGGTCTCAGAACAAATACAATTACTAACTCGTGGGATAAAAAATATTTCTTCCCTTGTCATGTAACCCACAAATCCAATTGCAGTGACCATGTTCAGAGTTAAAAAAAAAATAATCCTAGAGAAATAAGAGCAAATATGATAAATTTTCACAATGACCACGATTAAAAATGATTACAAGAGGAAAAAACGCCTTTGGCAAGGTGTCTTACAATAGAACCAGTACACCACTGAAATGAACCCGCCTGTAAAGAGTACTGCTGACCACATATCACCAGTTTTGACTTCAACCATGCCAAAAACTGCTCAAAGCTCAGAGGCCAGAACACATAAGATAAAGATAATGTGCAATGATTAGATATCTGAATGAGTTAGGTCATAATGTACAAAATCTAGCGCAACAGCATTTCTGGAGTCAGAAAATCAGCAACATGGTTCACTTGCCCGTGATGAATGGGTGAGCTAGTGCTTGATTAACTGTCATCCTCTTCTCAGGATCCAACACAAAAAGTTTTTCTAGAAGATCTTTAAAGTTTGCTAACATCTTTGGATCCTCACCAGGAGAACCCGAAATAATAGATCCAATATCTTTTGCCTTTATGTTCACAATAATCTTTTTCATAATCTGCAGAAGAAAAATATATATCAATCAATTTGAAATTGAACTACCATGAGGTAGAAAAGTTAAGAACAGGTCTGTAAATGGGACGTGCATACAACATACCTTTTTAGTGACAGGATCTTCCTCTGTAGCATGAAAATTCGAATCACGGTCAAAATGTTGGTCAACAAATGCACCCTGCACACATAAGTCAAATCAATATCAGATAAACAATGAACCCCAAATTCATTAACAGATATGCAGACCACCCTGGAGAACAGCTTACACCAAAAGGTTGCCTTTTTGTGAACCACCAACAATGATTATCAGGTGTGAATTTTACCTTCTTAAGCATCTTCTTTGGGAAAGGGCCCTTCAATTCCATGTGGAGTCGTAGCATGTCATTGTTTGTAGAACCAGGAAATAGAACTTTTCCAGTATAAAGCTCATACAAGCAGCAACCAACAGACCACACATCCATTGGATGATCATACGTCAAACCAAGAACTGCAAAGTAAGTCAAAATAAGCAAATACTTTTTCCTATATGGAAATGAAATTTTAGTGTAATAAATGTTAGGCCAATATCTACTTATTTTTTCTGGAGAACATGTCAATATCAATTTATCCAACAACAAGACAGTATCCAAAATAGTAGTTTAACAATGGAGCTTACTTATTTCAGGAGCACGATAAAACCGGCTTACAAGGTATGGTGTAATTTCATTTTTACCAGAAAACATCGCATTACCAAAATCACAAAGCTTCAGCACATTTTTTGCCTCATTTACCTGTGGGAAACGAGAGAAAAGAACAGGTCAGTTAAATAGCAGGTAATCAATGGATAATTAACTAAAGCAAAATAACACAATTGTGGCACTGAAACTTACCAGCATATTATCAGGCTTTATATCACTGTGAAGAACACCACAGTTTCTTAGATGCTTCAGAGCAATAAAAAGCTGCTTTGCATATGCTCTAACAGCAGTTAGTTTAAGGCCAATATCTCGACCAAACTTTTTTAAGACCTCACGCAGGTTCATGTGAAGAGATTCAAAAACTAAACAAAGATGATTTCTATACTTGAAACTTGAAAGAAAACGAACGCAATGACGCTTGTTCTCTGGATCTTGACCTGCTAATTTCTTCAATATTGAAACCTCTGTATCCCCAGCCTTGCGCCTAGAACATAGATGTAGAATCAGTGGCCAGTAAGATAGGTTGCCAAGACAAATATGGATAAGAAAAGGGAGAGCACAATGTTATTTAAAAAATAAATACTAACATTGTTTCATTGTTACGTATAATTTTTATAGCCACTTCTTCAGGTTCATCAATGCCAGCCTTCAGATCCTTCGCACGAACTACTGTAGAAAAGACACCTTTTCCATGAGCAGCAACAATCTCATATCGACCATCAAGTACTTCTCCAAATCGGTAGCCTACATACCAAAAATGATATTAGCATAAATAACTGAAATAACTATTTGAAGAACAATAGCAGCATATTGATCAACCAAATCCATAAATTTTCAAGAACTATAAATGTTTGAGACAAATTGAAGGCATGCCTTGTACTTTCTACTATTGCCTCTGAAATGATGTAAAGTGAAGTCACATCTTCCAGAACAGGAAAAACACAAGCTCTGGATATAAAGGAAAAGAAAATAGAAGAGGAACACTTGAAATATGATGTTAAAGAGACTTCTTTACTGTTCTTTTTTTAGCAACAATGAGAAGTAATAAGAACTGAACTCTTTCTTGTCTCTCACCAAGATAAAAACCAAATATTTTCGATCTCTTACTTTAGAAAAAAAAAAACCACATGATATTTGTAGCTTTATCGAAACCACTAAACAAATAGCTAACATTTTATTGGGATAGAAAAACAATCTGATAAAATAGATTTAAAAAAAGGCCTTTAGCATGAAAAGTCAAGTTCAAAAACATCCGTATCTTTTTAAAAAACAGATTTCTGTATTGGGTTCTCTATTTGAAAAAAGAAGAGATGATCACATATTAGAATACTTAGAATACTTACTATAATACCCTACAGGATCATCCCAATTGTCATGGAGACCACTCCTCACAATTGGCAAACCTTCTCCTTTACCCTGCAGCACATTCAAATCACAAATCCTTGGCATAATTGAGCATGACTATTTTAAGAAACTGCATTATACAACTAACAAAGCAAGTATAAACAGCACAAAAGACAGATAAACAAATTGCAGGAAACAGTGGATCTTACTGATTTACGAACTCCAACAGGCGTCTCTCCAAAAATATCATCACAATATTTTTCATCTGATCTCTCACTCTGTACAAAATAGTAACCAAAAAGAATTGATCAACTCCAATATGATTCAGTAGTAAACGTGCATACACTTCCCACCTATATGAATATTAAGCTTGATTCCCCAAGTAGCTTAAAAAACATGACATTAGAGAAAAAATGGACACACCTTCGGAGAACCTTCTCCAAGCCCTGCAGCACCTGAAGTCCTCTCAGAAGTAACTTGTATTCCATTTTGTGAAGGTGATTTCCCAACAGAAAATAATGTCTCAGCAATATAAACGTCAGCACCATCTGTCCTACCATCGAGAGTTTCTGGAGCAACATTGTCGGTTGCTGCTGAGTTACCAGGACCTTCTAAAGGCTCCTTATCTGGTCCACACAAACAATTTTATTGTTAGAGGAAATTGGCATGAGAAATAAATGATAAATCACAGAAAACAGATAGAAATCAGTTAGTTTAACTATCCATAGGTACTTAACCATGCTCAATATCAATTATGAATCAGCAGAATTTTCATTTAGGATTTTCAACTTAAACACACACATCATCCACCCACCATAGTTGCTTGTGAGATGGCACCAGAATTATTGCATGGATGTAACTCAAATTAACAAGTTAAGCATTTTCTAACAACAAAAACCAGAGTTTTCTAGCCCTAAGATGAGAAATAACACCACATGTAAAAACACATACTCATTGTTTAAGTTGCAAGAATTGCAGGCACTAGTGGAACTCTGAATCGTGTTTCTTGAACTTCAATAAGAAAATTACCAGATCTAAGTGAGACTCATCAAGCAAGCATGTACACCTTGAAAATCATGTTTATATATGATATAACAAACCAAACAGTTTTAATGCTGATCTTGAGCTCAAGAGTAAATATAAAACATTACAAGGACAGGGAAAGTACCTTTGTCTGCATCTTCTGATCGAGACTCATTCTGCTGCTGTAAATGCTGATTTCTATATTTTTCAAGAATGGCTTCCCTTCGCTTTCTACTCTCCTCCTTTATTCTATTGAGATCTTCCTCTTCCTGTTCAGCTAATTTTAATGCCATCCTTTTTTCAAAATCATCCTGTTCATCTTCATCTCTGAAGCCAAATATAAAAAACATAATGTTAGGTCCAAAGGTGCCCTACAGATACATATTTTCTTAAGTAAAAAAAATGTTTTCAATTGAAGTAAGCATTTTTATTTTATGTATAAAGAATACCTCTTTAGATTGTCTCTTCCCTGTCCAAAAGAATTGCTGTTGATATTATAGAGTTTTTCTGAATCACTCTTATCCCTAGATTTCTCCCTATCCCTGTCATTTCGCCTCTCCCTTTCCTGTTCGTTCCCACGATCATGGTCCCTAACTCTATCCCTTTCCCTGTACCTATCCCTATCCTTCTCCCTTTCTCTCTCCCTGTCTCTATCTCTGTCACTAGCCCCATGCATATTTTTGTGTTTGCTCAAATCTGTTTCCTGCTGTCTTTTTCTATCTATCTCCTCCACCATGTCCCTACTCCTCCCCTGTTCTTTCTCCCTCCTCCTTTCCCAGTCTACCTCCCCATATTGATCCTTCTCCCTTCTATGGTCGCTTTTCCTACTCCTCTCATGTTCCATCTCCCTTCTTCTCCGGAAGCTTTCCCTGCTCCTCTCATGTTCCATCCCCCTTCTCCTAACCCGATCCACCTCCCTCTCCCTGCATCTCTCTTGTTCCTTCTCTCTTCGTTGTTCCCTCTCCTTGCTCCTCTCTCTATCCTGTGAATTCTTGTTGTGATACCGATCCTCTCCATCAAAAGACTTGTTGTAACTAACACTGCTTTCCCTATCCACATTTCTCACTGAATCTCTACTGCCATGTCGCAGATCCCTGCTGTTTCGAGACATTCTTTCACCATCAGAGTCATAATCAACCCTGTCATGGTGTCTTTTTCTTGTCAAAAGATCCTTGTATTCAATAAGGCTACGAGAACGCGATCTCTCCCTAACTAGATCTCGTGACATTGATCTACTCCTAGAATGAATCTCATAATGGTACCTTTCACGCGAAGGTGATTGTGCCCTCTTATGCCTATTCTCACTGCTTTCAGAAGATGATGACTTTCTCCAATCCCTTAATTTGCTATCATCACCCTCAGTTGTAATATCCAGGTTACTTTTTTGCTTGTTACTTCCCTTTGAAGGGGACCTAGATTCCACATGCCTCTTCTTATCATCTTTATGGTATTCACGACCTAAATTACCATTGGCAAGATCCTCTGAGTCAATTTTAGAAACTAGCTCATCTCGAAGCTCAGCCCTAGAATCTCTTCGAAGGCAGACCTCATTGTCAAACTGATCAACAACTGGATGATTATTCACAAAACCAATGTCACTCTTGTCAAATCCCTGCCATAAAATATATGAATAAAATTAAGTAACACAAACTTGCAACATGACAAGCAGTGTGAATAATTATTAAAGGAAGAAAACACATGTGGCGAGTATGCAGTAAAAAAACATAAATGATGAGAATAACAACTTCTTACGAATGAATATAAAGCCACCAGTTCTCCATTGAAACGCCTAGAGGAAACTTCTTTCTTTTTGCAATGCACACATGTTCGTGTTTGTAGTGCAAGCAGGTTCTTACATATGTGTATGGAACATTCTCTATAAAACTCTCACCAACCAAAAATTCATCACATATTCCAAAAATCAAAACAAGCATCCGTTTGGCCGCTGAGAAAAGCATAAAAAAAAACATTTTCATTCAGAAACTCAAATTTTCAAAAACAGAGGAAAGTCCCAGAAGGCAAGCAATTATCAAATTTTTGTAGCTATAAAACGTAGTATAAAAAAAGAATTGAAATTTAAGATTCCACATTTTGTTATATTTCTCAGCGACCAAACAAGAAGCAAAACAAGGCAAAAGAGTAACAGTTTGCATAAAAAATAGAGATAAAAGAGGGCAAACAGAACACACCAGATTTTGAGAATCTGGTACTTCTTCATGCAATTCATTGGCCTCGACATCGACGCCACCAGAACCTTCCTCCTCAAGGATCTCCCCTTCCTCCACGTCATCATTATCAGCTCCATTACTATTCGCAACAGGAACCGGAGGAGGAAGAGTAGCAGGAACGATGTCTTCACCGCCTTGTTTTGTATCCTCTCCGTGCTTCTTGCTACGGCAGTGGCGATGTCGGTGGTGATGGTGACGATGTTTGTGGCGTTTCGAGGACTTCTCCGCCTCGTCATCGGAGGAAGATCGTCGGTGCTTGCGATGAGAGGCATCGGAATCGCTGGCCATTGTTTGGTGTTGGAAATGCTGCAGCGACCTAGGTTAGGGTTAGGGTTTTGTTGAATTAGGGATTAAATTATTTGTTCGGAGAGGGAGGTCGAGAGAATGAAAAGAGGGTGAATTTTGAAACACGGTAATTTGGTAGCGTAAGTTAATTGAAGAGGAGGGGAGGTGGTGGTGGTGTTGCGCTGGCGGGGTATCTATCCTTTCCAAATTTGGAGGGCGGGGCGAGTGCCTAATAGCGTGTGCGCGGTGGACATCGTCAGCAGATTAAGCCCATTAGCCCATTTATTATGCTGTTGTCTCGCTTTTTTCGTCCCTTTCGATCATGGGATATGCAAGAAGTTCATTGGAGATTCCACATAAAGCAGTTCTACCAGTTGTAATTATTTCATTCTGGCATTTTTTTTAATGGTTAAAAATCATTTTTATACTTGACCAACAAGTAAGTCCTTTTTTTCCGTAAAACAAAATTTATATTAATTAAATCATTTTTAAAG
>Ga0307510_10008648_pt1 | contig 12131 bp, 8 predicted proteins | sample 12_EM_MG_FD_207224 | JGI IMG/M metagenome (GOLD analysis project Ga0307510, IMG submission 207224) | Populus trichocarpa ectomycorrhiza microbial communities from riparian zone in the Pacific Northwest, United States - 12_EM | ecosystem: Host-associated > Plants > Roots > Unclassified | place...
TCTCTGGCGCTCCTGGATCTTGAGGGTCTTTCTGGTGTGTCTGGGATGAATGTACCGGGTAGTGATTGTTCTCTATGCTCTCTAGAGGGCGCTCTAGTTGGTGTCTGACTTCCGAAGACTCCTAGTATGCTGGGTGCTCGCCACCTGCTTGTGGTGGGGCGTTCTGGTAGGCGTTCAGTTTCCGAAGTTTGCTGGGCTGCTGCTCTTGCTGCTGCTCTTTCCTCAAGTCGCCGGGCTTCTCTTTGGATAAGTTCCTCAGCTGTGAGGTTGTGCTCTTTGTCTGAATCTGTATCTAGATCTCCTGGAAGGAGGTGACTGGTTCTTGCTGGTGTATCTGCTGAGCCTGGCATGGGCCCAGGGGTTGGTTCTTGTGTGGTTGGTTCTCGAGTATCGTCTGTGGGTTCTACTGAGGGACGATTGTAGGCCCTACCAGACTTGGTAATGCTTCTGCTCCTGCGTTCTGCTATTGTGAATGTAGCACCTGAGCCGGGAGTTCCTTTCCCTGCCGCTCCTGCTTCTAACTAGTTATCAAGATACTGGAAGGGTGATCAATCCTACCAGGCTGTTCCCAATTCTGAGCCCAAGGGGTTTCACCTGCTGTAGGCAAAAAAATGTAACAGGTTTATTCCTGTCTAACGAAAATACAATAGGACCGGCGATAGACCTGCTAGCGCTGGTCCTAAGGGAGGCTTGAAGGGACCGGTAGCTTTTAGAAGGATAATAGTTGAAGGACAAGTTGGGCTAAGGGACTCAGGGATTGCCGTTCAACCAAGTGTATTCTTAGACTGAAGGTCTGTCGAAGTCTGCTGTCTCCTGCTAGCCAGGAGACTGGTTTAAATACAAAACCCAAGAGCGATAGCCTGTCTGCAATCACGATCATTACCAGTAGCTGCGCACATACCGGAATCCTGTAATCCTGCAAGACCAAAGAAAGAAAAAAAACAAACAGTGCTCAGCCTTCGCCAGTGTTACATGACCATTCCATACCTGGAATCCTAAATATAAACTTCCAGCAAAGCAAACTAAACATAGCAATACAATAGCATAGCCTATCTGACTCAGAGACAGTGGCGAAGCTGAAATCAAATCAAATAAGCCAAATATAAATCAACTAAACATAGGAGATCCTGCACTGCCCGCTCCTGTGTACCGTTACCGGAACATGTACACATGTTACAACACCTTTTGATAACCCACTGCTAAACCCGGTGGCTTTAACATCTCCGATATACCCAGTATTGGGAAACTGGCTCCAGACGATATCGGATGCTGGGAATATTGAGCCATCGGAGGAGAGTGTGAAGCAGGTACGTTGACTCAGCCCGAGGTAATATGATATAGAGACGGTCACTGACTGTGACACCTCTGTCAAAAATATAATGCAGTGAGAGCACCATTCTCGCACCACGTGCAGGATAATATCAGACAGCTATACAATCTGCCCCCAGATAATCCTACCACCATGGTACGCAGGGTTGATTATGTGCTAGAACGGGCCAGCTTTATGTGCCCACCCAAGGGATATGAGGTTGGTTCCAGCCATTGGACTTGGGTGGACATGACTAATCGCGGAACGAACATAGGACTTAACCTTCAGGTTCCTTGCCCCCCTGATTGCGGACGCTATATACGGCAAGTATTTCGCCAGAATCACAATGCAAGGCATGCTGGACCCTATGTTTCCGAAGCCCATAACCGGTATGATGGCCTTTCTGACATGTGCAATACTGTGCCATTCACTACGGGCATTGCAAACCGGGGTATATAAGAAACCCCCAAACTTCAATCCTAAAGTACTTAGAGGTCGGAGAGTCTGAATCATTGCTGGTTTTTTGATAACCGAGTCCACTAATGCTGAAAAAGGCAGGATGTGTTTTTCCGGCAGAAGAACACGTGGCAGAGGTTCACCCTGGTGACGCAGGACATGTTTATATTAAACCTTCATCAGCAGATCGCACAGAGGCTCGAGAAACAGCATAGCATCCGGCAGGAGCGGAGAGAGGGCTTCTCGGACGATAACGACGCCGTTTATGCAGAACTGAAGAGTCAGCTAGTCAACCAGACTCCGGGAAATCCTGCCCTATCAAGACAAATGCCGATTGACACCAATGTCGGCAGCCTGGCGGGGCTCGAGGATAGTCAAAATGGGTCGCAGGAGACGGAAACCTCACTGGATCTCAGTCAAACGTCGATTCACAGGGAGCTAAGATTTCTGGATTCGCATGGGTCGAATCACAGGAGTCTTGACAACGCAGGGGGGGCCGTCGACTTTGAAATGAGCAATCGCTTATCGCTCAGGCTGGAGGATGGCCAGAGTGGAGAAGCCATGCCGGGGGCGTCAGGGGTGCTGGACGCAACCAGGGGCCGGCAGGATGGTGCGAATACCACGGAGGGTGCTTAAGGGGAGGTGGTACGTATAGGTAGATTTAATTTTTTTTCTAGGGATGGGACGCGCAGAAGCGGGGGTAATAAAGGTCATATGCACCAGTCACATAGTATCATAGTAGATACTGTAGTATAGGGCGTCGGGATGACGGCAATACATTATAAGCAATATCACAATAATTTTGGGAAAACGAACTTGAATCTGAAACATGGGAGAGTGCGAGGAAGAGGTCCAGAATAGTGGCTATGTGATCAGGGCGTCCGGATAGAGGATGGGAGTATTGTGAGTCGGGAAGGCGCGACAAGATGTAACTGGCATCTGGAAGGATCAGGTAAATAGTGCGGAGGGTATAGGCATCGGAACGGGAAAGGCGCATACCACAGATGCTAGGATGCCATCAGGACACGATGGCCTAGCGTCGGAAGACGTCAGGAATGATCCCTGAGTGTCAGAAGACATCAGGACATGATAGGCTAGCTTCAGAAGGAGTCCCGACGCACAAGAAGTAGGGTGCGTTTCAGGACGCACAAGACGTAGGGTGCGTTTCAGGACGTTGTCAGGATGCAACAGGACATTGAGCGAATCTTCTGGACGCGGCGTCGGATCGACGTAACATCCAGAATGGGAGTTTACGTCCTGTGCGTCCTGTGTGTCTGACGCACAGGAAGAGGAATAAACCTTTTGCTGATGTAGTCACCCTTACATGCCAGAGAGTACATGATTTTCATCCTATCCATTTCCCCAACCGCCTGTCAGGTATACAAGTTTACCAGTTACCTTACCTTTAGACAAGTCTCACGCGGCAATGTTCCCTGTTGGTCCCGTACATGATGTAAATCGTTTGAAGCCCACAACACATCATTCAGTGATTCGTAAGTGTTCACTTGATTTCACCTCCCAATCATGTTTTCTCTTATTATTCTATCTTGGTGTCATCCAGTTTTGAGAAACTAATTATGTGCTATCTAGGATCCCAAGCCTAAGAGCCAATGCTCCGATTGTTGAAAACACAAGACTACGGTGAAGAGCAATCTTGCGATAGAACACCGGAGAACGCAATAATCAGACACTATCCAGAACCCAAGAGGCAAATCTGTCCCCCAATGAAGCCGGATTCCATTTCCACAAGCCAGTACTAGCCTGAATCTTGCTCCCAATTTCCCAATACCACTTACCCTCCCTCATTCTTCTAACCTTCACCCTCCTATCCAGCCTATTCCTAGTATTATTGTCTGTAAGCTTCTCGTAATATGTGGGCCTGGTTCACAGCATCATGACCCTGGATCACAATAGCCACAAATCAAGTACAAAACTGATTTACCCATTGGAGAACAGCCCTGGCGTCCAAATATTGATATTCTCGATGAATCTGTTGCCGGATCAGAAGATACAAGCCTTACCTGGCGTCTCCTTTTAAGTTTTCGTGTACTGGAAGATAGTACTCCCTTTCATAATTGGCGCCAACTCTGTACCACCCAAGCGTAGGGCAAAAGGCCGCTCATGCCGGACTGTTATGTCACGTCGGGCTGGGACAACCGTTGCAAGCAACCTATTTTTACAAATCGACTATGGTTGAACGGCGAATAACAGCGGCGATAAAGCGGTGAGTGATAGGCGATGAAACGAAACAAACGCCAAGGCAAGGCAACACTAGATAGATCGCACAACACAGAAGCGGGGCAAAATCTTTCTCTTCTGCAACACACTCACAGTCACGATGCTCACTTACTAACTAACATAACTCACGGCGAAGACAGGAGTATAGAGGAAAAAACAACAATATCTTCCTTTCGCCCACCGAGTGCAATTCTCCCATCGATCGTCATATTGATCCACGCTCTTCCACCCATACAGCCGCTTCCATGCCAGCCCCCAGACGTTCCATGTTTGCCCCCGCTCTTCTACGCAGGTCTCCCTTTTCTCCCGTAAAAAACAATCATGCTAACAAAGAAAAGAACAAAGAAAAACACTTCCTGGCTCCATAGCCTACTTGCATTCGAGTTGTTCTCACCGATCGCAAGTGCCTCCGCGGAGGGTTGTCGAGTGCATGCTGGCCCGATGCTGAGTTTGCTGGACAAGATATGCTTCCGGGTGCTCGCTTTCTTTCCGATAGATGTATTGATCCAGCGCGCATGTCAGATAGTTCTTTGTCTGAATCATAACGGGGTAGGATAGGTGCGGGGCCGCCGGGTTAACTGCGTGGTCAGGGGTTGAGTGCTTTGCCTGGGGGTTTAGTATGGTGAGCAGCCCTGAACCTTTCCAACACTGATCGGGCTACCTCGTTCCTCCAATGATGCTGGTACTCTGCGCAATCTCGTGAATACCTGGTTTCCAAATTCCCACGATGGTATTACAATCACCTTTGAATATATTCCCTCTCATCCTCCTAAGGTGCGCTTGTCGCCTGAATCTGAATCTAACTGTGCACTTATAACTAATCTGACATAGTGTTCGTTACGGGGCAGGGTGGGGCGGGTGTTCACATGCCAGACCCGGCCCTTACACGGAGCCGGGGGGGTATTTTGGGGTAATTCCCGTCCCGACCCCGTCCAAGGCCCACCCGCACTCATTCCCTGGACGGGGCCCTGTTTGTTACCACCTATTTTTAACAGGGATCCGTCTGGCGTTAGGGTGGGGCGGGGGCCTGAGTGGGGACAGGGGCAGGGAATGCTGAAAAAGACACCCCGCCCTATGCTGTTGAGTGGGGCAGGGCAGGGAAGAGGGCCAGGGGCCCCTGTTCTTTTGGGCCCCGTCTGCCCCACAACGAACTCTAATCTGACCTCTATACAGGATAGCTCAAATTTTGATTTGGAAGAATCCCATTCTGGGAGTAAGAGCCTATTATCTGATTCTCCCAATATTCGCAGCAGTCATAGTTTATCGAATCTCCCTTTATCTCCCCCTTCATGCTTACCACGACAACTCATAGTCCAAGTGCCCATAATGTTCCTGCTGCTCCCTTGGCCCGTCACTTACTCACCGGTGCCTCCTCTCGTAATCCAACCATAGAACTCTTAACGGAATCTAGTTCTAGTTTACCTACTATGGGGGAACTAATATCAACCACACTTAATATGCAAGGACATCCACTATCTCTTGCTATCAGAAATAGAACCCAAAGATTAGTGCCCGCTACATCACTTTCGGAATCATCACTCTTCTCTCTTTGAATATTATAATCATCCCTGATGTTGCCCAATGCTTCTACCCCATATGAATCCAAGTCACCTTCATTTAGTCCACAGGCAGCGTCCACTGCTGATTCTCTGATTCATGGTATGTTTCTCACTTTTTCGCTACCCTACTGGCTCCTTTGATCTTTCTGCACAGTTTTTTTCCTCTTTATATATTTTCTCGTATTACTCCTACACAAAATTGGTGGTAGCGTAACGAGGCTCAGATTCTGCTGTGTCTTCTTCGTTGATCGGCACCATAACCATTTTCCGCCCCAGTACGATTGCTTCCTTTTCCTAAGTACTTACTTTATAATTACAGTTGTATATAATCCAGATTCTAATCAGAATACCATTTGCGATAGCCCAATTATTGCTACAGTGACCACCACTATTATTCAATCCTCAATAATGGTTGAATTTGATGGGCAGAATACCATTCAGACTTGGAAGGTAATATTCTTCATCTTCTTTTCTTTTTCCACATTGCTATCTTGTTTTGTAATTGTTTTGCATTCTTTATAATATGTTTGAATATTTGTTTACTGGACATTGATCATTAAGCGTGAGCGAAGACAGGTCGCTCGTTCATCACCAATCCAACCTGCCAAGGAAGTAACACAAGGAGTATTACACCCTCTTGGTGGCCGTGAACAAGGGCCCAAATGAATCTGGTCTTATGAGGTTCAGGAGTAGTATCTTACACATACCTACTGTATACTTCCTTAATTACTTTATTCCCTGACCTAAACCTTTGCTCTTTATTATTTCCCCCTCTCAGTTATTCACATTGAGGCCTTTTATTTGACACATGCAGGACACAGGGCACCTCGCGGTCATCAATTCTCACTCGACTTGCTCTTTTTCCCCACTTCACCGCCCCACCCCTTACTATCTTTCATTTAATCTACCTTATGATATTTATATTTATACCCTTAGTTTCTTTCTCTTTCAACAAGAATTCTTTCTCTCTGATCGGGCCCCTTCTCTCATTCAATTCTTTAAACTAGGGCATAGCCAAACATCCTTCTGTTACTTCAATTCCTATCTCCTTTTTGATACTTTCCTTGGATCTACTATTGCTATATTTTTTTTTTCATTATTTGAACTGTAATGGAAGTCGATCTTAAGAAAATATATTTGAAGTTCCACTTGGATTGCTAAAGTAGAACTGCTTTTGGTTTTTTCTGTCGTGTCGCTTATCCCAAAACTGAAGTTGAATGTCTGAGCGTTGTGGCTGTTTCAGAGCTTATCGACCACGGTAGATGATTGATATTATCGTGTTCTGTATGAGGAATTCAGAATCTGCGCCAGGGTTGCTAATTTCACTTCCCGGCAAGGTCAGTGTTGGAGGGGTATTCACGCTCGCAATAAAACGCGGGCGCTTGTTGAGTTAGCGGGGAGTTGTGGAGTGGCTGTTCCTGCTACAAGTGCCTGTCCAGCCCTAGCCACAGGCGTGATGTTAGTTTCACAAAATTCAGGAAGCATGATTGGGCCAAGTGTTCATCGCCTAAGCTGGGCGATGGGGATAACCCCCGCTTTTCCCCCATGCTCTGGAGTTCTACCCCCTAACAGTACCTTATCAACTCATCTTCTACAACATTCCGAAGCGCAAGGATCAGAAAAATGTCTCAAGATCAGGGCCCCAGTACCGGTAATACAAATTCTTTTAATACCACCGGCTTCCTAAATCACAACACCAACTTTCTTAACCACAACAGCCACTCTTTCAATACCACCATTACTGTCGCCGATGATAGGGCTGAAATCCTGACATGGTTGTCACCTCTCGAGCCCCGCAAACGCCATTATGACCTTCAAGAACGCCGAGTCGCAAACGTGGGCCACTGGGTTATGCAGACGGAGGAATTCCGAAGCTGGAAGATCCGTGATGATCAAGGTGGGTCGCAAAAGGCGACCATATTTTGCTCAGGAAATCCGGGCGTCGGCAAGACTTACATCAGGTAAGAGACGTGAGATTGGGGAGGAAGCGCAAAGATGAATATTATTTCTGACGATCGGCAATTTTAGTTCGTTGGTAATAGATACTTTGGGCAATGAGGGGGGTGGGGCAGAGGGGGATATTTCCGTGACCTGTTTCTATTGCGACTTCGCCGCCCAAAAGGAACAGTCCGCGGCAAGTGTCTTAGGTGGCATTCTGAAGCAGGTGGTTCGTGGCTTCAGGCCAATCCCGAGAGAAATAATCGATGCTTTTCAAAAGTATGAAAAGGTTATTGGCGGTCAGAGGCTGCAACTTCCTGAGATCGTAAATCTGCTGGGGAGCCTGTCATCTATGCGGCGCACGTTCTTCTGCCTGGACGCTCTGGACGAATGTGCTACACCAGATCGAGCAAAGATCCTTCTTTCACTCAGAGATATTGTGAAAATGTCCCCGACCGCTCGAGTGTTCTTAACCGGGAGGCCGCATGTCGATGGTGAAGTGGCAAGGCATCTTGGGGGGGGAGTAGCCCTTGTATCGATTAGTCCCCGAAAAGATGACATTATTCGATACGTCCACTCAAAGCTTGTGGAAGACACAACTCCGGATGAGATGGATGAGAGATTGGAGGCGGAAATTGTAAAGAAGATTCCGGAAACCGTGTCGGAGATGTGAGTATCATCAGCTAAATGGGGGATCCTATCCAAGATATCTGTTGACATATATATCTAGGTTTCTATTAGTCTCTCTGAATCTCGATGCAATTCTAGAGGAGACTACCATCCATCGGCGGCGAGAAAGACTTCGGAAAATGACGGATGGCTTGGGCCTAGAAGATGCTTATGGCGCAACATTACAACGGATCAAGGCTCAGGGTGGTCAGAAGTGTAAACTCGGAATGACGGTTTTGATGTGGATATGTTATGCGGAACGGCCAATGGGAGCGGAGGAGTTATGTCGGGCCTTGGCCTTGGAAATAGGATTGGCACACTGCAATGATGACAACGTTCCATCAATGCGGACAGTGTTAAGCTGCTGCCAAGGGCTTGTTATGGTGGATAAGGAGGGATCGGCTGTCCGACTAATCCACTATACGCTTCAAGAGTATTTGACCGGTAGTCGTAACCTTTTCGAGAGCCCCCATTCAACAATTGCAGAGACATGCTTGACATATCTAAATTCACACCAGGTAATGGCCCTTTCGGGCTCCCACGTTCAGAACACTCAATACCCGCCCTTCCTGGAATACTCATCTCTATACTGGGGAGCCCACATGAAGAAGGAACTCTCGGATAGTGGGAAAACGCTTGCGCTGAAACTCTTCAGCAACTACCAATGTCATATATCAATTAGGATACTCTTGGAGCACACTCTCCCCTCGTATTTTTTCTACAATTTTGATCACTTTTACAAGTTCACGGGACTTCACTATGCGTCCATATTTGGGCTCGTTGAGGTTGCGAAGGCTCTGACAATCATGGATGGTGTTGATATAAACGGCGTGGATGAAACAGGAGCTACGCCACTCTTATGGGCTGCAAGGAGTGGATCGGAGGTGGCGGTGGAGTTGCTACTCCGACGGGAAGGCGTTGACCCTAATAAGCTAGACAATAGAGGCCAAACACCAATATCATTGGCTGCGGGGAATGGACATGAGACAGTGGTGAAGCTGTTATTGGGACGCCAAGATGTCAACCCTGATAAGCCAGACAACCGCGGCCAAACACCAATATCGTGGGCCGCCGAGAATGGACATGAGGCAGTGGTGAAGCTGTTATTGGGACGCCAAGATGTCAACCCTGATAAGCCAGAAAACGACGGCCAAACACCAATATTGCGGGCTGCTAGGTGTGGACATGAGGGAGTGGTGAAGCTGTTATTGGGACACCAAGATGTCAACCCTGATAAGCCAGAGAACCGCGGCCAAACACCAATATTTCGGGCTGCCAGGTATGGACATGAGGGAGTGGTGAAGCTGTTATTGAGACGCCAAGATGTCAACCCTAATAAGCCAGAAAACGACGGCCAAACACCAATATTGTGGGCTGCCAGGAATGGACATGAGGGAGTGGTGAAACTGTTATTGGGACGCCAAGATGTCAACCCTGATAAGCCAGACAACTACGGCCAAACACCAATATTGTGGGCTGCCGAGAATGGAGATGAGGCAGTGGTGAAGCTGTTATTGGGATGCCAAGATCTCAACCCTGATAAGCCAGACAACCGCGGCCAAACACCAATATCATTGGCTGCCATGAATGGACATGAGGCAGTGGTGAAGCTGTTATTGCGACGCCAAGATGTCAACCCTGATAAGCCAGACAGCCGCGGCCAAACACCAATATTGTGGGCTGCCAGGTATGGTCATGAGGGAGTGGTGAAGCTGTTATTGGGACGCCAAGATGTCAACCCTGATAAGCCAGATGACTGCAGTCGAACACCAATATCGTTGGCTGCCGAGAATGGACATGAGGCAGTAGTGAAGCTTTTACTGCGACGCGAAGACGTCAATCCCGATATGCTAGATAAATGGGGCAACACACCTATCCGGCAGGCTATCATGTTTGGACACAAAGGAGTGGCTAAGCTGCTAAGGGGGCATGAAGACATCAACACCGATATGCCCGACATATGAGGCCTACCCCACTCTCGTATCCTGTTAACAAGAGTGGACAAGGTGCCAGAGTTATACCAGACATCCGGGCCCTACCCGCATGCCGGTCAATCACAAAGATATCTAATTCATTTTTCCGATCTTCTATCCCTAAACTCCGCAGCCTTCCCAGAGTTAACGATCGTCCCTTCTGGTCACCTGCCGATCTTCTTTTTCTTTTGTTCAACTCCCTAGCATCTAGTATCGTCCTACTTATTTTCCCTCTTGTTCCCCCTGTTCTCTCTCGATAGCTGTGTAACTGCTATCTTTCAGGTAATTTTTCGCACTAGGCCCCTTGCCTATCTATCCGTATACCCTTCACTATCCGCTTGGTAGTGGAATAATAATCCCTGCTCTCCTTCTTCTATTTTCAAACCCGGTATAATCTTAGTCGAAGTAGGGGTATTACAGTCTAGGATCCTGGTTGCGGCATGAATATTCAGCTCTCCTTTTTATGGTATCTCATTCAACCCAGGTTCCCGGTTTGCAATAGATTTTCCTTTCAGTGTATTTTAACTTTGTTCTCTCAACACTCTTATTTTCTTTCCCCTTCTCGTTTCTCCTTTTATTAGATAATAGGTCATTCAGAGAATGTATACTGTACATCAGCTAGCAGCCACCTTCTATGCCACTTTTCACGGATGTCGGGAATACTTATGCATGATTATTTTTTCTCTATGTCTACACAACCCTCTGATCCATACTTCGGAGGGGGGGAGTGGGAAATAAGCCAACTATAAAAAAAACAAATGAACCACGAAAGTACAGCGTTCGCAAGCGGCCAGTCCGGTCAGGCTTGGGTTTAGGGCGGCCGGCCTGGGCTTTTTTTGCGGCCGGCTTTCAGGGCCTATCTGACCGGGCCTGGCCGGACTGCAGATATCTGCAGGCTTTCGAGTGATAAGATGTGATTGCGATAAGATAAGGAGATGAAACGCCAAGAGTTACGGCCGCAAAAGAGTGGATCAACGCGCAACCGAGCAGGAAACTTTCCTTCCATTCACCCTTGCTTTCATGATCGTGCTCATGGCTAACTAACGTGAGAACAGTGCTCCCCCACCAGCCCCACTAGTGTGGAAACCAAAAAATGAATTAAAAATGTAAATGCATAATAGAATACCTAGTAGAAATTAATATCCGACCTAGGGAAATTTCTCTGTAGTGTTGAAAGGGCAAGGTGATGAGGAGAGTTTCGTTGCCGTTCATCATGCGTGAATGGTTAAGGGCCTGTTTAGCCACCATTTCTACTGTGGAAATGGCCTTCTCTCCGGTTTGAAAAGGAAGGGAAAGGGCGATTTGTATGGGGGAACGGAACGGAACCGTTACATAGAAACACAAGCCAACGTGCTATCAATAAATCGAGGGATAAGAGAAAACAAGCAACGACCTCTGTCTACCCGGATATCTAAAACCTATCAGAATATTATTAAGTTTAAATGGTGTGACTCAAACCTGAAAAACCAACAGATATCTGCGGGAATCTTCAGATATCTGTAGATATCACCCACACATCAACGAAATATTGACTTGTCACATGGAATATACCGAAAGCCTGCCGCCGCTGCCAGGCACCCATGAAGCCTGGGCTTCGTAGGTCTGTCTCACACTGGACCCTTGATTACAGCGACTCGACTTATATAAGAGAATCGATACAGAAGTTTGGGCGGCATGTGATTTCAAAGAATGGGTAATAAATGGCGCAATGATCGGAACCTGGAACTAGAATATGGCTGGACTATACTATTACTCGCCCGTTTTGTGGGGTGGGAATATAGCAGATCCGATTTAACACCACTTTATCAGAATTGTCTTACATGCGACACCCCCCCCCACCTAATACCGGAATCACACCTTTAATTCTTTTACCTAACCGTCATCTAATCACGCCTAAACTCTCTTGGCATGAGATAACTTCACTAATCAGGTCTTTCTACCAGAGGAACTCCAATGGAAAAACGCTCTATTCCCCATCATTCAATACTC
>Ga0307510_10008649_pt1 | contig 12130 bp, 8 predicted proteins | sample 12_EM_MG_FD_207224 | JGI IMG/M metagenome (GOLD analysis project Ga0307510, IMG submission 207224) | Populus trichocarpa ectomycorrhiza microbial communities from riparian zone in the Pacific Northwest, United States - 12_EM | ecosystem: Host-associated > Plants > Roots > Unclassified | place...
GGAATTTGGGGGTATTAGAGGGATTTCGGAGCACAAAGTTAGGGATCGCTATCGCTGTGACAACAGTGTTTACCATGGCAACAAGCGAACTTGAAAAATAGGGATTTTGGAGGTTCTGCAAGAGTTAGCTGTGATGTTTGCTTGTTGCAATGTGGGTTAGGGCACGCTGCCAATGTTTACCTCACCAAAAAAATTCGGCATCTCCTAGCTTAGCTAACCGAACTTTAAGCGTAAGTGATCTCTTAAGAGAGACCTGAGCCCTAACCTGTGACCTGTTGCCGTCGCAACAAGCTAGAACTAACCAACTTTCTTGCTCCGAAATCCCTCTATTTAGTGAGAAAAAAAATACCAGCGTAGCCGAATTGAACCTTAAGTGTCCGGCTTCAACCAGGCCGTGCTAGCACAAAGAAATACTACAGCCAGAACGGACGTGGGTGGATTCGAATCGAACGAACTGGGCTCGGGAAAAGCTAAAAAGAGTTCATTCCGTTTTACCGGGCTAAGTGAGGTTCTGGGGTAAGGGAGGGAGTGACATTGAGGTCAGGGTTGCCACCATGGGTCTGCCCTTGGCGATGAGTTGAAGCCGAGTGAGAGGCTGTGATAGGGAATTTGTGCATGGGGACCCGGGTAGAAAGTTGGTGAGCATTCAGCGCCCTCAGCCAGGCTCGGCGTAGCTCGACACCAAATTCCGGCACAAATCAACCAAAAGGTCCCAAACTATTATCGTATAATACCCGCAAATATTTGCCAAGCCTTAACGAAGGCGCCGCCCCCCCCCCTCCCGGCGCTCACCCAATCTAGCAGAAAATAGACCCCGGCGCAAGAATAAGTTTGCGGACTAGATGCAGGTGTGTGACAGTGGAATGAACAGACTAGTGTCACGTCGCCCCCAAATCCATTCCCCGCCCAAATTTGGATTCTGGGCTGCACCGGTTGGGTGCTAACCATACTGGCCAGATGGGCAATGATAGTCCGCTACTGAATATCCAATATTATGACCACTAGAATCCTTTAATGGATTGTAAAGATAGAGGTGAGTGTATACAAGGGGAGGGGGGGGCACAATGAATTGTCAAGTGTTTTCCACCCTAGTATTGGTACAGACACATACAGCTGCTGCATGCCCGGAATGTGAGTTTGAGAAGGCAATGAATTTAAGGGCAACATGATAGTGCCATCCGTCGCTGAAGGAAATATCTAAAAAGCCATATTTTACACTTTCCCCAGGGTCTCACCAACCATCTGGGTGCCCCAAGTCTTTTGGGTTAACTGAGAAACAACCCTTTTTCCTACCACCTAGGTCTTGTTGCGCAAACTCTCTGGCGAGAGTTAAATTGTGGATTGTAGAAACTTCTGAGATCCACTATCAGGTTATCAGCGGCGATAGGCCCCACAGCCACGATAGGTCTAGTCTGACAGGTTAACAGAATTGCGAATGCTGTAATACCGACATTGCCGAGTAAACCTTTTCAATGCCATGCTCTTAGCGAGAAACCATTCCGGATACCATTGACCGAGAAATCTCCCATCGAAAAAGTGAAACCATTGCATGGAACCATCACTCTCCTCGGCCGCCATTAAATAGTGAATCAAAATTAACAAATCAAGTGATAAACGAGTAAATGTACTCAATGTCTTAGATTTATATTTCCACCCACGGAATGGCTTTATGTGGGATGGTTTTTGAGCTAGGAATTATTAGAAAGTCACTAAGGAGTTGTAGAGAAATTGTAGAAAAATACTAGCAAGGTTCAAGTAATTCTTTATTTTTTCTGTCATTTTTTTCTTTCAATTTCTTTGGATTGTTTGAAGATAAAAAGGTATGCCTGGTCGAGTAAAGATCTTGCCGTTCGTTGCAATGTGGGTGGTCCCTGTGAAGGTTTCACTTTTGCGATGGTATATTTCCCGGAGGATGGTATCCGAAAGGGTTGACCGCCAAGCGCATGGTATTCTAAAGGGTTTCTCGACATTGCCATATTATAGATCCTCCGCATTATATAAGTGGGGAAACCTAGACATTAGCTGTTTTATTTTGAGCGGGATTGGCTGATTGTGACAGTCGAGCACGGATGGTATCCCCTAGGAATAACATCAGGATTTCTAGAGCGGCTTGATGACCCGTGATTAAAATATGTATCACATAGGCATCGGCAAGGATTAAAGGCTTTTGAATTTGAAAACATTACGTATAATATGCTGAGCAAAACAAATCTCCAAATTCCACAAATCACCGACATACTGACGAGAAAGCTATCCCTGCCCTAGATTCTCTCTGGATCGCCTGCTTCTGTCATAATTTTCGATCCTCTCTTCCAGGACACAGGGATGCCCACTCAGTGGTGCCGCTGCATAACTAACAGGGAGGCGGGTTTCGGGAACAAGATAACAAAAAATATCTGAGATACAGCCGCAAGACCTCTATGCCCTTTTGTCTCGGGAAAGAGCGTTAAGTTAGAGCAGCATACATCTTTTCTGCTTCAACACCCCCAATGATTTCTAGCTTAAGGCTGCTGCCCCTCCACCCCCTTCATTAGGACCATACCCAAGGTATCCTACGAGGTTATCCTCACTGGGTCTGATAAGTACAGCTGCTTCCCTCTCAGCTAGCCATTCCCCAACCTTAGATATGTGCCCTCCCGGCCAAGAACATCCAATCTCTAAATAATTTATGGCAATGCATTAAGCAGCTCAGATTTTTCTATTGTATATTCATCCAGATCACTGACGCACATCAACCTAAGCTACACGGGTATCGCAGCCTCCCTGTCCCATCTCAGAAATCTGGGCGAGTTCCAACCTCCCTCTGCCAGGGGACCCCCTTCCAATCCTGAAAAGCTTACCCACGGTATGCCGCCAAGGGCCTTTTCTAATCAGTTAATAACCTGATTCAGTATGGTGCATCGAATACCGGACCGGTTGGAGATTACTCCTTCCGAATGGCAGAGTTGAGGCCACTTATGGACAAGCAACGATGGTGTTCCTCCTCTAGCCAGTTCATACAACATATACGCCAAGTTACTAGAGACCTAGCGCCGGAAGCAGCCAGCAAGAGACTCCTTTTGTCTGAGATCATCCCCCTCATCTGATATGTGTGTTTTGCAGGCCCTTGGGTCGGAGTAGTCAAACAAAGCAGCAGTATCAGAGCCGCTCTTAACATTGAAATCACACTACCGTACTTCCGGGGGGGTCGATAGTCGTCGGAGCTGGCCCTCCCCACTACCGGTCTATCCCGGTAGTGTAGCTCAATCAAAGCCCAAACATAGTTCGTGGGGTGTATATGCCCGTAAGATTTAGGCCCAGCCTAGGCACATGCCAACTTAGCAGACATCAGGAAAGCCAAGCGCGTATGATACCCCCACAAAACACGAACGAATCAACAGTAATCCTCCATGATTGCCTTACCAGGTCTTCAATAGACCCATCCCGCCCCCCGGAACAAATACCCCAGATTCTATACCCTCCTGGGAAAAAAAAAAAAGTAGAATGCCTCGTATGATGAAAACATCACAGCACTATCTATATCCCAATATCTGCCCCCGCCTAGATCCCTATCGACTAATCAGAGCTTGGATAATTTCGCGTTTACACAACCTTCCATGACGCTCTTGCTAATCAGCCAACACAATATCCTGGGGCATAGCAAGAGTTCTAGCCGATCAGCGCTGAAAACTTAATTTGTTAGCAAACTGCCATCTATGTTCACACCATGGCAAGGCTACCACACTGGATAAGATTCTACCCGCGAGAGGAAAAATCGAGCTCCGGCGACCTACGGAAGAATTTAAAGAAAGCAACTCTATACTCTCTTAGGCTGTCAAAATTGTTATCCCAGGGCCCCTGTACATTCCATGACATTACAACGTTCTCACCGCCCAGGACTGGACTCAAGGCGATACTTGTGAGTGATATCCCATGAATGCCTGAATGCATATCATTGATATTTAGCACAATAGTCCCGCAGAAACTCAAGCACAACCCCTCCCACGAGCAGTCGACCCAACTATCCAATACGTCTGAGCCAGCCTCCAGAGCATGCCCAAACACGAGGGAAAAAGCACAGAAATAAATACCCAACTACTACGAACACTGACACAGATACTGCATATACTGAAACCTTATCCTTCTCGAAATCTCAGGACTGTAGAATACACCCAATGAGGTTTGGTAAGAGCTACCCGTGCGAGCACACTAACTGGGTCCAGCAGGGCTGCAACTCCTGGTAAAGAACTGTTGGACTGTGCCGAACCTTCAGACATGCCATCTCAGCCCCTGCACTCCCGCCCCCACTAGTCAGCATGAGAACCCAGAGCTTTTTGATACGGGAGCACAGTGGGCCTTATGGAAAAGCAACAAACAGGATAAGAATATTGTGAAAAAAAAAAATCCCTCCCACTACAAAGCATATGATAAATTTTCTCCCAAGACCGAAGGCTTTCCCCCCCACAAGAGGCTCTAATTTGGGATCTTGAATTGTTATTGCATTGATTTTTCCCACGACTGATGATTTCGTCGTCCTACTTTGCTATTTGTTATTTTACTTCGAGGATGTTTGAAGTTGCTTTTGTTTCCGAGCTTTCTAGGCCATACCTGCCTAGGGACCTAAGTTACCATGGATTTTCCTATATTCTACGAAAAAATTCTACGAAAAATCCCAGCGCTCAACGAAAAAAAGTAAAGATGGTATGATAGTTCTGCCCCGCATTGATTACCCTGTTTACTATCCAAGAGAATGCCTTCACACGCTGCGGTACTTTATCCCACAGTATATTTCCAACATGCCAGTACTACAGTCTCACAAACATGGATAATCCATCGACCCATGCGTCCAACCGTCCAACATCACCGCCAAATAGTAGTTAAAAAAACAGAACTTTCCTACCACCCCCGAACCAAATCACGCACCCCCACTCCCACTCGCACTATCACTTCCGTTCTGCTTCTCATTTTCGTCACCACCGTCCTCCGCTTCTTCGTCTGCCCCCTCCATCTCGGCATCATCATCATCGTCATCTGCATCCTGGATCCCCAACCATTCCTCTGCTTCATCATTCTCGCCATCGTCACCTACTCCCCATTCACCAGTCACGTCCCATCGATCACCCGCAGCGCTTTTACTGATATACTTGACAAACCGGAGGACGCCTGTGTCTCTGAGAACAATCCCGAGGCGGTTCCAACTGGCCGGCATGGTGAATAGTATACCGTCTTCCTCGTTGTCGCGGCCGGAGCGGTAGATGGCTGGATCAGCTTTCTTTCTCTTTCCATTGCTTTTAAATGCCTGATCAGGGTCATCTTCTTCGTCCGAGTCAGAGTCAGAGTCGCCAGCCATGTACCTAGTTTTTTGTTACCAGAAGTATCAGTATTCAGGATATACTAAGGTAAAAGAGGGGTAGGGGGTGATTACATTTCGTAGCCGCCAACGGTCTTTTCCGAGTCGTCGAATTTGCTAGGTCTGGGAACTTTAGCCTTGCCTTTCCCCTTCGACTTGCCATTCTTCGCCTTCTCTTCCTCATCGTCGTCCTCATCATCCTCGCCACCCCAGCCTTTTGATGGGGTGATTCCGAGACAGACTTCGACTTTTAATCCGGCTCCTGGGGATGAGTCTTCCCCCCCTCCGTCTTCCCCTTCGCCATCATCGCCCTCGTCTCCACCAACGCCGGTTGCAAGAGTATAATCTAAACCTCTACGAAACCTTCTTGCAAGAAACCCCCCAGCAGTAATTTTGAGACCTGTAGCAAGATGCAGCAGCTTAGCAAAAGATTTAGATGGAAGTAAAACAGTAAGCAATTGGTCGATAGGATTGAGCTCCTCAAGATTAACCCCATTCTTAGCCGGGGGTTTTTGAAGATAAAGATAGCGATGTTTGTGTGGAGGTAAGGCGATCCTCCACCCCTCCGAGTTTTCTGGTGAGTATTGCTTAGCATCACGAGCCCTAACAAACTCCTTAAGTTTCTTTGCAAATGATTTAGAAAGGAACTGCGCAATCTGGATAGAAGAATCTTCGGCAAAGGCGTCAGACAGGCTCTCCAGGGTATCAGGGGTAAGGTAAGTAGGAGCGATAAAGTTAAGCAAGAAGTCTAGATCCTTTTCAGTCAATGCTACATCGCCTTCTTCGTCTCCGTCTTGTTCCTCCTCATCCGGCTCATGGCCGTTCTTGAATTCCAGTGGTTTAGGATAGTCAAAGACGTCACTCTTGCTCTGCAACTGCTGTAGGGAGCTTTTTTCAGCAAGCTCTTCTTCGAGACCTTCAATATAGCCCTCTTCGCCTTCTTGGGGGATATGGAACCATCCGCTGATAGCCATTCTGATCCGGTCTTCTTCGCCTTCTTCTGGGGCATACACCTCTTCGACGTCGTGAAAACTCAAGCCAGGTTGCACCTCAAAAAAACTTAATTGATTCCATGCAGGCGGAATAGCTTTGACCCACTCTGGCTCCGGAACTCTCGTGACACCATCTTCAGCCACTCTCGTCGGATATAACCTTAACGCCCCACCCCAGGAAGGCTGCCAAGGACCATCAGGTGAAGTTAGGTATAAGATATATGACACACGGCGAGACCCAATTACATCGTCATGGGTCAACAAATGAGAACCAGGTGTGTAGACATTGATAGCCATATCGGTTTTCTTTCCGCTGAGTGGTCCACACCCAGTGATCCCACAAACGTAGTCCCGGAAAAGCTTAGAATAGAGCGAGTCGCGGAGCTGGCGGAGGGATGGAAGAAGTTTAAGCGCAGATTTAGGAAGACCGTCGAGATTAGCCAAATCACCAGATTGGTGGATACGGTAGATGTCGGTCTCCTTTGGCGCGAACTCCACGTTTTTGAGTACCTCCTGCCGAACGTTACGAAGGAGAGCATCATCGATCAGGCTATAGATCACGGCATGTTTGTACCTAAGCCTCTCCAAATGAGCCTCAGACAAAAAAAAGGCAAAAAGAAAAAGGTGAAATATCGGGAAAGACAAACGGCTCGGCAGTAGCATATTCATTTCGGTATTTGCCTTCAACAGCCTCGTCGAACAGTCCCTCTCGGAAAAAAGGCTTGAAATCAGTCGGTATCGATCCAGCGGGTTTCCCCTTCTTTGTGGGTGACTGGGGAGGAGACACCCCTTCAGCCTTTCGTTTGGCCATCGTTTGTCAGGAATTGAGTTATGAGGAGAAAAGTCCGGTGTAATTCCCAGATTTGGTTGGAAACTTCACTGCCGGTACTGGGCTTTTATTTCGCTGTGCAAAACATTACCCTACCTTGTTGCGACAAGCGAGCGCACAGACCATGTGGGGCAAGCTGAGCCGCACTAATCGCCCTCCCGTAATCATACTCCTATGGTTCGCACCGTTCAAAACCTGCACCAAGCTGGGGGAAATGGTTACCTGAAGCTATCGTATGTAAACTTAAAATGCCAAGGCCCCATTTTGCGGGTAGGAAGGGAGAAAATTAGGATTTCTAGTAAGGGATTTTACCCAATAGCACGTCTTACATCATAATATTATCATACCAGAATTTCGCATCTAGCACCAATTGTCGTAAGGGTTAACGAATCGATTTTTAGGTTATAGGTTTTCTTTGACATTTCGTCAGAAATCAGGTTAATATCATACAAAAGCCTACGGGATAAAAGCATGCTTACTAAGCATACAAATATGCCTCATATCACCAAATCCTCAAGGCTTGTGTCAATAATAGTAAAACAAATAAAAACTTTACCGTTATTCTTCATCTCTCTAATTAGGGGGTTTTCTTTCCTCTCCCCGATCACGTTAGTAGTCGCAGAGGCTTCAGGATTTGAAAATCATTGAATTTCTAGTGCATGCTTTGAATGCAAGAACAATGCTTTGCAGTTCTGTCCTAACGCACTCGGGAATTCACATAAAAACACTCTTTTGAGGACGCAAGGGTGTGAGAGCGGTCGGGCTCCAGCCGAGCCATCGGCCGCCACCGGTTCTAAAAAAGAAGCGAGGCCATATTTTAAACCAGAGCTGTCATCAAAGTTGTAACTGAGCGAGTGATACATGGTGATCGCATATATCACCCTGTCCTCAAACCTAAACCAAAGGAGGGTATGAGAAAGGATTCACTCTTATTCCCTTTTACCCCCTTCACAAGATCTCACTCTAGACTTTTCAGCTCTCTCTCTCTCTTGACTACCGTATTGTGCTCGAGCAGCAACCCAAAAGGGAAAGGAAAAAATAACCTACTCGCCTCAGGCAAGGAGCAACCGAAAACAGGGATTATAGGAATGTATGGCGAGAGATCCGTGTCTATCTGAGCACTCATACAAAACTTACGTACCCCCCTGTTTTCAGGTACTTTCTTGCCTATAACGAGCACTAGTACTAACAGGAGAAATCACACGCAAGAATGGAGGAAACGGACATCTCCGCCGGCGTCCACCAACTGAGATTTCCACCCCCTAAATCTAAACTGGCCGACAACCCAACAATTGCGCAACACGCTGCCGGGGATTAGTTGGCCAATGCCCGCGAGTCTGCCCCTGGTATTGTACCTGCACGAAATACTCGAGCACGCGTACCGTAGGTTAAGAAGGAAGGAAAGCCGGCGCTGCAGTTAGGCCAAACCATTGGTGACTTGCGGCGCATGGCCCTAAGATTCATTCAACATCATTGCACCTGTCCGTCCTGCTGAGCTCGAGTGATCACTTTGGTAAAGTACGCAAGAACTCCGGTACCGTGCAGTAAAAACTCGTGAAAGTCCACTCCGTCAGCCCGGAAAGGTTTAGTTTGAAAAGTTAAGCAGGATTGCAAATACCGGTTAATGAGATCCAACAATTCTCGATGGCTGATCCTATACTGTGTAAGGAAAACGCTAACTCTTCTCAGGGGACTTTGCCTCGGAATCCGGAGATTAAAAGGGCTTACGGAGATAGTGGATTTCACGAGTTTCCACGGTACGGTAGTGTATCCTGTAGGACCGGCGATCATGATGCTGAATATGAAACCAGTACAGGCTGCCGGTAGAGGAGTGCAATGATCTTGGCGTATGGAAAAACCGTTAACTTGCTATTACTTTGCTTTGCGATACCAGTACTACTTTTTCAGGCTGGGACGGCCGTCAAAGGTCCGCAATGAGGACAAGAGCAGGACCTCATTGAGCCCGGACTCCTAAGCAAACAACCCACAAGCCGAAAAGAAGAGCTAAAAAAATTGTGGAAAAATAAATTTAGTGGCATTATATGCACACGGTGGTATCATAGCAATTAAAGTTTTCCACAATCTCAAGCCAAAATCAACGAATTTTCGGTTTCTGCCGATGAATGGCAAGATTCCTGGTAACTTACTTGTAGCACCTGTTATACCCGACATCTGTTACCTTGAGCTATTGTACCTTGGCGTACAGTACTCAAATACGGGTATGCTGGGTTCACTCACTACAAATAGAGGTCTTTTTAACTTTGAAACCCCTAATATGTTTGGAAAGTATAGTACTCTTCAGCTAATTAGGGCACCGCAGCCATTCCTAGGGATAGCGACTAGTTATCATACCAAACATCTCAGAAGAACGGCAGTTTGCTAAAGTAGGAAGTAATTCAATCTATATTTTTGCCGTGATCTGGCTGTGGGCTTCTGGCTGCAATCCACGGCCATTTATTTATCCATATTCGTTCTACCATTCTTCGGGGATCCCTCACCCCCGCAGATGCAGTCCATAAATTTATACGATCATCATATAGATATATATACGATGAGGACTTCAATAGCATCTATCTTCGGGCGCAAGTTACCTGCGGCGTAGGGTTCGTATTCAAGTTGTACCGTACAGCCCCGCAGCCCGGCGCGAGGGGAAATTCTATCTTTATTCACTCTTCCAACGGCTGTAATCTAGAAACGGTGGTACAAGTACCGGTGCGGCCAATTTCCCATGCGACGGGAGCGGGGGGTAAGCTAGATGGTTGACGTCTTTCTAACTTGGTGTCGTTGAACTTATTGTTATCGCATGGCATGGCGACCTTACGATAGTACCACCTTCTATACAAGTAGCAAAATGATGGCTTAGGCTCTGGCTAATTTTTCGCTGTCTGCAGTGGAAGTCCGTCCCGCAAAAGTTACGATCTTACGAGCACAAAGAGAATCGCCTGGAATTACGGTGTGGGTGCACAGTATAAATATAAGCTACTGTGGTTGGTACAAGTAACACCTCCAACGTTTAACCCACTGTGGGGACCCGCGGAATGAGGATGACACTAACAAACACAGCAGTCAAGAGCCGTGTACTTGGGTATATTTTGGTTTGGAAAATGGGGGGCTGGATTGTGAAATGATAATTCGCCCGATATACTCGTACGTAACTTACCGATATCCCATACGGGGTCAATGATGCATCCGTAGGCGTCTATAAGGATCCTTCAATCCTAGCAAACGGTTGAGCACGAAGAACCTTCTTTGGAGGCCCTGGAGAATCCCGCCCAGCTGAAGAATTTCAAACATCAGACAATAGCGGCGCATAAGATCGGACCTTTAGAAATAAAGACGGATAAAAATAAAAACAAAAGAAACGAAGGATTAGACACAGGCTCGTGTTACCGGATGGAGGAGTAGAGCCAATCATTTCGTTCTCGTTCCCCTCGCAAGTGCAGTCAGCTCAGTTGAACTTGCCTTTTCCTCCCCCACCCTATCTCCTTTCCCACGTTTTCCACAAAAGCCCTGTTTGCTTTTGCGGCCACGTTTTTTTTCTGACCACATTGCTCCCTTCCTTTTGCTCTCCCGGCTTACCAGCAGGAAGGGCGTTCCCTTTTCTTTTTTGCCTCTTTTTCTTTTGTACCCCCTTGACTCCCCCTCCCATTTTGCTTCTCCACAGCAACCCTTGCTCCGATGCTGGTATTCCTCAGCTGCTTCAGCAAAACGGCATCGGAGTGGCAATTGTTTCGTGGGGATGCGAAACTCTGCAGGGTAGGTATGGTGATGGGAATGACGGCGGTTCCCTCCATTCTGGATGTCTACTCCTACTCACTCATTGGTTTGCTGTCTTTTAAATCTAAACCTCAACTTTCTCCAGCCTACCGGTACCTATGTCTCGGAAATACAAAAAACCACGCTAAAAAGCAAGTAGCCTGGATGAGAGTGATGAAAAGGAGCAAGCCAAAAGCGCGCCACTACTCCCCACTAACTTGAGAGAGTAAAAGAAGAAAATATAAGCCCAAACGAGAGGGGGAGAGGACGAAAAAAAAGGAAGAAACTACGGACTGACCGGGCCCCCAGATGGCATCAGGAAAGAAGCAAAAAGGGAGAAAAAACAAGTTCCTTTCTCACCTGGTAACACTTCGGCACGCCAGGCTTTTGCCTTGCATCCTTCTTTCGCGTGGTTGGGAAACTTATCCAATGATTAGCCAGACCGGGTCTTCGGCGCTGTGTGATGGATAGACTTGGGGGTGTGGAGGATGGTGGACCACACTGCCTTAGTTACGATACTTGCAGACACGAACAGTACTGCACTGGATTGGTTCATGTCATATCTAGAGAAATAGTTTGAGCCCTCGAATGTCACTCACTTCACGTCTTACTTGCAGTGCAGTGTACTCGAGTACGTGGGCCATCACGGATGTACTATACCTACCCTACCAGAGGTGCCCCAAAGCGAGTGGAGACAAACTACAATGCGGTAGTCTACTTGAGTTCCAAACGCCAGAACGCAATTGTGATATTCCTCTCCCATTCTTCCATCCACATATTGTACTCGAGTACATCCCCACTCACGCTATACTAGTGCAGTGCCGCAACCAAGATGCCCTCGCTTCTTAGCCGATACACTTTTTAGCTCTCCTCCTTGTCATATCTAGCGAGGCGAGGACTTTCGTGCGATAGCGATTGGACCTAAGCACCGTCGGTAAGCCAAAGGAAGAAAGGGAAAGAGAACAACGGTCAGAAAAGTGTCCACCCAGTTGGAAGCACACCATAGCCATGCCCCCACATGATCACACACGCACACTCGTGCACCCCATATCGGTATCGTGCAGCAGTCTATATAATTTTTTCCCCTCTCTTCTTCACCCTTTTTCTGCATCCGCACCACACCCCTTTTCCCCTTCCCCCACCCGTCTGCAAGGAGGGGGGAAGGAAAGAAGGCATGGAAAATGGAAAAGTTGGATCTACTTGCTCGCGTGGGCAATCTGGAAC
>Ga0307510_10008650_pt1 | contig 12128 bp, 12 predicted proteins | sample 12_EM_MG_FD_207224 | JGI IMG/M metagenome (GOLD analysis project Ga0307510, IMG submission 207224) | Populus trichocarpa ectomycorrhiza microbial communities from riparian zone in the Pacific Northwest, United States - 12_EM | ecosystem: Host-associated > Plants > Roots > Unclassified | place...
GGCTGGGGAGGGGACACCCTACTTTTTCATATATATATATATATATATATATATATGAGTACGTACAACTGTAATATTTTTAAATCTTTAGGTTATGAGTCCAGTTCGGGCAGGGTTTAGGATTTCGAGTGGATAATATAATATTTATATCCCATCTGAACTTGAGTTTTTAACTTCAGATATTACACGAATCTGGGAAAATATTGTATAAAATTGTTCCTAATTACTATATCTTTCACATTCTGTCGGTCGTCATTCCTACATGGAATCATAAATAATATCTCATCTTTGTTTAAAGGAAAAAAATGGGAATTCATTGACTTATTGAAATGCTTTGCTTTTTTGCCTGAGCCTTTGTCGGCAATCCTCGTACTCGTACTGGAAAATTTATAAACCTGTGTCGTGTGAGTAGAAGCGTCCTGCAATGTTCATTAATATCATCATTGTAAAAAAAACAAAAAAAAAAGAAAAAAGAAAAGAAGAAGAATATAATTTTAATGTAAGACTAAAGAGCAGTTAATCTTTCTTACTTTTCTTTACGAAGGCAAACCTCTTACACTCTTAAGGAAGAAGACAAGAACAGTTTTACTTGATGCCCGGTTGTTCACGTTTCGTAAATTAACCTTTTTTTCCCCTCTCTCGCTTTCACCAAAATTAATTATTTATTAATTCGTCATCGATGCTTTTCTTGTTGTAAATTTTTTTCTGATGATGCAATTCGAGAGGATAACGTGGGAAGGATTTGGTTGTCTTTGTTTTTACACCTACAAAATCATACAGAAAAGGCAATTCAATCTGGATTATTTGTAACTGGGCCGAATTGCGGTAAAGAAACAAAATCGAGGACCAGAATTGGTAAGAACTAAATTTAATATGAAGCTGACATAAATTACGAGAAGAAACTTGTCCCTTTAGTCACCACGCTCAAGACGAGAACTCTTAAACCAAAACGTAATCTCAAAGGCGGCGGTCTGTCGAAAATAAATGCTAATTTCTTACCAGCATCTTCCCAAGATAAAAGCTTGCGTGGTGGACTCGTTTAAGGTGAAGATTCTAGCAACTGGCTTTGCCTGTTCTTTTCTTGGCCTCAACATCTTTTAAGAAGAAAACCACACCAAACCCAGCCGGCCAGCTAGAGCTAGAGGTATGCTATACTGTCTTCGTTTCGTTTCATTTCATTCTCCTATTTATTTTTTTATTTTCTGCTGTCTGTTGAAGTTACGGTAAAACTACACATGCTTTTGTTTTTCATTCCTTTTGTATGTTTATTTATAGGTTGCCTTGTTGCCTCTTGGTATCATCAACTTCTGGGTGGTTGATTCTTACGCACAGTTTCTTTATAACGGCATACCCCTTGTAAGCTCAGCGACAACAGCACATTACACCACTATTTTGAAGTGTGCGGTTATATATATGGGTGGTGTGGCAAAATCACCACCCTCTACTTCTTTATAAATTAGTTGTTAAAAAAAGAAATTCTAATTTGAATTAATTAATCCAGTTTAACTTACTTTCTTCTCAAATGAATTTTGTTTGTGTATGTAGGAATCAACTTGAAAAGAGATAAAACATGGTTAGACCGAATGATCCCTTCTGGGATTATGTGGAGAAGATGACTGGTGGTCTTTTGAAGTGCATGTTTTGTGAGTATATATTTGCTGCTGCTACTTCAATTTCGAGGATCAAGTCGCATTTCGCTGGAGTCAAAGGGCGTGGCATTAATGTTTGTGCAAAAGTGCCTAAAGATATCCAAGAAGCAGCCTCCCTAGCTATTTATGGCACAAAAAAGAAACGTAAAACCATGCCAAGTTCAAGCAATAATGGGGTGGCTAATATGATTTCAACTTCTTCTCAAGAAGAGAAGAAAGAATTTGAAACTCTTGCGAGAGATGTAGAAGAGATGCTAATGGAAGTTGAAAGCACCGATAAAATAGAGAACAAGAGTGCTGGAGAATTGGTCCAGCTTGTTAAAATGAGTAGCTCTCTTGAAGGGAATATTGTTGATGCACATGAGACTAGTGGAAATGCATTTCCAAGAACGGACCTAGTTGGTCAATCAATTGAAAAAGATTGGCAGGAGATATATGGTTTGTCAACGGAGAACGATGATTTGAATTGTGGCAGAGAGAACATGGCTGTAGATTTGATTCCAGAAGGGGTACACGAGACAATAGGAGATGCATGGCCGACAACAGAGCAAGTGGGTCAAGCGTTTGAAAGAAATACGGATGATATTTGGTCTCTGTTAAATAAGGAGCAGGTTTTCACTATTGGTGTTTGTGGCAAGGGGGGCGTGGGCAAAACAACATTGGTGATGCATATCCATAATTTGCTTCTAAAAAGACCAAACTATTTTCGTCATGTTTATTGGATTACCGTAACACAAGATTTAAGCATTTGTAAGTTACAGAATCTGATTGCCGAATACATTGATTTGGATCTTTCAAATGAAGATGATGAGAGTAGAAGGGCTGTAAAACTTTCAAAAGCATTCGTTTCAAAACAAAAATCTTTACTGATTTTAGATAATTTGTGGTATCATTTTGACGCAGAGAAGGTGGGAATTCCTATTGGAGCGAAAGAATGCAAGTTGATTTTTACAACTCGATCATCAGATGTTTGTAAATGGATGGGCTGCCTAGAGAACGTGGTCAAGTTGGAGCCTCTTTCTAAGGATGAGGCTTGGAGTTTGTTTGCCAAGGAACTAGGGAATTATGACATCAATGTGGAACCTTTGGCAAAACTTCTTGCGAGTGAATGTGCTGGTTTGCCCCTTGGGATTAAAACATTGGCGAGAAGCATGAGGGGAGTGGAAGATGCTTCTGTGTGGAGGAAAGTACTAGAGAAATGGGAAGAATCAAAACTTGGACAAAGTAGCATGGAACTTGAGGTGTTCAGGATGTTGAAATTTAGTTATATACACTTGAATGATTCATCATTGCAACAATGTCTCTTACATTGTGCGTTATTTCCAGAGGATTCCAAGATCAACAGAAATGAAGTGATAGAGTATTTGATTGTTGAGAGAATAATAGAAGCTATAGGGAGCAGGCAATCCCAATTTGATAAGGGCCACTCCATGCTTAATAAACTCGAGAGTGCATGCTTATTGGAGAGTTTTATAACTGAAGATTATAGATATGTCAAGATGCATGACTTGATCAGGGATATGGCCCTCCAAATTATGATTCAAGAGCCATGGTTGAAGCTGGTGTTCAATTAACAGAATTCCCAGATGAGGAGAAATGGACCGAGGACCTTGACAGTCTAATTAATGGAAATTGACATCAAGGAAATTCCGTCTAACCTTTCACCAAGGTGTCCCAAACTTGCAGCCTTATTGTTATGTGGAAACTACAAACTGGAATTAATTACGGATTCTTTTCTCAAACAATTGTGTGGGCTCAAGGTTCTTGACCTCTGTTTTACTGCTATACATGAATTACCAGGTTCCATCTCTGGTCTTGCGTGTCTCACTGCATCGTTGCTGATGGGCTGTTACAAGATTAGACATGTACCATCATTAGCGAAGCTCAAGAAATTGGAGATGTTGGATTTCTGTTATGCTATACTTGAAGAGATGCCTCATGGGCTAGAATTGCTGTGCAATCTGAGGTATCTTAATCTTGACAGAACTAGACAAGGAATTTCCTGCCACTATGTTATGTAATCTCTCCAATTTACAATTTCTCTGCCTGCACCAGTCTTTGGGAGGTTTCAGATCAGTTGAAGTGGAGGAAGTAGCAGGCTTGAGGAAGGTGGAATCTTCGAAATGCCATTTCTATGATGTCATTGATTTCAACAAGTGTCTCCAAAAATCTCTAGAAGAGAGGCAACTATCAGGTACGTTCATGTTAGGACAACTAGGTGGCCATGTCATAACCTATTTTATACTTTCTACAATTTCAAAGAAACATATAAATAAAGAGGTTCAGTTATATAACTGCAATATTGGGCTGAGAGGAGATTTTCTAGCACTTCCTGAAGGCATACAAAAACTGTTGATTGCTAAATGCCATGGTGCCAGAAACTTATGCAATGTACAAGCAACTGGACTGAAGTCTTTAGTAATTTGTGAGTGTGATGGTATAGACTGCTTGCTCTCGTTATCCAAATTTTCCCCCGATATACTTGAAAGACTTGAAATTCTTCATCTTTACTGGTTGAAGAACTTACTTGTCCTCTTTGGCAGAGAAGGAGCTTCTTTACAACCATTGCCATCTAATGGCACCCTTCTCCTGTCTTAGAACAATTGAGGTGATTAATTGTCCAAGTATAAAAAAGCTGTTTCCTTCTGGCTTGTTACCGAACCTCAGAAACCTGGAAGTGATTGAAGTTGAATTTTGTGACAAAATGGAGGAGATAATAGCAGCCGAAGAAGAAGATGAAGGCAGGATTGTGGGTGAAGAACGAGACAACGGCAGCAGCCGTTCCATTGAATGCAGTCTGCCGAAGTTGCGGCTATTGAAATTGAGAAATTTATCATAGCTAAAAAGCATTTGCAGTGGGGTAATGATTTGTGATGCTCTCCAAGAACTTGAAGTTGTTTACTGTATGAAGCTAGAGAGGATACCGCTCTCTTTAGCCCCGCTTGAAAATGGCCAACCATCTATTGGAAGAATCCAGGTGTATCCAAAAGAATGGTGGGAATCTGTGGAGTGGGACCAGCCAAATGATAAGAATATCCTTTAACCCCTCTATATAATCTTGATGTGCGATATGCTATCATGCAATTCCCAAGCAGTCAACCAGAAGATAATGGCATTCACTCTCATCAGCATCAATTCATTTTCAGTAGGGATTCCTTTAGTCCGTGTTTTTCCCCTTATGATCTGTGTAATTACCTTTTTTCTATCGAATTATTATTTTCTATAATTGGATGATTTGGGGAAAACGTATCTTTGTGCTTAATTTTGAAGTCATGAATTCTTCCACTGAACTCATTAAAGCTATTGGGATTGTAATAGTAACGTTGCTATATCATGTACGTTGCCAATACCATGAATTGAACGTCTACATTTCTCATTCTTGCTCAATTTTACCTCCACATGTACTTGCTATTGCTTGGTTCCTCCTTTCTACTGCTCTTTTTGGTTCAGGCTGGGTTTTAGAATTTTTCAATGTACTTGTGTTTAATAAACAATATCCGTAATAAATCAACATATTTGCAGTGTGTTTATAAAAATAAAACTTACAACACAATGATTACTGGTGTCGATGATTATAGCTGGAAAGGAAGAATCACGGATCCTCTTCTTTCCAGGTTACTAAATGCAGAGTTGGGAAGTTCGGCTGCATAACTGCAATATCAGCAAAAGAGTAGATCTTATCTTCTAAGCTGTAGCTCAACCGGATATCTCATTGTGTAATAATAATAAAAAAAGAGATCTCCCAGTACCTCCCGAAGGAATTCAAGAACTGATCATTATAATATGCAATGATACTTGCTGTGTAGTTTCTGTACTTTTCGAATAAATTATAGATGGTAGAATATGCACTTCTGTTGGTGAAGTTCTTTCTGGAAACAACCTGTTATCATGTACGTTGCCAATACCATGAATAAGCTCCTTTCTGAGTTAATGTTTCTTGAGTTTTTCCATATGGTTATAGGAAAAAAGGAGGGAATGGTCAAGACTAACGATCGATTGTGGGATTATGCGGAGAAGGTGGATGATTTTCCTTTCTAGTGTGCGTTTTGAGGCTATATATTTGCCGCTGGTACTTTAATTTCAAGGATCAAAAGGCATTTCTCAGGGGTTAAAGGGCGTGGCGTTAGGATTTGCGAAAAGGTGCCTAAAGATGTTCAAGAAACACCCTATCTTGTTATCAATGGTAAAAATAGAAAGCTTAAGATCATGCCATGTGCAAGCAATAATGACGTGAGCAAAACAGTTTCAACTTCTTCAAGGGAACTAAACAAAGAGGTTGAAAATGTAAAACTACAAGAGGGAAGATTGAAAGTGTTTGACTTCAATGCACGACAGTATATTATTGATATTGATTTATACAGAAACTTTACAATATTGATAAATCATTTAAAACTCTGCGATATTTATTTCCACGCCACTCTGGACGAGACATTGCTTGTGTAAAGCAAGGAGGTTCCTGTTCATTTAAAACACTAGAGAACACACACGAAGGATGTTAGTGGAATGATAAACCTCGTAGTTAGGACACTCTTTGGGCATATTATGCCCTGTCTGGGACCTAGTGATGATGGTTGTGGTAAGCGGTTGTCTCATGTTCCGTTGACGGTCGAGATTTGTCTGAGTTGGTAATTCGAATGAGGGTAAAACGTGATCAATCTATGAGTTTTGTGAAGAGTGTTCTATTTGTAATGGAGGAGAAGGAACCGACAGACATTTCATCATTTGAATTTTGAGTAGCAGAGTCTAAAGGGTACAGGTGAAGTCCAAATATCTTAATGAACTGAAGACAGAGGTACCCTAGACTGACAGATTGACTAATAAAAAGGTTATTGTTTGGCTTTCCTTGATGGACAAGCATAAAAAATCTCTAACCTCTTTGACTGAACTGGATAAAGACAGAGATTTTGTGCGAGCTAAAGTCTTCAAAACAAGTATTGATGTGACATTCCATCCTTATGATGTGATATGAGCATTCGCTCCACTGTCGGCACGCCAAACTTGATGTTCGCAAAAGGATTGATATTAATTTAAAACAAATAAAAAATAAAAAAATTTCAAACTTTTTTAAAAATATTTTTAAAATATGAAAACGAGGATGTAAAATATAAAAACAAACCGGAGGATGTTTGCCTTGGTATGGGAAATCAAATTGGTGGTAATAGTCCAGAGCTGTATGAACAGTTCTTCCACAGATTTGACATATGGGTCGATTTTCGAAGGCATTGGGTCCCTAAATTTGTTCACTAGGAATCAATCAATGCTACATAATTCAAGAGCTCAGCATGAAAAGAGTGGTGCTGTGATTTGAAAAAAGAAAGGAGTGGGCTGTGATTTTGTTGGGAGAGAGGAAGGAGGGTGGGCTGTGATTTTTTTGGGACTTGTTTGTTACAAGGATGAAAAGAGAGGGTTTTTTTTTAATGTTGCAGACACGACTATAAAATAATGTCAATGCAATTTGATAAATAATGAATGAAATATGGAGGACGTAATTAGTAGATGAAAAATCTTCGAGAAGAAATTAATAAAATCCATATGCTTCAAGGAGTAGAATAGAGTTAATTCTAAAATATAATTATTTATTTGAATTTGGTGGGGGCTGGTGGCGCGTGAGGGTGCTTCTTGGAAGGTGAAAATTAAATAAAAACTTATTGAATTGCGTGGTTTGAAAGAAGAATGAATTCCTTCCTTCTTCAATTCACCCTTTCCCTTTCTTTCCATCAGAGTTAAATAAGATATTCATTTTGGAGAACATCTTCATCAGGCCAGGTAACCCAATAATCTTATAATCTTTTCATTTGTCGCCATGATTTCTCAGTTATAAATAGTCCTTTTCCTTTGCCTATTCTTATTATTTTCATGTATGTATATAATCGTATCCATGTTTATTTTGTTATTTTTTACTTCTAAACAAGAAGAGTTTGTTCAAGCTTTTTAGCTTCTTTTTTTTTTTTTTCCCAATTAATTCAACTTTCATTTTTTTTAATTCGTTGTTTGGACAAATTTCTTATAGAGACACTGAAGGATAAAGGAGAAAAATGGTTGTTTCAGATGATGAATTCTGGGCTCATGTTGAGGACATGAATGATTGCAGGAAGAAGTGTGAGTTCTGTGGGCATCTTTTTGCTATTCGTACTTCCATTTCGAGGATCAAATGGCACTGGTCAGGTATTAAAGGCCATGGTGTTGCCATTTGTCGACAGGTGCCTAAACATGTTCAAGAAGCAGCCTTTCTAGCTACGGAGGGTGCCAACAAAAAACTTAAAATCAGAGGTAATTGGTCAACGGAGGATGATGATGATGTAGATAACAAGACAGAAGAAGCATTAGTGGAGATTGTTGCAGAAGCTAGCTCTTTTGGGGGCCTTACTCTCAACAAAAGGGTTGCTAGAGAAGATGCATTACCCATTAGAGAGCTAGTTGGTGAAGCATTTGAAGAGAATAAGAAAGCCATCTGGTCTTGGTTAATGAATGATGAAGTCTTTTGTATTGGCATTTATGGGATGGGAGGTGTGGGTAAAACATCACTGGTGAAACATATCTATTATCAGCTTCGAAGAAAATCAGACACTTTCCATCGTGTTCACTGGATCACCGTGTCACAAGATTTTAGCATTTATAAATTGCAGAATCGTATTGCAAAATGCCTTGGTTTACATCTTTCAAATGAAGACAGCGAGATGCAAAGAGCTCAGGAACTCTCAGAATTATTAGGGACGAAACGACCGCATTTCCTCATTTTGGATGATCTGTGGGACACTTTTGATCCGGAAAAGGTGGGCATTCCCATTCAAGAGGATGGATGCAAGTTGATTATTACAACTCGATCATTAAAAGTTTGTCGAGGGATGGGCTGCATACACAAAATCAAAGTGGAGCCTCTCACTTGTGATGAAGCTTGGACTTTGTTTATGGAGAAACTCAAGCATGATGTAGAACTTTCTCCAGAAGTTGAGCAAATAGCAAAATCGGTTACCACGGAGTGTGCTGGTTTGCCACTGGGAATTATTACAATGGCAGGAAGCATGAGGGGAGTGGATGACCTACATGAGTGGAGGAATACGTTGGAGAAACTGAAAGAATCAAAAGTTAGGGACATGGAAGATGAAGGATTCCGGTTATTGAGGTTCAGTTATGATCGCTTAGATGATTTAGCACTACAACAATGTTTCTTATACTGTGCATTATTTCCTCAAGGGATCAGTAGGGATGACTTGATAGGTTATTTGATTGATGAGGGAATAATCGATGGGATTAAGAGCAGGCAAGCAGAATTTGACGAGGGCCATACCATGCTCAATGAACTTGAAAATGTCTGTTTACTGGAAAGTTGTGATGATTATAATGGTTGTAGAGGTGTCAGGATGCATGATTTGATTAGGGACATGACCCACCAAATACAGCTAATGAATTGTCCAATCATGGTTGGCGAAGAATTACGAGATGTGGACAAGTGGAAAGAGGATCTTGTAAGAGTGTGTCCTGGACAAGTGGTAAATTCAAGGAAATTTCTCCTAGCCATTCACCAAGGTGTCCCAATCTTTCAACCTTATTGTTACCCTGTAATGACGCTTTGAAATTTATTGCAGATTCTTTTTTTAAGCAATTGAATAGGCTCAAGATTCTTGATCTGTCCAGGACAAACATTGAAGTGTTACCAGACTCCGTCTCTGATTTGGTGAGTCTTCGTGCATTATTGCTCAAAGGATGCAAGCAGTTGAGGCATGTTCCATCATTAAAAAGGCTCAGGCTACTGAAGAGGTTGGATCTCAGTGATACTGTACTTGAAAACGTGCCTCAAGACATGGAATACCTATCCAACCTCAGGTATCTTAAACTCAATGGATGTAGACAAAAAGAGTTTCCTACTGGAATATTACCTAAACTTTCTAGCCTGCAAGTCTTTGTACTAGATGATGATTGGGTGAATGGACAATACGCTCCAGTAACAGTTGAGGGAAAGGAAGTAGCATTCTTGAGGAAGTCGGAAACTTTGAAATGTCATTTTGAACTTTTTTCCGACTTCGTGGGGTATCTCAAATCTTGGGATGAGACCCTATCACTAAGCACATACAATTTTTTAGTAGGACAATGTAACAATGACGATGTAGCTTTTTTGGAATTTTCTGGCAGAAGTAAAATAGTATGGTTGTGTAACTTCAATAATCGAACTTGCCTAGAGTTCCCAACTGACATTCAAGAACTGGTGATTTTGAAAAGTATTGATGCAAAAAGTTTATGTGATGTTTTTTCACCACAGTTTACAACTGAGCTGGAGTACATTGAAATTGTGTTGTGTGATAGAATGGAGAGTTTGCTTTCATCTTCTTGGTTCTGCTCTACTCCATTACCATTTCCATCTAATGACATATTTTCTCATCTCAAAGACTTTTATTGTTATGGGTGTACAAGTATGAAGAAGCTGTTCCCTCTTGTCTTGCTGCCGAACCTCCTAAACCTGGAAATGATTTCAGTCGAGAGGTGTGACAAAATGGAGGAGATAATAGAAACAAGAGTAGACTGGGTTATGGGTGAAGAAAGCAGCAGTAGCTGCCGTTCCATTGAATTCAATCTCCCAAAGTTAAGACATTTGAGCTTCATATTGTTACCAGAACTGAAAAGCATATGTAGGGAAAATCTGATTTGCAGCTCTCTCCAAACTATTATAGTAAGAGATTGTCCGAAGCTAAAGAGGATGCCACTCTGCCTTCCCGTGCTTGACAATGGCCGGCCATCTCCTCCCCCTTCTCTTGAAGAAATCTATGTAGATCCAAAAGAATGGTGGGAATCAGTGGAGTGGGACCATCCTAACAGTAAGGATGTGCTTCTACCCTTCCTAGTTTTAGGTGGTGGTGCCAGACTGCTTGAAGAAGAAGGAGACGAGGAAGACGTTGAAGACAATGATGAAAAACGTTTTTGAAGTGGAATTTTACTGGTATGGCCTTTAATTTTCTTCTCTCATTTTAAATCACTACCCAACTTTTAAATATAAAGGCTCTTGCTCTGATTCACATATTTCAATCGACACCTGATTGGATTCTTTACTAATTTTCTAAATCCTTTTTGTGCCCCCTTTTGGACTAGGAATCATGCTTTTGGTCTACAAGTAGTCTTTGAAACTATAATTAATGTTTTGCTTTGAGAGCTACTGTGATTTTTGCTGTAATTGGCTCCTTTTGTGGCTTGTGTATGGCATTTGTGCAGGATACAATACCGTGTGAATGCTGACGCAGAATCAATTTTCACGGGAATGCAAGGGCACTTACTGTTTCTGAAATCAATACATTGTAGCGTGCACTTTCCCGTATTCCGTGCCCTTTCCACTCTACTGGTTTGTTTTTTCATGTAATTCTGAAACAAACCTTCAGCACAAGTGGTGTAACTATGAATTTGACCTCTGAAGTTGTGATTTCTGTTGCTGCACTCATAAATGCTATTGGAGACTTGGAGTTGTGCATCATCTGTTGTCCGAGTTTCCACGATTTGAACTTCATTGTTCAACCGAACTAAGCTATGCATGCTTCTAATGACAAAGAAGACCTATAAAATACTGGAACCATACAGATTAGATTTTGACAAGGCGTTCTTTTCTTCTTTTCTTAATACCTACTTGAAACTACTAGATCTGTGACTTTCACGTAAGCTACTCTGACTGCCTTAACCATGATGTCTTGGATTATTCTGCTTTCTGCATATCATTTCACTTCCCTCGAAAGGTTCTGTCCTCCATGCTCGTTGCGGTCGTTGTTCTTCCTTTTCATAATCAGATAATTTGAACTTCTTGTCTGCCCAGATAGGTTTTAGTTTCCTATTTTCTATTATCTGAAATAGTGATGTCATTCCCTTCTAACACTTACATTCAACTGCTAAGAGTTCTATTTCTTAATAGTAGTATTGGAGAATAATCAAGGAGTTCTTGATCGGATGGCAGCTCAGAACTTAGTGGGCTGATTTCAAATTGCTTGAAATGATTTCTTGGATTATCAATGGGGTGTTTGTTTGATGCAAAGTGGTTTTCTGGAAATCACTTTCCAAATTTTCCTGTTTGTTTGTCGTTAGAAAAGTTGGTCAATGAAAAACACTTTCCAGTTAAAGATAAATTTGGCTTGGTTTCTAGAAAAATGTTTCCTTTTATTTTGGGCGGAAAACACTTTTGGAAGTTTTGAAAAATTTAGAAATGTTATGTTATTTGTTGATTATATCAAATTTGATCCTCAAATTTTTGATTGCTATATATATTTTGTTTTGAGTATTTTTTTTTTTAATTTCATCTATTAGAATTTAATTTTTATATTAACTTTGGTTTTCATTTTTATAATTGTTATTTGTTTTTTTTTTATCATTTTTTAATTGAAATTTTTTATCCATCAAATTTGATCTTTATTCTTTTGATTGTTACATATTTTATTTGAAATAATTTATGAAATAATAATAATTATTATTTTAATTTCTTCATCTTTCAATATTTTTATTTGTTAGATT
>Ga0307510_10008652_pt1 | contig 12128 bp, 9 predicted proteins | sample 12_EM_MG_FD_207224 | JGI IMG/M metagenome (GOLD analysis project Ga0307510, IMG submission 207224) | Populus trichocarpa ectomycorrhiza microbial communities from riparian zone in the Pacific Northwest, United States - 12_EM | ecosystem: Host-associated > Plants > Roots > Unclassified | place...
GTTCGGACCAGGTCGAGGTCGACACGTCGGGTGCCGATTCCGCGGTCGTCGGCGACGTCGTCAAGGTGCTCATAGCGCGAGGGCCTCGCACAGCCCGGCGACGCCCGAGGCCGTGGACTCGAGGACAGAAAGACACTGGGGGACGGACAGGTCGAGCCGTCGCCATGCCGCGAGCTCGACCGACGGCACCATCTCGTCGGCGCTTGCCGAGGGGTCGAGACCGTGTGCGAACGCGTCGGCAACGTGAACGATGTCCACGATGGTGGGCACCGTGCCCGGCTCGGGTTCGTGGTGGTGCTCGATCGCGGCGATGACGACGGCCGGGAAATGCCAATGCGTGGCGATGAGCACGCCTGCGGCGAGATGGTCGATGTCGAGCACGCGGCGTTCCGCAGCGAGCGTGGGCAGGTCCGTGGCCTGAGCGAAACGAAGCACTTGCCCGGTCTCGGCAGGAAACTGGGCCGCCAGGGCCAGGCGGCCGATGTCGTGCAGCAGGCCCGCGGTGAAGGCGAGGTCCTCATCCATCCGCAGGTGCTTGGCCAGGCCCCGCGCCGTCAGCGCGGTGGCGATGGCATGGCGCCAGAACATGCCGAATTGAAACTCCGGACACTTGGCGGTCGCGAATTGCGCCGAGACCGCCGCCGTCGTCAGCAAGGTCGCGACGGTCCGCAACCCGAGGATGCCGATGGCGTTGCGTATGGTCCCGATCCGGCCGGGCACGCCGTAGAAGGCGGAATTGGCGATGCGCAGGGTTCTGGCCGTCAGGGCCTGGTCGTGCTCGATGCGGTCGGCGATGTCGGAGGTGCTTGCATCCTCGTCACCCAGCATGCGCATGACGTCGAGCACCGCCTGGGGCAGGCTGGGAAGCTGGACGATGCGGGTGCGCAGCAGGTCGGGGTCGATGCGCGCCGAGGCGACGGGGTGCTTGGGGTGCGATGTCGCGGTCGGCGGCACCTGAAACCCGCCTTGCACGCCACCGTGGCGTTGCATCACGTGCAGCAAGGGGTGAATCTGCCCGGCCATCAGCGAATGCCTGAAGAGATGGAACAGGCGTTGGGCACCTCCCGTCTCGTCGGACGCTTCGTCAGCGGGCTGATGCTGAGTGATCGGCTCGGTGGAATGATCATCCATGACGTCCAGCATTCAGAGTACCTCCACGAGGGGTTGCTCGACGAGCAGCACCAGTTGACCGCGCATGGCCCCACCGCCTTTCAAGGGCCGGGTCAGCACGTGAAAACTGCGCCCGACGAGATCGATGGCGTGCGGGCATGCCGACGGATCGCTCACCGCCTTCAGCAGGTCGGGCGGCAGGGCGTCGTTCAGTGGTTGACCGAGCATGCTGATCGAATCCGGCAGCAGTGCTTCGGCCGCGTGATTGATGAATGCCAGCGTGCCATCCGGGTCGACACCGAGAACCGGCGCAGGCAACGAATCCAACACCTCGCGCATGCCGCCCGCCGATGCCGCCAGCAGTTCGGCCTGCTCGCGCTGCTGCGCCACGAGATGTTCCAAGCGCGCATTGAGGTCGATGTAGTTCGAGTTCGCGCTCTCGACCTGGCTCGCGAGGCGCCGGTTCTCATCCGCCATGTCCTTCTGGCGGAATGCTTCGGCGATGTGGCCGCGCAGGCGTTCATCGTCCCAGGGTTTGGTGAGGAACTTGTAGATGGCGCCTTCGTTGACGGCGTCGATGATCGACTGCAGCTCCGTGTAGCCCGAGAGCACCATGCGTATCGAGTCGGGGTACAGCTCCTTGGCGCGGCGCAGAAACTCGACCCCCGTCATCCCAGGCATGCGCTGATCGGAGACGATCACGTCCACCTCGGTTTCTGCGAGGCACCGCAGCCCTTCTGCGGCACCGCAAGCGGTGAGGATCGTGTAGCCGTCCCGACGCAGCAGGCGCTTGAGCGACGACAGAATGTTCTCCTCGTCGTCGACCAGCAGCAGCGTCTTCGTGCGCCGCACCCGGGTGAGGAAGCGCTCGGGCAGGCGCCGTCCCTCGCGCAGCATTTGAGCGAACTCGTCGGCGGGCACGGCGGGGCTGAACAGAAAGCCCTGGATGAGATCGCACCGGTTGGCCGCGAGCAGGCTGAGCTGGCCTTCGGTCTCGACACCTTCGGCCAACACCTGCATCTGCAGGCCGTGCGCCATCGTGATGATGGCGCGTGTGACCGAAACGTCTTCGGGTGCCGCGGTCACGTCGTGCACGAACGATCGGTCCACCTTGACCACGTCGATGGGCAGGCTGCGCAGGCAGCTGAGGCTTGAGAAGCCCGTGCCGAAGTCGTCCAGAGAGATCTCGATGCCGAGCGCCCGGATGTCGCGCAACACCGCCGATGCGTGGGCGACATCCGACATCGCCGTGCCTTCCGTCAGCTCGATGCCCAGACAGGCGGGGTCCGCCCCGGTCTCCATGAGAACCGCCTGGATCTGGCGCGCCAGATCGGGTTGCTGCAGTTGCGTCGGCGAGAGGTTGACGCCGATGCGGACCGGGGGCACGCCGGCTCGGCGCCAGGCGGCGATCTGCTTGCAGGCACTGCGCAGAACCCAGTCCCCCAGCACGCCGATGAGCCCGGAGCGTTCTGCGACCGGGATGAACTCGGCAGGGGAGACCTTGCCGAGTTCGGGCGAGGTCCACCGCAAGAGCGCTTCGGCACCGACGACCGTGCCGTCGGACATGTCGACTTGCGGTTGGTAGTGCAGGGCCAGTTCGCCGTCGTCGAGCGCGTGGCGCAGGGCCGACTCCAGCTTCATCTCGCGCAGGGCGCGTATGCCGGAGTCCGGCTTGAAGAAGACGACACCGGTGTTCTCGGTCGAGTTCAGGCGCGCGGTCTGGGCGCATTCCAGCAGTTCGGCCGGCTGCTTGGCATCGCCGGGGAACGACGCGATGCCGATCACGCATTGCGGGTACACATCGGTTGCCGCGAGCCGCACCGGAAGCTGCAACGCGGCTCTCAGTGCCTCGGCGCGTGCTTGAACGCTGGCGTCGTGAACGTCTGCAGACCCTTCCAGCATCAGCGCGAACTCGGTGTCGCTCAGCTGGGCAATGAATTCACCTTCGCTGCGCGCCTGCTGCAGGCGCGCAGCCACCGCCATCAGCAGCGCGTCTCCGGCGCCAAAGCCCATCTTGGCTTTGACTTCGGCGATGCGCGCGACGTCTATGGTCAGCAGCGTGATCGTTCCGGACGACCAGCGCGCCGAGTGCATGGCCGCGTCGAGGTGGTCAAGAAACGAGGGGCGGTTGGGCAGCCCGCTCACTTCGTCGTGCGTTGCCAGTTCCTGCAATCGCATCTCGGCTTCGCGCTGCGCCGAGATGTCCTGCAGCAGCGCCACGCCGCGGATGCCGGGCTTGCCGTCGTTCTGGTCATCGACCAAACCCCGGTGCAGCACGATGAGTCGCCGGCCGTCGGGGCCCTGGACGCGATGCTGGAACTCGAAGGGTTCGCCGGGAACCGCATTGCGCCAGATCCCGGCCACGAAGGCTTGCTCGTCGGCGGGAACCCAGGCCAGCATGTTGATGTTGCCTTCGGACGCCTCCGCGTCCGCGAGACCCACCAGTTCGCACATGCCTTTGGACAGCGTGACCCGCCCCTCGGGCAAGACCACTTCGAACGACCCGGATCGGCACATCGACTCGGTGCGGGCCAGCATGTCGGCATTCCAGCGTGCTTGCCGCAACGCGCCGCTGAGTTCGGTGACGTCGAAGAGCGTGACCAGCACCGCCGGTCGGCCGTCAAACTCGACCAGCCGGGCGAAGACCCGGGCATCGAACTGACTGCCATCGCGCCGCAGGCAGCGCACCTGACCGGGGCGGCCTGTCTTGCCCTCCAGCCGCCTGGCCACGGCGGCTTGCGCATGCGGCCGGAAATCGGGCGCCGTTGTCAGAAGATGATGCTGGCCCAGCAGTTCCTCGGCGGGCCAGCCCACCAACTCCGCAAACATGTCGTTGGCGTAGGCGATGTGGTCGTCCTGAACCACGAACAGGCCGGTCTGCGCCTGATCCATCAGACGGCATGCGTCCACACCCGACAGCGTGGCGGCGCTCTGGAGTTCTGGGATGGCGAACGACGGCAGGGGACTGATCATGCTGGGCTCAAGGAGAGAGTGCGCCGGGATCGAGGTGTAGGGTGTCTTCGGTTCGAATGGCAGATTACTTTGCCATAAATATCATATTTGCCGGTTTTTAGTCACGCTTCGATCTTCCGAAGTGTTCTGGCCCGGCAAGGGGGCAGCAGAAGACTGAGCGTTGTGAATCGGCGGGTGGTGGGATCGGTCGCAGTGCGAACCGCGCCACGCTTGTCAGTTTTTGCATCATTTTTCGTATACTTTCTGCTCATTCGACTGGAATGGTTCTGCAAAGTCGCTCCGATGAATCGACTCGACGTCTTGGGAACTGCCGACGACTTCACGACCCTGGAGGTCGCGCGCCTGCTGGGCATGTCGGTGCGGTCGGTGCAGTTGATGGTCGATCGCGGCGAACTCGAGGCCTGGAAGACGTCCGGGGGGCATCGACGCATCGCACGCGCGTCCGTCGATCGCTGGCGCAGCTCGCGCGACCTCGTCAATCCGCCGCCCCCGGTCGTCGGGCGTCGCGGTTCAAGGCCGCCGGGCGGCTTGCCGCTGCGTCCCGTGATGCTGCTCATCGACGATTCGATCCACTTCCAGAAGCTGGTGTCGCTGTTGGTGCGGCAACGCTTCCCGAACGTCGATCTGCATGTCGCCGACGACGGCATTGCCGGGCTCGCGATGTATGGCCAGCTCAAGCCGCAGGTGTTGATCGTGGACATCCTGCTGCCCGGCATCGACGGCGCGACCCTGATCACGAGCCTGCGGTCCCATCCGCAGTTCGCCAGCAGCCAGCTCGCCGTGGTGACCTCGCTCGACGAGGTGCAACGGGCACCGTACGCGTTCGCGTTGGAGCAGGTGCCCGTCATCCACAAGCCGCAACTGGTGGCCGAACTTCCCCGTCTGCTGAAGAAATGGCTGTCCGGTGGGCAGAAGATTCGTTCAGGCGCGGCCGTGGCGACCTGAAGACGTGTCATGGCTTCCGCGTCCCCTGGGCCAGACGGCGATGTCGAACCGGGCATGGCAAATGCCATCGCCACCCGCTTCGGTGGCGACGCGGCGCTGTACCGTGAGTTCGCAGCCGACTGCGCCGCGCAGTTCGCCCTCGATGTCGTCGCCGGCCGGGCCGCGTGCGAGGCACGCGATCTTTCCAGGCTGCGCAGACTCGCTCACGACCTCAAGTCGGCGCTGACCTTGCTCGGCCACGACGGCGCGAGCTCGCTGGCGGCGCTCGTCGAGGGGCAAGCCGCTGCGGGTGAGGTGGATTCGGCTCGGCTGTCGTGGCAGTCGCTCGACACCCTGCTGACGCGACTCGGCACGCCGTGACCCAGCAGGCAGAACCCGGCACCTCGAGCACGTTGAACGTGCTCTATGTCGAGGACTACCCGCCCAGTGCGACCTTGGTGCGGCACACGCTCGCTCGGCGCGCCCCGAACATCCGCTTGGAAGCCGTCACGACGGTGGCGCAAGCCATCGAGCGATTGAATCTTTTCGAGCGCGGTCGCGACAGTTCAGCCCTCGCCGAAACGATGCGGACGCCTCGTTTCGACGCCGTGCTGACCGATCTGAATCTCCCCGACGGATCGGGCCTCGACATCCTGGCGCACGTGCACCATCGTCGTCTGTCGCTGGCGGTGGTGGTCATGAGCAGCTCGACCGAGGAAGACACCGCAGCGGGTGTGCTGCGCGCAGGCGCTGACGCATACCTCCCCAAACGCGATGACTACCTGACGCGTCTTCCGCAAGTTCTGTATGCGGCGGTCGCCAACCTGGCGGCCGATGCTGTGCGTGTCTCGAACGAGGCGCCTCCAGCCTGAAGAAAAGGCCCACGCCGTGCGGCGCCGTCCGCGCCCTCCGAGCAGCGTTGTCCTGTCCGACCCGAGTGGAGGTTCATCCGAACCGTCACTCGCTCTTCGCGCCGACTTTTTGTTGTTGATCTGTCTGGCTGACCGTTCCATCCTTGGTAAAGTAATGAGAATTATTCGCATCAAGGAAGCGACGTTCCATGCCCAGTTCGAGTCACAACCGCCCCGTTCGCCTCTCCGTGCAGGCACTGACCTGGCCACTGGCGCTGGCCGCAATGGCGCAGTCCCATGCTCATGCGCAGACCGCTGCGCCAGCCCCGTCCACGTCTGCTTCAGCCCCGGTTTTCGAGCTCGACCGTGTGGTGATCCAGTCCAGTGCTGACGCATCCGCCAAGGGGCTGAGCAGTGCCTACGCGGGCGGGCAGGTCGCCCGTGGCGGCAAGGTCGGCCTGCTCGGCAACCAGGACGTGATGGACACGCCGTTCAACACCACGGCCTACACCAACGCACTGATCCAGAACCAACAGGCCCGCAGCGTCGGCGACGTGCTGTTGAACGACCCATCGGTGCGCGTGGCCCGAGGCTTCGGAAATTTCCAGGAGTCCTATTTCATCCGCGGCTTCATCCTGGGGTCGGACAGCGTGGCGTACAACGGCCTGTACGGCCTGCTGCCACGCCAATACATCTCGGCCGAACTGTTCGAGCGGGTGGAGGTGCTGCGCGGCGCTTCCGCTTTCCTGAACGGTGCGACGCCCAACAGCGACGGCATCGGCGGCTCCATCAACCTGCTGCCCAAGCGCGCGCCCAATCAAGCCCTGAGTGAACTGACCCTCGGCACCGCGAGCGGCGGCCAGAGCTACGCGGCCGTCGACCTGGCGCGGCGCTTCGGCCCCGACCAGAGCACCGGCGTGCGCTTCAATGCCGCACGCCGCAAGGGCGACACCGCGATCGAGCGCGAGGGCGTCGACCTGAACATGGCCTCGATCGGGCTGGACTGGCGCGGCCGCGACCTGCGCCTGTCGGCCGACATCGGCTACCAGGACCACCGCCTCAAGGCCACGCGCACCAACGTCACCTTGGGGGCCACGGCCACCAGCCTGCCCACGCCGCCGGACGGCAAGAGCAACTGGGCCCAGCCCTGGAGTTATTCGAACGAGCGCGACACCTTCGGCACCCTGCGTGGCGAGTACACGCTGAGCGAGAACTGGACGACCTGGTTCGCGGCCGGCGCGCGGCGCAGCGACGAGGCCAACTCGCTGGCCAACCTGACCGTGACCGACGCGGCGACCGGTGCCGGAACGACCTACCGTTTCGACAACACCCGAGAGGACCACGTGCAGACCGGCGAGGTGGGCGTGCGCGGCAAGGTGGTCACCGGCCCGGTGATGCACGAACTCGTGGCCTCGACGTCTGCCTTCAAGCTCGACAAGAAGAATGCCTACGGCATGTCGTCGACCGCGGCCGCGAACCTGCTCCAGACCAACCTGTACGCGCCGGTGGACGCAGCAGCACCGACGCTGGTCACGCTGCGCAACCAGCTCGATGACCCCGCCACCACCGGCATCACGCGGCTGCGCAGCACGGCCGTCGCGGACACGCTGGTGATGCTCGACCAGAAGCTGCGCCTGACCATGGGCCTGCGTCATCAGACGATGGACATCCGCAGCTACGCCTACGACACCGGTGCGGCGGCCGCGCCCTACGACCGCTCCCGCACCAGCCCGATGGCTGGCATCGTCTACAAGTTCAGCCCCGGCCTGTCGGCGTATGGCAACTACATCGAAGGCCTGGCCCAGGGAGATACGGCACCGTCAACCGCCACCGCGAGCATCGGTACGATGCTGGAGCCCTACGTTTCGAAGCAGAAGGAGGTCGGCCTGAAGTTCGATGCGGGCCGCATCGGCGGCACGCTGGCCCTGTTCTCGACGGCCAAGCCGCGCGGCGTGGTCACGGCCAGCAAGGAGTTCACCGCCGAGGGCGAGGACCGCCATCAAGGCCTCGAGACGAACGTCTTCGGCGAAGTGATGCCGGGGCTGAAGCTGCTGGGCGGATTCACGTGGCTGGACGCGCAGCAGCGCCGCACCGGCGACGCGACCACCGAAGGCAAGCGCGTCATCGGCGTGCCGCGCACGATGCTCAACCTCGGCTCCGAGTGGAGCGTTCCGTGGGTCGACGGTTTGTCGTTGGATGCGCGCGTCATCGACACCGGCAGTGTGTATGCCAACGCGACGAACACGATCAGCGTGCCGGGCTGGACGCGCCTGGACGTCGGCGCACGCTACAGCGTGGATGTGATGGGCCACGGGCTGACCTTGCGCGCGCGCGTCGACAACCTGGCCAACCGCAACTACTGGGCATCGTCCGGCGGCTATCCAGGCAGCGGCTACCTGGTGCTCGGCGCGCCTCGCACCGTCACCGTCAGCGCCTCGCTCGAGTATTGACGTGGCCAGTGGCATCGCGATGACCCGCAGGGCGGGCCCTGCGCGCGTCTTCTGGGGCGCCGTCCATCGCTGGGCCGGTTTGGCGACGGCGCTGTTCCTCATCGTGTCCGGCCTGACCGGCGCGGTGCTGTCCTGGGAACACGACATCGACGAGTGGCTGAATGCGGACCTGTTCAAGGTCGAGAGTCGCGGGCACTACCGCCAACCGACTGACATGGCGGCGGCGATCCAGGCCTGGGATCCGCGTGTGACGGTGAGCTACCTGTCGCTGAGCTATCAGGAGGGGCACAGCGCCACCTTTTTCGTGCGGCCGAACAAGGACGCCGCCACGGGGCACCTTTACAAGCTCGACTACAACCAGGTCTTCGTCGATCCGGTCACCGCGAAGGTCTTGGGCAAGCGCGATTCGCGTGCCGTGTCGCTGTCGCTGCGCAACCTGATGCCCTTCGTACACCGGCTGCACTACACGCTGCACGTGCCGCCGTTTTGGGGCAACGATCGCTGGGGCGAGTGGCTGATGGGTGGTGTCGCGTTGATCTGGTTGTTCGACAGCATGGTGGGCTTCTACCTGACCCTGCCGGCAAGCCACCAGCGGCGCGACAAAGCCGCCAGCGGCAAATCGTGGTGGACACGCTGGCAGCCGGCGTGGCGGGTCCGGCGCGGCGCCGGCAGCTACAAGCTCAATTTCGACCTGCACCGTGCCTTCGGTCTCTGGACCTGGGGCGTGCTGGTGATCCTGTCCTTCACGTCGTTCTCGATCAACCTGCGGCAGGAGGTCTTCGAGCCGTTGTTGTCCATGGTGTCCAAGAAGAGCCCCAGCGTGACGGCAGGGCGCCCGGCGGCGCCACTGGGCAGTGTGGTCCCGGCTCGATACGACTTCGAAGCCGTCATCGCGCGCGCCCGCGCCGAGGCGCAGCAGCGCGGCTGGACCACGCCGATGAGCGGTATCTTCTACAACGCCCGCTATGGTTTCTACAACGTGTCGTTCTTCGACCGCGCGATCGGCGGCGACGCCAGCAACATGAACCTGTCCAACCTCTACATCGACGCACAGGACCTGCGCTTGCTCGGCGACAACGAGCCCTGGGTCGGCACTGCGGCCGACGTCTTCGGGCAACTGCAGCTGCCCCTGCATTCCGGCCGCATTCTGGGCCTGCCCGGACGGCTGTTGATGTCGGCCATGGGGCTGGTGGTCGCCATGCTCTCCGTCACCGGCCTGGTCATCTGGTGGCGCAAGCGCGGTGGCCGACGGGCCGCCAAGGCAACTCGGGTGTCGGAAGCTGCAGGGCCTTCGCCTGTGCAACCGACGCATCTGGGAGCAAGAGCGCGTCCGCGATAGACTTTTGACCGAAACGACAGCGTGTCAGCGCCATGAAGCGTGAAGAGGTTCAATACAGTCGAGCGCTTGAGCTGCCTGGCCTCGTCTTGAGCACGGCCCGGTTCTCTGCGTTTCGCTTCGAGCCGCACTACCACCTGGACTGCCACGTCGCGCTCGTTGCCGATGGCGTGCAGCGTCAGTCTTTCCAAGGCGAGTCGCTGTTGCTCACGCGTGGCGCGATACAGCTGATGCCGCCGGGCGAGGTCCACGACGGCATTGCGGGCTCGGACGAGTCGTACACGCTGCAGACGTTTCGGCTCTCGCCTGCGCTGCTGAAGGGCATGGGTGAAGAGATCACCGGCAAGCACCACTTTCCGGCGCAAGCCGCCGTGGTGCTGCGCGACACCCGACTCGCGGACCAGCTGATAGCCCTGCACGCTGCACTCCAGAACGCATCGGCCGATCCGCTGCTGAAGGAAGCGCGCGTCATGGAGCTCTTCGAGTCCTTGTTTGCGCGGCTGTTGAAGCCGTCGCCACAGGTCATCCCCGGGACGCTGACGCCTCGGCAGCTGCTGCGCGTGCGCGACTTCATGGAGGCCCACCTGTGCGCCAAGGTCACCCTGGACGACCTGGCCCCGCTCGTGGATCTCGACCGGTTTCGATTTCTGAAGCTCTTCAAGCGCACGGTCGGCATGACGCCTCACGCCTGGTTGCTGCGCTTGCGGCTCGAGAGGGCGGTCGAGCTGATCAAGATGAAGCATGGGATGTCGATCACCGACATTGCGCACGCGGTCGGATTCTTCGATCAGAGCCATTTCACACGCGCGTTCCGCGCTGCATACGGGGTGACCCCGGCCCGGTTCCAGCGGCCCGCCGTCAATTTTTTACAAGGCGATCCCCTCTGCGATCGGTAGCCTTGGATGTCAGTTGCTCACCCCGGGGTGGGCTCACATCCAACGAAACGGCACCGAATGAGCACCTTCAGCTTTCTCGACGACTACAGCGAGGGCGCGCACCCTCATATCCTGCGCGCGCTCGCAGAGACGAACCTCACCCAGCAGGCACCCTACGGGGACGATGCCTACTCCGCCAACGCGGCATCGAAGATCAAAGCCCACCTCGGGGAAGCGTTCCAAGGCGCGATCCACTTCGTCGCGAGTGGCACCATGGCCAACATCGTTTCGATTTCGAGTTGCCTGCGTCCGCACGAAGCCGTGATTGCCGTGAGTTCCGGCCACATCGTCGTTCGGGAAGCGGGCGCGATCGAGGCCACAGGGCACAAGCTCATCACCGTTCCAGCGCTCGATGGAAAGATCACGCCCGAGAAGATCGAGGAAGCGCTCGCGACCAACTCGCACTTCCCGCACATGGCCAAGCCGCGGCTCATCTATCTTTCGAATGCGACGGAAACGGGCACCCTCTACACCCTCACCGAACTGCGCAAGATCTCGGCCCTGGCCAAACAGCGGGGGCTCATCCTGTTTCTCGACGGCGCGCGCCTGGCGGCTGCCTTGGCTTCGCACAAGAACGATGCGACGCTGGCCGACATCGCCTCCCTGGTCGACCTGTTCTGGATAGGCGGCACCAAGGTGGGCGCGCTGCTGGGCGAGGCGATCGTGGTGTGCAATCCCGCCCTCAAAGAAGACTTCGCTTTTCATCTGAAGCAACGTGGCGGCATGCTGGCCAAGGGCCGCTTGCTCGGGATCCAGTTTCAGGAATTGTTCGGCGAGAGCCAGCTGTTCTCTTCCATGGCTGGTCATGCGAACGCCATGGCTGCGAAGCTGGCGGCCGGGATCGTCTCGCGCGGCTACGGGCTGGCTGCGCAGACCGAGACGAACCAGGTGTTTCCGATTCTCCCGAACGCCATCGTGGCCGGGCTGCAGAAGGCCTTTGCGTTCTACGTGTGGGGCAAGGCAGACGATGAGCATTCAGTGATTCGCCTGGTCACCTCGTGGGCCACCGAAGAAGGACAGGTCGATGCCTTCTTGTCTCGCCTCGCTTCGGCCTAGTGGTGTCTGAGACGCTCGTCCGAACCTGCGATCGGCGCTACTTCATTTCGACGCGCTTCTTCAGCGCGCGGGTGCGCGCTGCCTCGGACGCCGTGGACACGTACGGCGAATCGGTTGCGAAGAAGCGCCAGAGTCGCTGTGCCCAGTCGCCGGCGTAGTCCACGCCGATGCGTGTGGCGCTTGTGACGCGCAGCCGGCGCTCGGGTTCGCGCGGGCGCTCGATCCACAGTCGTTGCCCCAACAGATCGGTGCCATTGAGTGTGCGATCGATGTGCATGGCGCGGCACAGCAGCCCGGGGCCCCAGGTCTTGTCGTCTATCCCTTCGACCGGCTCGAGTGCGCGCACAAGCACCGCCTGCGGCACGCCTTCTTCGCGCGTCACCACGTTGACGCAGTTCCAGAATCCGTAGATGAAATACACGTAGGCGTGGCCTGGCGGACCGAACATCACGGCGTTGCGTGGTGTCTGGCCGCGAGCCGAGTGGGCGGCGAG
>Ga0307510_10008653_pt1 | contig 12127 bp, 21 predicted proteins | sample 12_EM_MG_FD_207224 | JGI IMG/M metagenome (GOLD analysis project Ga0307510, IMG submission 207224) | Populus trichocarpa ectomycorrhiza microbial communities from riparian zone in the Pacific Northwest, United States - 12_EM | ecosystem: Host-associated > Plants > Roots > Unclassified | place...
TACGAGTTTGAAGTTGGGTGACTAACCGAGCTGTTCGAGCATCTTGTCGCACTCGTCCAAAACGAAATGCTTGACATTTTTTGCATCCAAAACTTTGTCCCGAACAAGTGCATTCAGGCGACCAGGCGTGGCCACAACAATGTGAGGGCATTTGGACTTGTCTTTGAGTAACTCGGCATCCTTAGACACGGGAGTACCCCCAAAGAACGTTCCAACACGGACGTCTGGCATGTATTTCGCGAAACGCGTGTATTCGTTCTTAATTTGATAGGCGAGCTCCCGTGTATGACAGAGAACAATGACGGAGACTTCGCCATTGACTGGTTCCAGCTGCTGCAGAGTAGCAAGTACAAAGACAGCAGTTTTGCCGTGGCCAGACTTTGCCTGGCAGAGGACATCCATTCCCAGCACGGCCTGAGGAATGCATTCTTGCTGGACTAAAGAGACCTTGAGTATAGGGGATACACGGATGGAAGGTAAAACCAACCCTCTGAAGGATGTTCAAAACCGAGGTCGCTAATAGCACGAAGTAATTCAGGCTTTAACAGGAAGTCACTTTTCTTATTGTCAGCACAAATCATATATAAAAGAGGGAAGAACTGACCGGAAACCAGTCGAATGGATACCGGAAAAGTTCTTCTTGTCCTTATCGTCGTCTGCAACGGCGCCGCCGCCTGCAGCAGTCAAGGTAGCACCATTCGGGACGACGTCATTTTCATCCTCATAGTCGATGAGCTCGTCATTGTCATGTGAACTCATTTTTTGTCACTTCGTTGAACGTTGGGATAGAAAAAAAGAGAAAGCAGGGAGGGGTTAGACAGGTGGGAGTCAACCACAAAGTGGCCAGAACAGAGAAACAAGGCCACACAAACCAACCATAAGCAAGTGTTCCGCGCCGGTCCCGAATCGGCCCGGTCACACCCTGTTTCTACCAGCATCAGAGGCGGTTGCACCTGCACCCTAGAAGCATTGCATTCTGGCCTATTGTATCCACTTCTAGAAACACAGTATGTAGTAGAATCACCCCTTTTCGAAGTGACAACTTCACCTGGATGTTGTTCTGTGAGAAGGCCGCTGGCACGTGGCATGTCACCTGAATCACCTGACCGTGAAATGAGAGAGACGTTGCCACGAGTGGAGCAATTCATTTAATCAATCCAGCATTGTTTCAAGCTTAGCGGGAAAAGATAACGGCACCTGTGAAGGGACAATTTTTGCAACAATGGAAGCTTTCCATCTACTGTCTCGTGGAGGCGTGAATTTCGATAAGCAGAGGTTCAAAAGCGATGTCAAGTTATTCAGGGTGCGCCCCACTCAATTCACTCTAGTCGATTTCTCCCCCTCAAATTTTAGTAGGGAGCTTCTGATAATGATGCCAAGGATAGAGAAAAAAAGGCACTCAAGGACGGCGAGCTACCCCCTGAGCTTGATTTTTTCAAATATGCAATGACGGGTTCTTCGAAACGCAAATCCTCTGGGTCTGATGGAGGGGGTCACGCAAAGAGGAAGAGGCACAAGAATGAAGAACTGGTCGATGGTCGGAGCGCCGACGCGGAGGACGACGACGAGAGCAATGGTGACAGCGGCCTTGCTGCTGAGCGCGACACCAACTCTCAAATGCCCAAACAACGAGTCACCACCAAAGGGAATAACGTTCCAGAACGGGTAGACACTTTTGAAGAACTTCGTGACCGATATCGCATACATTCACAATTAATGGATAACCTGAAGCGGAATGGCTATGAGCACCCTACAGGGATCCAGTCAGCTGGGTGTCCGATACTGCTCGAAGTGAGAGGTCCGATTGCTTTGAGGTGGCATAGCGCTGATAGTCGAAGTCTCGCGATTTGGCCGCTATATCCCCTACGGGCACAGGAAAGACATTATCCTATCTCTTACCAGTCATGTCTTTGCTCAAGGCTCCGATATCGAACTCTACGACCAACGCTGGGAAAGGCATTCGCGCAGTTATTTTGGCTCCAACTCGCGAGTTGGCACATCAGATCTATAACGAGTGCCTAAAACTTGCTCAAGGGCGGAAGTGGCGTATTATCCTCTTCAGCAAGGCGACCGCGGCCACTCTCGCAGACAAAAGTGTACAGGACAAAGTTGGTACGTCTCGCTCCACTTGCTTTGATGGGGTCAGTGCTGACGCGACATGGGTAGACGTAGTTATTAGTACGCCACTGCGACTGGTGGCATCGCTTCGATCAGGACACCTATCCTTACACAAGTGTGTCCACCTCCCTTCAATCTTGCCGATTATTTTAATTCTCCTAATACGACCACCTCGGCAGTCTTCGTCACCTCATTTTAGACGAAGCCGACAGAATGCTCGATCAGGAGTTCCTCAGTCAAGTGCAGGAGATTCTGGCAGTGTGTACTCATGAGAACATCCAAAAGGCAGTTTTCAGCGCCACACTTCCGGCGGGAGCGGAGCGTATTGCATTGGATATACTCCGAGATCCTATCCGCGTTGTGGTGGGGCTTAAGTGCGTTTCTCTTTTATCTTGATTACTTCTCGTCCTCACAATCTCGGTCTCCTACAGAGACACCCCTCTTCCCCTCATTACCCAGTCCCTCACCTACGTTGCCGACGACCATTCAAAACTTCCCACTTTGCGTTCTTACCTTTCACAACCGTACAACCCTCCAGTCCTCATATTCACGTCCTCGCAACCGCGTGCGAGCTCCCTTGCTGAGGAGCTTGTTTTGAATGGGATTCCAAATGTCGACTGTCTTCACGCGGGAATGACCAAGAAAGAACGCGATGATGCAGTCAGCCGAATGCGTCGGGGGGAGAGCTGGGTAATGGTCAGCACAGAAGTGATGGCACGTGGCATGGATTTCAGAGGCGTCCGAGAGGTCATCAACTATGATTTCCCCCGAAGCGTACAGAGCTATGTGCATCGCATAGGTCGGTCTGCTTATAGCGTCTCTCTATTGCCTCGTGAACTCTGCTCTGACATATACTTTAGGTCGTACTGGCCGTGCAGGTCGAGAAGGAAAGGCAGTAACTTATTTCACAGACGAGGACGCGCCCTATTTGAAGGCGTAAGTAGGTGTTTCTCTCTGCGATTTTACTCTCAAGAAATACCATGAAACAGCGTTGCGAACGTTCTGCTTCAGTCGGGTTCGCCTGTACCAGAGTGGATATTGAAGCTGCCTAAGCCATCAAAGCTGAAGCGTAAAGAGATGGGGAAGGTGAAGCGTGCAGAGGCTGTCAATCCTGCACGTAGAATTGGGAGGAACGATGCAATCAGAAAACAGTGAGGTGACATTATTTCATTCGTGGTTATCGGATTAATGGGTGCTTCAGTGACATGATTGCCGGCAGTCGGCGACGAAAGGAGAAGGCTCAGCGAGAACGGGAAAAGGCACAGTCGCACTCTGATGTATCCGCAGACGACGCCGAGGAGGGGTCGTAATAACGGTTCATCGAGCTTCATCGGGCTATAATCCGATAACACGGCTGCCAGATGTTGCTGCGTTCAAGGGTGTCATCTCATTGTCGTGTGCCCGTCAACTTGGCGGAGAATGGGGTGGTGCACGAAGTGCCATCTGCGCGCACTGAAACCTAACAGCCATTGTCGTTGTCAGCTCCCGTGTGCTGTGGACTTGGGTTATACACACCGTTGCAGCTGATTGCCTCATGCTGTCATTGATTTTGGAGATAGCCCTACAAGGTCTTAAGAGACGGTCACTAGCGTGGCTCGCCCTATTGTCCGCCATTTTTGTCTCGGTAAATGGTAGACCAATCGGAACTAGCCTTGCGCGAGGCGACCTTCTCGAATACTTGTGGCTGAAGTGGTGGTGGGCCGGGATCGCGGCGCTTAAAAAATACAGGTCCGCGCAAGGTGAGGCTACCAAAGGGAGGGTACGCGCACGTGATCATAGAAACCTCCTGCATCTTCTGGGGCACTAAGAGGTCCCTTGCCAGCGTTACAGTAATGCAGGAAATGGCCAAAGTGGATTTCAGGGTAAGATGTATGATATCTTCCATCCTAAAAGATCTTGGATTCCTATCATATTCTTATATGCCCTATATCGGGGCATGACCTTCATACATAGGCACTTATAGCCCTCAGACAGTCACCGTGCCGATACGGGTGGTCAATGAGCTAAGCTACGACTATGACGGCAGGTGGGATGCTCGATATAGGAAATGTGGGCGTCTGTTAATCAACGATCCAGTTTTCATTGAACGATTGGACATGCTTGGCCACGTTCCTCTTACAGTACTTAACCAGCCCTTTGTCCCTCCAGCATTCGCGCTCGTCCCGGTACCATCGTCTGTCCTTTCTGTCCTATCCACATCAATCCCTTCTGACTCACCACTGCCATCCCTGGAATGCGTCTCCAGACATGCACACCTGCTGTGACCCCGCGCGGACGTCCTCGCCAGACGATGAAGACACCTTACAGTCGCGTAAACTCAATCAAGAAGCTCCATCCGGGTCTCCAGGAGATCATTAACAACTGCCCGGCTTTGGATATTATCTTCGACCACGATAGCCCCCGCAGCTCTACCCACAGCCGCAGTCGCGGTCGCGACAAGGAGCACGTAGCTCGACCTCCGAATGCCTTCATGGTCTACCGCTCCTACGTGTGGTACACGAAACAGCTCGAAAACAAGGACGAAAAGAATCTCAGTTGTGTCAGCCGACTCGCCGGTCGAAGCTGGAGGGTCTTGAGCGAGCAGGCCCGGACGCCGTTCAAGCAGGTCGCCACCATCGCCAAGCGCGAACACGCGGAACGTAATCCGGACTACAAGTATGCCCCCTCGTCGCGCTCGTCCAAGTCCCAACGGAAACCCGGCCGAGCGGGATCCAGGGCTAAGGGAAAGGCCAAGGTCAAACAGACTGCCACACCCCTCGACGGAGGCTTCGACGCCTCGCCGCCGCCAAGGGAAGTTACGCCGTTTCCCAGCGCAGCGTCGCTCGCGGATGTCCCCTTCGCCTCTTCGGAATCGTCTCCTTTCCCTTCCTCCCCTTCCTCCCCCTCTCCTTCTACCCCACCCGCTCTCAGTCCTCGGCGATTTACGCGGGGGATGTCACCCTCCTTCCCCCAGCTGGAATATCCCTCGGATTGCGATCTCCCAGATTACCCCCCTCGACCCCGCTTCCGCCCCACCATGTTGGGTCTCATTCCCAGCCCTTCGATGTCCATTCTCGAGCTCAATGAAGACGAACAACCTTCAATTCTGGACCAGTTGCCGGAGGTAGGTCCCCCCAACCTCGGTCCCTCTCCCTCCGACGGGAACGCTAACCCTCTCTCCAGAAATATGAAGAAGCCGAGTCGTACCACAACCTGCCACCTCACGCACTCCTTTTCAACGAGGAGATCCCGTTCGATGGTGCCGATCACAACTCGCGAATCTCCCTCTTTGCGCGTACCGAGAGCATCGACTATTCCAGCTTCATTTCCGGCAATCCCGAGGTGAAGCTCGGATCGCCGCCCTCACCTACCTGCGTCCTGGACCTTCCCTCTTCCATTTTTTCACCAGGCCCTTCCACGAGCACCGTCATCGACGATGGTTTCAATTCCCCGCTGTCATCTAATTGGTCCGTCTTCGACATGCCAACCCTCGGCTCCGATCGCGCCCTGTACGACACCAACGTTTTCGGCCCGAATGACAGCGAAATTTTCGACGCCCTTGTCACCTGCGGGGGCTACTAACCTGGATTTATGCATCCGAACTGTCGCAATTGCAAAAGCCCAGACGCCGGGTCTGGCACCTGCCACACAAAACTACCCAGCCATTACCTCTTACTGTTGCATTGATGTCACCAACTTGTAGAAACCACGATTCCGCTCAACATTATGCTCTGTTCTCTCGTCTGTACATACCCATCTAATGTCATGCTCTGGTATCGCTTGTTTCACTGGCGCATAGGTTTCTGTGAACTGTGTATTAATGTACCACGTGTTCCAATACCACATCATGTTCGAGTTTTCTTAGCCGCGGCCTCCTTAGGGCCACCCCTTTGTCGTTTCACCTGGGCACTGGGCGCTACGTCCTCTGTTGAGATACGCCCTGCTGCCAGCTCCCCCCTGAGCCACTCGCTACACTGCTCTTTTGTCTCCCTCGGATGGCCAAGCTGCCACTTGATTACCTCAGCGAGCACTTTACCCGTCCACTGGCCAGGTTTGTGTGCGCCGAGGATTCGTACGATTTCGCGCCCCTGAGGATCAGTCAACGCACATGGTTGATGGTTGGGAACTGTGGCAGATCACGGGCGGCGGACTTACGTCGAGCATCGGTTTCGCGTCTACATCCCCTTGTAGTCCCAGCTCATCTATGCGTTCTGCGAAACGATTATACCTTTCAATCACTTTACCCGCATCGTCAACTGTTAGCAACCAAGCTTTGTCAGTGTATCGATTGACGGTAAGCACGAACGGCTCATACCGTTAAAGTTGTCTTTCGAGGTATCATAACAGCCGACGAGCTCTTGAATAAGGGAAAAGAGCAAAGATGTCGTCCAGTGGGCCTCGATATGCGCATTGTGCACCGAGTTGTGTCGGAGGAGCAGTCCTTGAATCGTCACTTCAGTTGATATGGGAAAATAACGGCTAGTCCCGACGCATACCTATTTCGACACGCTCAGAAGGGGTCTTGGATTTGTCATCCTCGAAACCCGGCGCCTTGAGCAGCTCAGAGGCAGAGAAGAGTGCGGGGACGCCGTCCAAATAGTGGTTCTTTGTTCCGACCTTCAAACCCTCGCGTATCACAGCCTCAACAGCCGACCGATTTTTACCCTTTTCGTCGACGTACGTGATTCCCTTGTAAGGGGTGAGCGCGCATGCCATGTACAATCGCGGAACGACTGAAGTCGACGAGGAGAGTCCGGAGGAAATCAGTGGGTGCAGCGGTGGATGACGGAAAAGGGCGGTATCGGGCCGGAGAAAAGTCTGAAGGATAGATGCGGCTGCTAGAGCAAGCGACATTGATGAGGGCTGTGAAGAGAGGGTCGATGCGATGGCTGGTGGGATATGGAATACGAGGGGGAATAAAGATAAGTCATCAAGTAGATGGAGTGACATGAGGGGATTTCGGCCTGGTGGATACACATTATTTTCAGTTCATGCCCATCAATTCGCGTGGTATCACCCTACCTCCCAACATCTTGTCCAACTCTTCGCCTACCCGTTCCCTGGCTATCTTTTGTAACAGCGCTGCCTGGACTCAATGAGGGTAATCACATTAGACGGATCTGGCTTTCGGTGGAAATGCAAAAGCGCACCCGGATCTCGCCGTCACGAGCTGACTCCTGTAGTTCAGACACAAGTTCGAAGCCGAACCGACTGGCAAATCGAACACAACGGATGACCCGCAAAGGATCATCTAAGAATGTCTGTTTTGGAGGGAGAGGCGTCCGAATGATCCCATTTTTCAAGTCATCGAGGCCCTGGGGCCGCCATTCAATCAATGTTTCTGCGCGTGGAGAACGGAGGTTACATTACTGCAATGGTCTTCGACGGACCGTGTATGCACATTGTAGAATAGCGAGTTTATTGTGGTGTCGCGACGTAAAGCATCTTGCAGCGGGGTGCCAAACATCTAGAATTGTATCGAACACACGGAAAAGTAACCATTGGGACGGGTGACTCACAACATTCGTGGGTATGCGGCTGTCATCGGCATATGCCTCGTCCCGTAAATTCACAAAGTCAAGATCAAGGCCCAGAACGGTTGTCTTGGCCGTCTCTAGATGCTTCGACTGTCCAGGGTTACCCTTGACAACAGCCACTGACTTCACAGGCAGTTGCTTATGTTTGCGAGCGAACTCTGTAAACTGAAGAGCGAACGCGTGACCGGTCATGTTCTCGAGCGCGATATCTATGTCATGACTGTCGGATCCTAAGAGCTGCATGTGGTCGACGTCATTCGATGTTCCGGGAAGGGACCCAACGCACCTTATCCCGCACCCATCCTCCCGCGATACGGCACGAAGTGTGTGTGCCCTTGTCGGCCAGGTACTTGGTGCAGTCGTCCAAGAGGGTACAGAGTTGTGACTCGACCTCGGTGAGACGGATGTCAAGGCGGTCGGGGATGGGAATTGCGTTGCGATCGATATGCGCGTGTTTGAAGGACACTGAGCGTGACATGATGCGTATTTGCGGTCTGCCCAGGGCAAAGGACAGCAAGCACCGTCGCATAAAAGTATTGTCACGAGACGTTTCGTGGATGGAAATGAAATAAGCGCGCTTATAAGTCAATCTCGTCGTGACATGAACAACTCACCCGCGCTTTCTCTTCCCACCACAACCGTCGCCGCTACGCGACACCTTCGCGACCTGACTCACGTCCTTACCCTCTGTGTATCCTTACTGTGTATCCTCACCGTGTACTTCCATTAAACTGTGCCCTGTCTTATCAATAAACGTTCCTTGACCCTCATAGCTGCTTGACCCCTATCCATGTCCGTGCCCGCATACACCCTGCCCCCATACGCAGAACCCCGCATCACGGCCTCGCGCACAACCTCACCAGTTCGTGAAGGGCCGGACCCCCCTGACGCTCTCGTATCTGGCGTCGAGCTTATTGTTAGCAAACTCCCCCGGGACGGTGTGACTTCAGCCGCCCACCACTTGCGGGCTGTTCTTGGAGAATACAATCTTCAGCACCCCGCAGATCCTCTGGTACCAGTCCGCATCGTCTCCGCGGACGAGCGCAATCCCGTGGACTTTGTGTTCGTCTCCGTTGATCCAGACATCACTCAAGCTCCCCGGCCGGATCTGCTTGAACAAGTTCGTTGCGCCCTCGCATCCGCTCACGGTTTGCAGGCCGAATGGAAGGTCGGTAAAGGACCGGATCGTACCCGGAGGGTCCACTTCCAGGTTGATAGCTTTGCCCAAGCCGAGGCTCTCCAGCCGAAGCTCAACGATTATCTCAATGAGCACAGCTGTCCGTTTCAAGGTTCTTTCGTCAGTAAGAACCGTATTACTTACGACCTCCTCGACCGCTCTACGGTTGACAAACTCTTTAGAACGCCCCCAGTCATCGATCACCAGACCCTCTCCCCCTCTACTCCTCGTTACATCCAGCCCATATACGGACTAGAGGTCGCTATCCTTGGCCTTAAAGACGTCCTCCTAGCCTTGCCTGTGCTCGATCACTACATTAGCCATCAGTACGGTGACGTCATCGCCTCGAGCCGCCTTGCTCTAGGGGGAGATGCCTACTGCGTCGTCTTCAAGACTTGGGCCCAGGCCTCGCGTTTCCTCTCTGACCCCTTTACAGCATTTGACTCTGGATTTGGCACATCTCACTTGGTCTCCCATACTGTGCCTGCACTTCTGTACGTCCTCAACAGCAATGGTTTACCCATTTCGGCTCGCCCGCCCGACTCTTCAAGCGCCCTCCTCCGCCAGCTACAGGCGCAATTCGACGTGCTCCAGCAAATTGCCGACACCAAAGTGCGCGCTTCTGAAGCGCTCCTTACTGACCAGGACCAAATGTTGCAACAGCCCCAGGACCATTCCCTTCATACAGCAGCCTCTATCGCCAGCCTCTCTACCATCGCGTCCGCATCAGCCTGCCTCCAAGCAGCCAACTTCCGGCTGGAAACCCTCCAGTCTGATCGCCGCATGGCTCAGCTCTTCCTTGCTTTCACGTCGCCAGACCGCTCCGGGGCCTTAGCACAGCACCTACAACTTCTTGAATCCGACATTTCTGCCCAAACTGCAGCAGTTTCTCAAGCTCAGGACTCTCTCAACGCGGCCAAATGACTTCTTCCTGCCTTCCCCTCGCCACGCCTGCTGTCTACCCCTTCCGCAGCCCCTGACACCCAATGTCCTCGCACCTGGACCCTCGACGACTCCCCTATCCATGTGGACCTGGTAACGCCCTTTCCTCCCCTTCCTCTTCTCCTTCCTAATTTTCACTGTTTCTCTCTTCTCCTAGTGCCCTTGATTTTCCATTCACTCTCCTGGCCTACTTTCCCCCTTGCACGTCATGCACCGTCTCTTTCATCTTTACTTCTCTTCCTCTTCTTTTTGCTTCTGCCTCTCTCTTCTGCTTCTGCTTCACTTCCTTTTTCCCAGGGGCTCTCCCTTTTCTTTATTAATGCTTTCACAACATCATGAAAACTAATGCCATCAAGCAGCACATTTCTTCCTCCCTTCTGCATGTCTAGGTAATTAATGAAACAACATATTCTGTTCCCATAGCCTCACAAGTGTCTGTACCTTGGTAACAATATATTTGAATCTCCTGCCATTTACACTTCTTCTCACTCTTCAAAATCAAGCTCAGAGTTGAGGTCTACCAAGGCTTGGCTGATGCTGACTGGAATCAGTTGGGTAAAAGATTCATTCTACCTTCCTCCTTTGCTGGTAACATTCACAATATGCAGCAGCACTTGCAGAATGCCCTGGCTAGCCAGAATTATCTCCACAGCATCAGCCAAGCTTTGATAGACCTCAACTCTGAGCTTGTTTTGGTCAATTTAATGAAGTTGAGGTGATTCTGCTGCCCATGTCTCACAGACATACTCCTGAAAGTGTTTGCCAGTAAGAAAGAGTTCTTACTGGCAAGCTCTTTCAGGAGTGTGTCAAGACATGGGCAACAGAATTACTCAGCAAATGGAGAACAGATAAAAAGGTGATAGTGATGAAACTCTGCCATAGACATATACTTGTGCTTTCTCCATCATCTTCCCTGCTGAGGTAGATCTGTTCTTCATCAATGGGAAGATGGTCATGCCAACCAAGCTGGCCAGTGGGAAAAAGAAGACTCAGAGCCAACAAGGTGATATGATTACATGCCCACTTGAGCATACTAGTTGGCCGAATATATCACGTTTCATGTTTCCCTAACGCTTATTTTTATTTGTCCAGATCGACACACTCTTTAGGGTTGTGCTCTCAAGACAACTATGCAAATTCCGGTGTGTGTCATACACGATCAACTCATTTTCCACGCCTGTTAAAAATCGCCACAATCTTTGCCCTGTCAACTAATCCACCCGCTGGCGCTGCCCTGGGAGGCATTCAGGCCTCTGGACCCTGATATTGAGCTTCCAACCAAGTATTGGGTCAATGCCGCCGAATACTGTACGAGGTTACAGTAAGCAATTGAATTGCACACCCCTCTCATTTGAAAGTCTCACTGAAAACCGGCAACATCGTACCCGTGTCATGCTGGTCACACCGGACCCTGGACCAGAATGTTTTGGACGCAGCACGGTGAGGGGGTAGAAACGTGGTAGAGTGAGGCAGGACCTCCGGCCAAAAATGAGGGAGTTCATCTGTTGTCATGCAATAAAAAAAATGCGAAACGCGGTCACAGATGACGAAAAAAATATACCGCAATAAAAGAGATGGTTTACGGTCGAAACCCCTTGACCGCCTTCTCCCCCCCCATTGCCCCTCATGACGCGTCGTGGTAGAATCCTTCAAAGAGGCTCCGAGTCCTCCCTGGCTTCAGGCCATCCTCGATCCTTATCCCCACGACGTAGCGATTTGTCTCAGCGGTCCAAGATATCTTCGCAAACCAGAAGCCCATCTCCTGGTCTGTACGACTACACTAGCACACAGACGGACCGTGAAATTGTAGCATTTAAAGCGTTATATGCTCGTCGTCGAGACCCAAGCAACAGCACCGATGATGAGGATGATGACGATCATAGACCCAGAAAGCGAAGGTGGGCTTTGTTTTGAAGCAACAGCCAGAGGCGATAGACAAACGCTTACTAGCACATGTTTTGATGGACAGCAAAGGCTCGTCTCTAACTCAACCAGGACGAGGGATACGGAAGATCATCGATCTCTACCATGATGTCCACGATCTGGTGCACAAAGCCAAAGTTCATTCTGTCAGGAGCAGGCTCAACCCTAGGGAGTTAGCAGAGGTGGATAGCGTTGACTTCGTAGGTTTGACAAAAGACCAGATCGAGGAGGAACACAAAGAGTACTGTGACGCTTTACGCGCTTTACGTTTAACCCTTGTGACTTGGGTGACTGACACATCGGCTTCAGCCGCAAGCGTTGCCACACAGCCATCCAACTTCTAAATCAACTTATCCCCGGGTTCCAAGAGAAAGCGACCAATGCCGAGAGTTGCGCCCATTTCTGTGCACCAGTACGTCTCCCAAGTTATCCCACCTGAAGTCCTCACTAA
>Ga0307510_10008655_pt1 | contig 12126 bp, 4 predicted proteins | sample 12_EM_MG_FD_207224 | JGI IMG/M metagenome (GOLD analysis project Ga0307510, IMG submission 207224) | Populus trichocarpa ectomycorrhiza microbial communities from riparian zone in the Pacific Northwest, United States - 12_EM | ecosystem: Host-associated > Plants > Roots > Unclassified | place...
ACATCCCTCAGGCTCGTGATTGTTCTCGTCTGTTTTGGATTTTTTGTTTTCTTTTTTTTTTAAAAGAAATTAACATAATAACACTGTTTTAAAATTTTATTTTATTTTGTGAAATAGCACAGTTTTCACCATGTCGGGCTTCAAAAACATGACATGGTCAAACTCCAATCTTCTGCCTCAACTAGTCAACCAGTTGTATACTATTAACTGCTTGACTGTTTCATACAAAAACCATAATTTTATGAGGTTTTTCTTCCAAATATGTTTTATGAGTCAAACTATACATTTTTATCCAACTTGTAGACTGAAAAATTTACTTCAATTAAAATCTCAAAAAGTTATTGTTCACATAATAATGAGTGATTCTGAATAGTAAAGTGTGGGTCTGTCATAACTAAATAAGGATCTGCCCTAAACAGATTATGTAGATAGTCTAGCAGATGTATTTATGGACCAGTGGGATAATTTTAGGCCCAATAGGAGGTTTAGTTGTGTCAAATCAAAATAAAAGATCAAAAGGACCATAATTTTTTATCCGATTGTTGAATCGCACTCAAGAATTTACATGAGTTTCTGGAGGACGTCTTCCCTTAAAATACCACTACATCATTACGTAGATCATCAGATCTTTAGATATTAAAATTCTCAATGAAACCCCTCGATTTTGGCAATTTTGAGATTTTCCTTATTATTTTAGAAATCAGTCGATCAATTTCACTAATTATTATGAACCGATCAATCGTTTGAGCAAAAAATAGCATAGCCATGTCATGTTTCTGAAGTGCAACATGATCAAACTGTACTATTTCACCAAAACTTTTTGTTTCTATGTAAATTCATTGATTTTTTAAATTTTATATGCTAATTGCCCAATTTATTTATTTATTTATTTATGCTTTTAGAATCATGGGTTTAACTTTTAAATAGCATAAGTTGATAGGGAATTTTAGATTTCAGATGTAATTGCTGATTGTTTCTAAATTGATGGGATCTTTGGAATTAATTTTGCAGAGACAAGAAATGACATTAATTGGATGCCCACTTGGTGGATGATTTCTAGATTTTTTTTAAATATAGTACAAAAAAATATTTTAAAAGACAACAAAGTTGCAAATCACATATACAACTAGGAGTAGGAAGTGCTATAAGCTTTTCATTTGCATGAATTTGATCAGAAATACCCAATATGATGGAGTCCAATGTTTTTAATTTGAGAAAAACACATGTAGTAGTAATACATCCCGCTTGTTTCTTCTCCCCAGTTATTTCCCTTCCAACACACAGAAATATTCTCCATTAACTAATTAACATCAAAGATTCGCAGACAAACAATACAATACAAGACATGTACGAATGATTCTTTCATCAGAAATATTAAGAATACATATAATGTCAGGTATATATATACTTTAATTCCAGCTTGGAACTTTGCATCAAATATCCCTTTAATGTGCTAAGTGCTTTTTGCTCTACAACACCTCTAGCCCTAAGCAAATATTTTGATTCTTGCTCTGTTAAAATGTCCGCTTCATCTGAGTTATGGATTTCATAAGTATAAACCCTAACCAGGATTTATGATTTCATGTCATTTAAATTAACATTAAAAATTATAAATAAATAAAAAAACTAGAGTTTTCATTAATCTGTTTATTTTAAAGTATATCTTTTAACCTAAATATAAAGAGATTGTATATAGATTAAATTAAAAATATTATTCTATTCTTAATAAATAATAAAATAAAATAAAATAAAATAAATTTCTTACTAATATCTTTATCTATATCTATATGCATGCATCATGTAGGTTAGTTTATATATGTGTATAAGCTGTTCTACACTCACACACACAGAGTTGGTTTATAACTATTACATATTTGATTTGATGTAATGAAAAATGAAATATTGATGCTGTTTTTAAATATTTGTAGCATCAACCAACAGAGAGTGCATCCAATATTATAATTATTCTGCATCACATAATAGGAGTCAACTTGACATTCATATCACCTATGCACGACGTCCTTGCACATCAAAACACAAATACATGTGCACTTGAGATCGTGGTCTAGCGGTCCTAGCAGGAATTCTCTGTTTCTGCATCTAGATTTGAATTTTTATATGCACGCTTATTACTCCTGCAGTGTTTTACCTGTTTACTGGACTTGTAGGATGTTCAGTGGATCCGGGGATTAATCGTGGTGTGTGTAAGTTAACCCGAACATCTCGGGTTATAAAAAAAAAACACACATATATGCAATTTTCATCGGTTTAACTTAACTAATTAAGTTTTAAATTTATTTTTAAAAGGTTATAAATTCAAAATTTATAAGTCTCAAAGTTATTAAAAAATTATATAATTGTTAATTTTAAAGCTTATAAAATTAATCAAAATACTTACAAACTAGCCCAAACATCTATATTAATAAAAAAAAATTAAAAAACATACGTATATTTATGACTTATTAAATATTACTATTTTTAAAACTAGTTTTTTTATACTGTGTTACTTTATCTTTCTTTTTTTTATGCTAGATTCCAAAAAAAAAACACATCTGATTTCTAATTGATTTGCTAGATTGAGGCAGCGATAACGTGCTTGCAGTAACTCTTGAAACAACCAACGATGTATCTTTGGAATGCTTCAAACAATTCTATCTCAGAACTAGACACTTTTAACGAGGAAGATGGTCCTGTCACTAGCATTAGCTGGGCACTAGTCATTTATTTTCAAACTTTGACTGGATTCCAGTGAGGAGAAAGGGTGATGGTGACAACTAGAGCCTTTTGTTTTTCTAACTTGATAACAGTTGTATATTTTTATTTAAAAAGACTCATTAGTCATCTAATCCAATTATAACAGCAGTCGTGTAATTTTTAAAACATTTTTGTTGATTAATTTTTCGCATATTGAAATCATTATATAAATTATTATAAACAATGGCATGTAAGTTGTAATTTATAAAACTATTAAAGGAAAAAGTAAATACTTGCAAATATCAGTTTTAATATGGAATATAATTGATTTTCATATGTATATAACAATTTCACGAGAAAAATGTGTTTGTAAACATTCTCAACACAATAATGGACGTTGAAGGGGAAAAAAATAGCATAAAAGCTAGAATGATTATAACTTTGTTTTGTGACTATCAGAATATGAAGATATTTAATGATGAGTTATGAAAGGCAATGTCCAAAGCCACCTTAATTTGCCTTATATATATATATATATATATATATATATATAAAAGCACAATATCTTGTCTATAAATGGCTTAAGAGTCTATGATTTTCTGATAGATATGCTTCGAACATATAACTAGATTGGTGAACTTGGAGAAATGCATATTATATAGAATAAAATATCATGACTGCCACGTGTTTATGCAAAAACTAATTTCAATTGAATATAGGGTTTTATTGCCGAGGAAAAGCATAAATCATAAAAAACCATATACGTACCATAGATTGATAATTTAATTGAATATTCTTAATTATTTAGTTATATTTTTTAGATGTCGAGGAAAAGCTTAGGGTCAAAATGGTGTAGTTGTGCATCTTCAAGCAATAACATTCCTAAACGTGGGGTGCATTAAGGTGCAATTCATGAACAAACACCTAATGCACATTCTAATATCACAGGCTTGTCGACTACAAGTCGGAGATTTGGCGTCCCATCTGCTAGAGACATATATTCTAACAAGTTAATAGCGAAATGGAAGCTGGATTTAAACATGTAAGAAAATTTATTTAATTTGAACATACCATTAAATTAATAATTACATGTTTATATAGTCAACTATTAATTAATTAATTTTCAGGTTTGCAAATATGAAAGTTGTGTAAACGATAACATCAACGATAAAATCATCAATGAAAGTTTCTTTGTTTCAATAGAGCCAACTTAAAGAGCATCCTAAATAAATACCCGTGGTTGAGGCTTGATGAAGAGAGTTTAACATTAATACATATATAATCAATACTTTTTTTTAATAAAAGATGTTTTTTAAATCTAAAACTAATTATTTCATGAAAATGATTACAAGAAAAAAATTTGGTGGGACGAGGCAAACTCTTGGGTGGCAATACAATTCTGGAAAAAAATCACAGTGTAACTAGGTAAGTTTTAATGTGTAAAGTTTAAAACTTTTTGTTAAATTGTAATATTTTTTTTATTATATATTTTTGTTTAAGGAATTCTAAACCAGAGTACGTGATTTTTGGTATGACACGCACATCTACGCTAGAAGATATGTCAAGTCAGATGACTTTAAGAAGTGGAATGACTATATGCCTCCCCACATCACTAAGAGCAACTAAGAGAAATATTTAGAGTTCTTCATGTCGGAGGGTTTTAGGTTCATGGAGTGGGTCCTTGAACAAAAACAAGGAGACTTATAGCTCCATTAGCAAGCATACAGGCAGGTCGCTTCCTTTTACTAACCATACAAAGCGCTTGGTAAGAGAGCCTGTTTTAATTTCAAATATTTTTCTTAAAATGATAATTATTATTTGTGATAACATTTAATTATGGATTTATTTTGAAGGCTATATAGCTTGGACGTGATCCAACTCCGATGGAGTTATACATAAAAACACATATAAGGAGAGAGGATAGACAAAAAAGGGTGCAACAGTTTGTGGACAGCCGAGCTGGTGTGTTTATTATAAGTCATCTCTTAAACCTTTTGTACTTTGTTTGGACTTATGTTTTTTATCCATATCTTTAACTTGTTTATTTTCTTTTCTAAGAACAATATAACACTGGCATGCATGCCAAACACAAGAAAGACCCTTTAACCCATCCAGAATATGATCTAAAGTTGTGGTTGGAGGTTGGAGCAATCGATGGACCCAATAGAAATTGGGTTTATAGTATCTCTATAACTACGACACGAAATATGAGGTCGAATTTTAGTGTCTCAACCATAGACAACCCACAATCTAGCACGAGTCACCCATCACAAGCCATTGAGCAGTTGGTTGAACAACGAACTGATTGGAACTAAACCATTAAATTGCATTAAGTTTGTCATAATTAAATCCCTATATATATATATATATATATACTATATCAGATATATAATAAAAGCTTTAGTGACCAAACAATGATCCTTATAAAATACATTATCAACAGCTCGAGAATCTGTCATAGGTATGTTTTAAGATCTTTTTTAATAACAACAAATTATCCATACGTGATACTTCAACAATTTAGTATGAGAAATACAATTTGATAAAATCTAAAACAAATCATAATATTTACAAATCATAAATCCATACAATAAAATTGTATGAGAAAAAACAATAAAACAAGTAAACACCCAAATAAACATTACTAGAAATTTGGCAATGTCGAATTTCTGACCTAAGTGTTTTGTGATGAAATAAATAATAACTTATTTAATGGATTTGTTTTATATTTTGTCAATTTTATTGCCGAGTTGAAATTTTCAGTAAATATATAGAAATTTGAATTTATGTAGATAATTGATAATGAATTAAGAGTACTATTAGAATAAATTAAATAAATTTGAGCTAAATCAATAATTATGCAAACCATTTAGTTAACGTAGTTAATTAATACATGTGGTTATCATTATTTTATATATGTTTGATATAAATAATAGATAATCGTTGATGGATATATAGAAATTCACCGCAAGAGTTGTGAGTTTTTCAGAGATACTATTTCTATCCATAATTATATCTGTAATATACATATCGATAGACTACTAGTATAAATACCGATATAAACTTCAATCATTAAAATTATTAAATGAAGTAGGGTATGTGATACTTCAACTATTTAGCATGTGTGTTTAAAATTTTGCATAATTTAAAACAGATAAAAAAATAATAATTTTAGAAAAGAGACACACAGACAATCGATCCGTCAAGCAACATGCAAGCATGTAAAGATACGACAACCTTGCAGGATAGAAAAGATCTTTGACTTGTATTCCATTTCATTGATAATTTAATAGTTTATCAGAAGAGATTTCTGATTAGTATATATCTCGTCAAATGCCGCCATTGGCATCCTTTGAATACTTGGAGCTAGCTATCCTTATTATTAGCATGTTCTCCACCTCACACTTCCTTCTCTTAAAACAAATCTGCTGCTACAGTGTCGACATGATCCCTTAAAATCGCATTAATCTGACCTTTTTTTTCCGGCCAGGAAACTAAGGTGGCGGAATTCAAAACTAAGATTTTTTTTTTTTTGTTTTATTCATCTAGACATTATATAAAAATAACTATTTTATCTTATTAATCCTTGCCAAACATAATTATATATTTATTTCTTTTTTAATCTTATCATCATCGTCTTACTTCATCTCACATGGAATCTGCTGGGTCCATAGTCATGTTAATTTCCTTTATCTAACTGGCTTGCCTTCTTCTTCTTTCTGATACATTTCATCTAAGTAACCTTGACAAATTTTATACTGATGATGAGTCCATCCATGAAGAACTATATATGATCCTGAGATTCACGAGCTTAGGATATATTATATCCTTATCTCGCGTTCACTTCATGGTGACAAGAAGATTTCACGGCAAGATTGTAGTAATATAATAGGCAAGTTCTAGCAATCTAAAGATTCTAAACCACCACGGGCAGAGATGGACTTCCCCAAAGTTGATTTAATCCCTATTGTTATATGATTATTCAATTACGTCTTTATAAATCAGCACTAATTCCTAAATGTTTATGGAACAACCAGATAACAAGCACACACTACACTACGAGTTGGACACAAAAAAATTGAATGTAAAAAAAAATGTTCAAGATGCAGGAAATTCTTTGATAATATCATTAAACTCGATCTAGGGGTCAATATTAAAATCTCCTGACTTGGCTCCTTGCCTATGAGACTTTAAATCAAATCGTCTGAGAGTTGTCCTGACATGACCCAATTAACTTGACGGGTCCATAAGTAACCCAGATGGTCGATAAAAATATGGTTTGGATTTTTAAAAAATTTCAAGATGATATCTTTTTTTTTTCTTAACATTAGTCGGCGACATGTTGGATCAACTTGGGTTAACTCCCTAAGCTCGTAACATGGGTAATGAACTTCACTGGCTTTAATAACTTTTTCTTGTGAAACAATTTTTTATTTAATTATATGATAAAAAATAGATGCTCAAGAAATTGAGCAACAACCTAATGTCAGGATGTTCGTTTGAGATCATAGTATCCTTATAGAAAGCAAACTGAAACAAATTATGAACTCCAATTATTAACATACTTTTTTTTTCTAATAAGAAAAAATTGATATTTAAATATTAAAATCAAAAGCTAATCTTCATAGTAGAAATAAAAGATTGATATGCATGCAAATGTTTTACACCAACTATCATTTTTATCTTAAAAGTTTTCATTCATTTTATCTTAGTAGCTAATTGTTGTTGCTAATAACAAATGATTTTTTTTTATATAAAACCATGATACAAATACAGCTAATTCTTATAAAATATAAGAGAAACAATTTAAGAGAAATCAAACTAATCTCTTTATATATATATATAAACCAATCATTTATTTAAAAACAAAGTTAATTCAATAGAAATAATTAATGAAAAGGGATTAAACAAATAAAATAAAAAAAGTGATGCGAGCCCCGTATATATAAAGATCCGGAAACCCACAAGCAAGATTGACACAATCTCAAGTGTGACACAACAATATTTACCTTGAAATGAGACACCAACACTAATGGAATATGAACACCCCCCCCAACCCAACGATTAGTGAATCGTGAATGGGAAATATAAGGAAGATTGCCATGAAAACAATTCTTCTTCAATAAATCAAATTTAATTCGTTAGAGAACCAAATAATATGGGTATTCTCTCTCACACACACAAGCAATATTATTCTAAAATCAAAGTTTGTTATACTTTGATAAGTTTGATTGTTCTTTGTTTAAACTAAGAAAAAAACATGTTGCTTCGAAGAAAACACCAATTTTATTCAATAATCCATGGTTGAAAAGCAAACCTAAGTACAAGATAAATAACTCTATTTATAATAAGTAACAAAAAATCCTAGAAAATTCTGAAAAAATAATAAAAGATTACTAGTCCAAATAGAAAAAAAAATTGTAAATCAAGTAGGAAAATAATGCAATTCTCGTACAATAGCTTCTAAACCTTGTTATAAAGACTTACTCAATTCCGATTGATTTGAAATTTAAACTCAATATAAAACAAGACCTCTCAAAAATTTTGGAAAAAGTTTAGCTCAATTCAATGGTCGGATAAAAAATATTCTTATTAGCATAAAACTGCACAATAGAAAAACAAATCAGCCTAAAACCGACTTTAACTCTCCTAAATTAGCATGAAAATCTTGTAATAGTTGTCACCCCTTAGTTTCCTTGTAGAATATGAAAAATCCTAAAATTTCATGCCATTAATTACCACAAGCTCTCATTTCCTTGTGTAGCTAGGATAAATAACAAATCCTTATAAGAAAAGAATTTTGGAACATTAAAGAAATCTTTGCCACAATTAAAAATTATATTACTGCCCATTAAAGATCTTTTTAAACTAAGAAAACTTCCAAAATTAGTTGTTGAATACTATGCTAGGAGATATGTCGAGTTAGATGACTTTGAGAAGTGTGACACAACATAAGACTATGATTACCTTATAGAATGCAAATCAAGATAAATTATAAAGATCGATTCATGATCAATCCAATGTTGAATGATGAAATTAAAAATAAGTATTAAATTAAAAAAAGACAAAAAACAAACTACTCGATTTAACCTAAGTTAACCTGTCATATCTATAACTCAGTTCATGATAATGGAACAATCCCATAAAAATCAAATTAAACAATCATGAAGCTCAATTTCTAACTAACTCAATGTTGAAAGATGAAATAAAAAATAAAATCTATTAAAAAAGGACAAAAAAACAAAAGGCAATCATGGTTAACTTGTTAAACCGACCACATAGGTCATGAGATCGGGATAGCTTCATAAAAAGAAAATAAAAGAAGAATTACAAAGCTCCATATACAAAAGATTCAATGTCGAAGGTTGGAACTAAGAAAAAAAACATTCATAAGATCGGGATAACTTCACATAAAACAAATTGAGAAAAAAAATAACAAAGTCTAATTTCCAAATAGCCTAATTTTGAAAGATAAAATTGAAAAAAATAAACTAAATAAAAAATATTGAGTTATTAGAGGGTGAAATTGAATAGAGTCAACCTAGATAAACCTGTCAAACTTAATTTCCAACCAATTTAATGTTGAAGGATGAAATCGAAAAAAAAATCAAATAGAAAAAGTAGTAAAACAAATGGCTCGAGTTGCACCCGTTTAACCTGTTAAATCTATAACATAGATCATGAGACCAAGATAAATTTATATAAAACAAATAGCTAAAAATTATAAAGCCTCGCTTCTAACAAATATAATGTTAAAGGTTGAAATCAAGAAAACAAATCAATTTGAGACCGGTATATAACCCAACAGAAAAAAAATCAAAAAACATTATAAAGTACAATTCCCAAAACAACCTAATATTGAAAGATGAAATTGTAAAAAAAAAAACTAAATAAAAAAGATTGAGTTGTTGAAGGGTTAAACTAAAAGAAAAAAAACTAGATAAAAAAAGCAAAAACAAAAACACATTATCCCGATAAATAATATTTTGTGGGTGTGACTACAGTGATTTAACTACACCTTTTAGCATTTTGTTAATAATTTAACTATTTTATTATTCAATATGTAATGAAATCAATTATATAAAATTAATAATATGTACTAAAATTGATGAGAAACAAAAAAAAGAAGACATGAGCTAGTATTATGTATCATATTGAAATAATTCAATATAAATATAAATGATTCATTTGCATTTCTAACTCAAATGAAACTCTACTAGAAAACTATAACCTAAAAACATAATGCCAAAAGGCTAATATTTTGATATTTTTTCTTACATTAAATTTACCAAAACAGTTAAGGATTATGATATATGTGATAACATGAATTATTAAATTTATCGTATTAAATAAGTATACTATTGAGCAGGTCGTTTTAATATTAAATTTATGGTATCATAACTCATAAAATAAATATTTAATAATTACTTCTTAAATATTTTAAGATTTCTTACATTCTATGGAAAGATTATAACATCCAGTGTTATTAAACCCGGACCGGCCCGATAGGTTGATTCGGGGGCTGGACCGGTCCGGGTTTATCAAAAGACAGGTCAGTGCAACAACCCGGTCAAACCTGGTCGACCCGGCGGATCAACCCGTGACCCGGGTGAGAACCGACCAAGACTAGGTTTTTTTTTTCAAATGTGGGTTTTGAAACCCATCAGTATATATACTCTATGTTTATAAGAAAAAAATTATGTTTTTTCAATATGCGATTTGAAACTCATTAGTATATATATTCTATGTTCCCAAGAAAAAAGTTATTTTTTTTCAATGTGGGATTTGAAATCCATTAGTATATATAATCTATGTTCACAAGAAAAAAGCTATGTTTTTTCAATGTGGAATAAGAAATTTTTTTGATTTAAAAACTTCAGCTTAAAAGCTTAACATAATATCTTTTTAATGTAGGATAAAAAAAATTAAAAATATTCTTTTAAACTTCATTATTTACAATTTATATAGCCTATTTTTACATGAATTTTTTCTTAATTTTTTCATATAAAATATTAAAACTTTAATTTTTTTTAATTTTTCCGGATCGACCTATGAAACCCGGGATCCGGCTCCTTGGCCGGATCAACCCCTGGCCAAGTTTAATAACTATGATAACATCACCTGCTCAAAACTTTTTTAAAAAAAATCTTAAAACTATAAGGATTAGAATATTAATCTAATTTTATTTCCAAGATCAATTTGCAGACATCCAAGAAAGGTTTAGTGAGCATTTCTCCGTTATCGGATCTGACATGCTTCATTCCTTCCACCGATGGTGCAAAAACAGTTCCTTGACCAGCTGAAGCCTCCATCTTCAATTTCTCTCCTCAAATTCACTGAAACAACATTCAATAGATAGATAAAACAGAGTTAGAAATCTGAACCTCATAAAAAATAACATTTCATTTTAATCAGATCTACCGGCAATCACAGTATTACAGAACGATCTTAAGAGGAATAGAAAGAGATTTATCAGTTCAAGAACATTAAGAGAAGAGATGTTAGTGTGATTGATTCGATTTTGAAAGGAAATGAAAGGAAATACCGGAGAATCTGATTCTACAGGCGGAAAGTGAGAGAGGTATTTGATCGTTGTTGATATTAATTTTAAATATATAGCGAAAAGCTAATCCCGTGGCGTCGGTTACTCGCTTTCACGTTTCGAATCCGAATCGTGCTTCTTTCAACTGCTTGCTGGCTTGGTTGAGTGACTGATCATGAAGGACGAGGCCGATATTTATGAAAAAATATTAAATATATAAGGAATTGTATTTATTCGATATTATATGATATTTACATAATATTAAATTTATTGTATCATAACTCACATACACGTATCCAAACTTTCTAGTATTAGGATGTTTGAGAGTGTGGTAGCAATTGTTTTTTAAAGTACTTTTCGTTCATAAACATATCAAAATAATATTTTTTGTATTTTTTAAAAAATATTTTTGATATCAATACATCAAAATGATTCGAAAATAAAAAAATTAATTTAAAATAAAAAAATCAAAATTTGCTCAAACTCTATTTATAACGCAATACCAAACAGGAATAATTCTTGTTTATAATTTGTGGGTCTTTTATTGTTCAACTCATCACAAACATAGACTTTTGACAGCACCTTAGATCAATTGTCCCCTTAAATTTCATATCCTAGCTCCACCACTTGAAACCACCATTGATTTTCTTTTTATAAATATTTGATGAAACTTGAAATAAATAAATAAAAATTTATGTTGTTGTAATGAGAATTTAATTGTATAGCCCAATTTATTTCTGCCATTATCTCATCAATTATGTTCATCAATTTCTCTTAGTTACACAAAAGATCATATGTGAACACCCATACGGGCAGATTCATCCATCGTCATAGTGTTTAGTAGTATATTTTTTAAAAAATATTAATTTTTCTTATTTTTTTTTCAAATT
>Ga0307510_10008656_pt1 | contig 12126 bp, 11 predicted proteins | sample 12_EM_MG_FD_207224 | JGI IMG/M metagenome (GOLD analysis project Ga0307510, IMG submission 207224) | Populus trichocarpa ectomycorrhiza microbial communities from riparian zone in the Pacific Northwest, United States - 12_EM | ecosystem: Host-associated > Plants > Roots > Unclassified | place...
TATTGTTATGTCTACGGGGGTTATTGGGCAGAGGTATTTTAGCCATCTCTTGACACTTGAAGTGGGGTGAATATCATCGTTGACTTTGAGGATGCGAATTCATCTAGGCTGCCGATACAAAGGATTCTCGATGGGATACCCAATGCTTACAAGATCATGGGAACTTCGCACGAGGCTTGGTTGAACACTGCAAAGGCTATCTGCACAACTGATACTTTTCCCAAGCTCTGTTCTAAAAGCTTCAAATTCCCAGGATCTTCTACCGAGTACTCAATCGCTGGTATGGCTAAAGGGGCTGGAATGATTCATCCTAATATGGCCACGCTGCTAGGATTCATGGCCACCGATGCGCCTGTATCCCCGGATGCATTGCAGAGCATCCTTAGGCACGCCGTTGAGCGCTCCTTTAACGCAATCTCCGTAGATGGGGATATGAGCACAAACGACACAGTAGCTCTTCTCGCAAACGGCGCTGCCGGTGGGGAAACAATCAAGATCGGCACCGAGGGAGAAGAGGCCCTTAGAGCTGTAGTGACGGGATTTGCGGAAGAGCTAAGCAAACTTGTAGTCAGAGACGGGGAGGGAGCGACGAAATTCGTGACTATTAGTGTAAAAGATGCAAATAGCTTTGAAGATGCCAAACAAGTTGCCTCAACTATTGCTAGATCGCCGCTTGTTAAGACGGCGCTCTATGGGAGGGATGCTAACTGGGGCCGTATTCTCTGCGCAACGGGGTATTCCGGAGTTGAAGGGGTTGTCCCGGAGAAGACAAACGTTTCTTTTATTCCCACCGATGGATCCTCAGAGCTAAAGCTGCTTGTTAATGGAGAGCCGGAAAATGTCGACGAGGAGCGAGCGAGCGAGATCCTAGCTATGGAAGATCTAGAAATCCTGGTGTCTTTAGGAACTGGTAAAGGCGGCGAATCTGCCTACTACACTTGTGATTTTTCACACGAGTGAGCGCCCCCATTCCTTTTCTTATAGGCCGAAAGCCTTTGTTTGCTAACATTTTTCCTGCGCAGATATGTCACGATTGTAAGTCCCCGCCTTGAATTCCGTTAAGATCTGTAAAAGGATAGGGGACTAATAAACGTAAAGAATGGGGATTATAGAACGTAGGAATGAACATAGATGCGACACTGTTACAGTCAATACGGGCAAGATGAAAGCTGAATATAGAGCTTAAAGGTTACTATGTTTTTCTTTTTTTCTTTCCCTTTTTCTCTTCTCAACGCAAAAGTTCCCTAGGTTTCTTGCTGTCCTCGACTATCGTACTTGAAGAAGGGTCACGCATGGCATTGTTGTGTATTGTAGCGCCGAAGGGGACACTCTGGCTTGATTGATCAAGGAACGTGTGCTGTAAATAGGTTAAACTTAGGGGAAAGATGACATATCGTAGAAGGTGGGAAAGGTAAGGAGAATAATGTAGCAAAGTGTCCGCCCCATAGTCCCGGTACTGTGTCATGGAGGATGAGAGTGGGAAATGGGAAAAAAGTGCGCCATACGGTATCTGGGGAACAGCAGCCGCAGGGGTAGACAGACTCACGGTCTTCGCTGACATGAGAGAGATGTGGCCTCAACTCCCCCGTTGCCTCGCAGCTAAAAAACCCCCCCAAGAAGTTCTCCTGAACAACCTTCTCTCCCTTCCTCCATTCAAGCTCACAACTTCTTCAACTCACCAACTCCTATCCATTTCTCCCTTTTCTTGAGGAGAGACTCCCCCTCCCACCCCCACTCTCTTCTCTGTCCCTCCTTTTCTGTTTATTTCCCATAGGCTTCTCTTAATTTCGCAATCATGAGCGGCAGTGAGTGCCTACCCTTTCTCTGCAGGGCTTATTTCTTGAGCCTTCCTTTGTCTATGCGATAATAGGAATAATATTATATACCGAGAAACTTGACTAACAAGACATGTTTCCCCCACAGTACGCTTTCTTGATCTCATCAAGCCGTTCGTGCCAATCCTCCCGGAGGTGGCGAGCCCCGAACGCAAAACACCGTTTAGGCAACGAGTGATGTGGACTGGGGTGAGTTCTCCCCCCCTCTTCTACTGGGTTTGGCCGATTGGAGGGAAGGGAGGCGGGATTAACTTTTTTTTTTTTTAATAGTTGACATTGCTCATTTTCTTGGTCATGAGCCAAATGCCGTGAGTTTTTCCAGATTCACCATATCTGTTTTATAGCACTGACGCGCTATCAATTTCATCAGATTATACGGAATTGTGTCCTCGGATACATCCGATCCTTTGTATTGGCTCAGAATGATGTTGGCCAGTAATCGTGGTACCTTAATGGAGCTGGGAATATCCCCCATTATATCTTCTGGCATGGTTTTCCAGCTTCTTGCTGGTACTCACTTGATTGATGTTAACCTCGATCTTAAATCTGATCGCGAACTCTATCAAACTGCTCAGAAATGCACGTACTCGCATCTAACTTTCTTTTCGCACATTTGGCATCTAACATTCAGTTTTAGTGTTTGCCATTATCCTCTCTCTTGGACAAGCCACTGTTTACGTTTTGACCGGTCTCTATGGACAGCCCAGTGACCTTGGTGCCGGGGTTTGCCTTCTCCTTGTTCTTCAACTTGTTGTCGCCGGTCTCATTGTTATCCTCCTTGACGAGCTTCTCCAGAAGGGTTATGGACTGGGATCTGGAATCTCGCTTTTCATCGCTACTAATATCTGCGAAAGCATCATCTGGAAGGCATTCTCCCCTACCACTGTCAACACTGGCCGCGGTCCCGAATTCGAGGGAGCCGTTATTGCCTTATTCCATCTCCTCTTGACCTGGGATAACAAGCAACGCGCCCTGCGTGAGGCCTTCTACAGGCAGAGCCTTCCCAATGTCATGAACCTTTTGGCCACTCTTGTCATCTTCGCCTCGGTCATCTACCTCCAAGGTTTCCGTGTCGAGATCCCCGTCAAGTCTAGCCGCCACCGTGGGACCAGGGGTACCTATCCTGTTCGCCTCTTCTACACCAGCAACATGCCTATCATGCTACAGTCTGCGCTGAGCTCCAACGTTTTCCTTGTCTCCCAGATGTTGTACAATCGTCTTCCGGAGAACTTCCTGGTTCGACTCCTCGGTGTTTGGGAGCCAAAGGAGGGATCTGCTCAGCTCTATGCTGTCTCTGGCATCTCATACTACATGTCCCCCCCTCTTAACTTCACCGACGCTCTCTTGGATCCTTTACACACTGCATTCTATATCCTGTTTATGCTCACTGCCTGTGCCATGTTCTCCAAGACCTGGATTGAGGTTTCCGGCTCCAGCCCCCGCGATGTTGCCAAGCAGCTCAAGGAACAAGGTCTCGTTATGGCTGGCCACCGTGAGCAGAGCATGTACAAGGAATTGAAGAGGGTTATCCCAGTTGCCGCTGCTTTTGGTGGTGCTTGCATTGGTGCTTTGTCTGTTGCGTCTGATCTCTTGGGGGCTCTTGGGTCTGGAACTGGTATTCTGTTAGCTGTCACGTGCGTTACAATATCCCGTCTTTGCATTATAAAAGATTGCTAACTTGCCTTTTTGCAGTATCATCTATGGTTACTTCGAAATCGCGGCTAAAGAAGGTGACATGTCTGGCCTCGGGCAGTTCATTTCATAAAAGGCAATTTGATTTACTTTTCGGGATTTTATAACCAAAAAGTTGTTTTCCTTTTTTTTTCTTTTTTTCTTTTTCACTTTCTCGATCATGTTTCTTCTTGTATAAGATATCTGCTCTAGATCTGCCATTTTTACGGGGGTTCTGGAATGGGATGGGATAGGATGGTGGGAGGATGGGAATGAATGGTGGCAAATATCTACAGGAAGTCTCAGAATACGACTTTTTTGCATTGTAATGACGAGTTATGGGGCGATGGGTAAAATAGATTCCAAACAAGCCATCGGATGAGTTGTAGTATTCTTGCAGATTGCAATGTAGATTTTGTTGCGGCTATGGACTAGGTTGCCGTTTTGTTAATTGATTGCGTTTCATCCATGACCCGTGCTCATGTGTCGCCAACTTATCATAGTACTTGCAGCTTTAGGTGTCGAGTGATGGACGCTGTGGGACTGCACCCCAGGCTTTTCGATATACTATCGCGGACTGCACGCTCTCACTTCACCGGGACGGGGAGGTCCAGAGCGCTTCAGCATGGTGCAGAATCGGCCCCGTGGAAAAACAACAAAGGGAGGAGGAGCCGGTCGGAGGGTTGTCTTCTCTTATCGCGAGGTATATGGTTAGCTTCCCTATGGGATTGAAGGGTTTTCCTTCTACGAGTGAGCCTAATTTGAAAATCCTGAATTGTTGATTGACGACTTTGGTACTTTGTCGTTTGTCTGTGTTATTTTAGGGGACGTTTGGGGTTTCCTTTGTTTATTAAGCTTTCTAGGCCCCACTTTAGGGTCGAGTGATAATGTGAAAAAGTTGCGAGTGATATGTGGTGGAGGGGTTGACACCTTCTTTGCGCAAACAGCCTCCGGTAAGCAACAAACTTGCCACCATAAATGAGGGATTTCCGGCGCAACGGCCAGTGCTTAGGCTTGTGGTTGAGGGAACGGCTTCTAGAAGGATCCTAGGGAGACACATAGTGGACGGAATAATACTACCTTCCGGATATGGCTTTTTTGTTTTAGAGGAATTAATTTTAATGGTTCTGTGGGGGATTTTTGTTTTAACAACGTTGCCAGTACTCCCCTTTGGCTATCTTTTGCACATTAGTCCCCGTTTTTGGTCACTATTTACGCTTCATGGGCACATAATCACTTCCACGATATCAAACTTGGTATTATGAACCTTCCATGTCACACCATCAACGATCAAGTAATTCCCGAAGATTAAGCTACAAATAGTCCTATCATACTTTACCTGGTTGGGGAGGCGAATAGTTTATGGTTATAGCGGGCCCTTTTTTTTTAGGGGGGGGGATGAAAACAAGCTCAGGAAGATGCTGTCGTCGGTGGGAATTCCGTTGGGGAGATGTAATTATAGATACTACGGGCAGATTTGGGACAAGTTTATGAGGTATCTGGTTGGTTTATGGCGTTAGATACTTTGCATGACACGAGGGAGAGCTGTGTATGGCATGTGGAACTAACAGGCAAAGTCACTACCCCTCGAGCTTAGCCAGAATTCTTTGGTAATTTGGTTTGTGCCGCGTTTCCCCCTTAGGCTGGTAGTGGAGATGTTAGTTTTGTGATATAGAGGAGGAGGGGGGCACACACGTTATTATTTTATTCAAGAAAACAGTTTTGTCCTTGTCTGAAAGGTTCGGGGATGGGAAGCCATTCCGTGATAAGGACGCTGATAGCCATGTCTTCGCTTTGACCTGGCGGGCTATCATTTTCTTGAGGGGCTCTGTGAGGCTATCAACCTCACTCCTCGAGGCTCCTCCTCCGATTCCCTGTTCGTATTATTGTTAATTGGCTCCATTAGGGCGAAGTGGAAAAGTCTTACCCAGACGAGTTTCTCCGCCAGGGCAGGTCCGCACATATGGACAAATGAGTTGATACTGGCCTGGAGCTCGGGGCGGTCATCCGCAGCAAAAGAGACAAGCGATGCCCAGAACGTGCATGCTGCCTTCTTAACCAATGTTTCCCGGACCTGTATTGCGTTCATGACAAACCAGAGAAGATTCTCAATTCGTTCCCTGGGTTGGTAGCAGACGATCACGGTAATATACCTGGAGAATAGCCTGTTTAGAAACTCGACCAAACCTTGCGACATCTCGGGGTCCTCTTGAGGGTTCTGGAGTCGCTCGACAAGTCCCAAAATTAATTCTAGGAAAAAGCCAACTTCAGTGGAAATGTCTGGACTACCATCTAATGAGTGAGAGCTGACCATGGTGCTGGCGGTCGACAGCACGGTTTCTACCCTGACACCACGATTTGCCCTCTCCAAGAGAAATTCAGTGACTACTCGTGGAGGGAATACAAAGGGACCAGGGGTTGTCTCCGCGAAACCTGTTCGGAAAACAGCGCAGGCAGCATCAATTACCTCCCCGTCCTCAGTTAGACTACCGACCAGTGTTTGGATAATGTGTAGTATTCTCCTCTGGGTCGCTAACCCTCCGTCTTGCTCCCAGAAAGGAGGTGGCCCTTGTCCTCCACCTTCGCCAGCAAGTATGATTGGAATATCGTCGGGAGCCTGCAACCCTTTGCCAATTGCTACTAGGCACTGTAAAGTTGATACTCCTAGCTCTTTAGCTGCTTCCGGGTGCTGATGTAGGAGCGTAAGAACTCGCTGAGCATCCTTGTCCACGAACCCTAGTATCCTGCTAATAGAATCTAGCCTTTGGCTTTCTGATGGCAAAGCTTGTATAATATAAGATATTGCGCATAGAACACGCTCTTTAGCGATATCGTCTGCTGTGGGCGCAGCAGAAAACAGTTCGTATTGATAAAGAAATATGGATAGCTCGCTTGTGAGTGTACCACGGCAAGACGAACACAAGGAGCTTATCGACTTCGAGGCGTTCCGAGCTAGAGCAGGGGTTGATATTGCCACAAATAGAAAGTTTAATACAGTTGGTAAGAAATTGGCCCACCTCTCGAAGAATACTGCATACGATCCTTTGGGAGCGGTCAGCCTTCTGCTACAGAAAATGCTTACTAGAGTAACGAACCGATCATATGGACAGCTGTTTGTCTGACTTTTAGAGGAATTTGATTTCCAAAGTCTGCCAAGGCGTTGAAGAGCCTACTTCGGAAGAGCACTTTCAATGACTCGTCTTCGTCCGGCTCGTCACCCAAACAATCGCTCAAAGAATTGAGACAAAATAGACTTGCTTCTATCTGCTCCCAGGCGGCTCCCTCCCCGGTCTGACTGTTTGCTAGGGCACTGATAACCTGGCTGATCAGGCGGTCAAACAACTCAAGGCCCAGGATGCCGTATGCCACTTCAACCAGATCAGCAACGTCCTTCCGGAAACTCGTAAATCCATCCTTGAGGTCCTTGGTCCATCTTAGAGATTCGGAATGTGGAGGTATTTGTATCTTCGCCCAGAATTCTTCAATTGCCTGCATAATCTCCTTTTTTCCAGCCGCCATTAAGGATGGGATATCTGACTCTGCTACATTTTCCGGGTCTAGCAAGAACTCAGCCAGGCTACTCCAAAATCCAAAGGTAGTTCCTGAAATTTCTTCTTCGGCCACAGGATAACCAGGGACCTTAACCATTCCATGCAACATTTGGAGTAGAGCCCTGGTGTGTGGGCTACTGGCATCGCGTATGAGCTTTTGGACGGTAGCTTCTGCAAAGGCTACTAAAAGTCGGCCAAATTGGAGCCCCCCCCAGTCCCCATCACCTGAGGTAAGCTCTTCGTATCTGCCCAAGGCCCATGGTGAGGTAATTATGTTTGACAGGCAGGCTTCGTCCGTAGGGGTGAAGAATGTAAAATAATTAGTGAGGATATCTGTTATTACCTCGCATGTGGTCTCGAACGTATCCGAATAGGCTAGCCAATTGACAACGCGGGTCGTCAGACGCTTTAATTCCGAGAACGTATGGGGTGAATCAGAGAGGGAACGTAAGGAGTGAAAAACCCATGACTTTGCAAACGTTTAGCTTCCTGTATGGACTAGCAGCAAGGGTGGAAAAGTGTTAATGAACCTGAAAGGTTTTCATTCCTTCGTTGACAAGACGTGGGTCGAATGTGCTTGATGCAGTTCGAGAGGCTGTGTTCATTAGTATCTTATGCAAATCTGGGAAGCATAGCATCTTACGATCATTGGGGCTTTGTATATCAATCGCATCACCTATTAGCGAGACGACCTCCTCGATGTTCGACTGTATCCTGTTGTGAAAATGATAGCTTTGTACGATGCAGATGTTAGACTTGCTTGTGGCAACGTTATAACTGCTGCAATTGCTCACTTTTTTATGTTTCTGGAATCAACTTTGCCTACCTCTTCTACCAAAATAGCCGAGAACCATAGTGCTGTGATTTTTATTCTAGGTTCTGCTACCTCCAGGAGTTTCTCTGAGGAAGGAAGTTGTGGAAGCTCGGCGGCAGAAACAAAGCGGCCAGAGCATAGGGAACAAATAATATGACGGATGCAATCATCCCAATAATCCGGAAACCGTATAAAGAAAACAACTAATGTTGAACATAGTTTCCTGATAACTAATTGAGCTAATCCGAGGGAGTTAAAGCGAACTAGCCAGTCGATGAGCCGGTCTCTTAGAATTGGAATGTCTTTTGGAGATAGGGATCCGCTACACCCAGTCACATTAGTCCCTAGGATTAAGGCTTTAAAGGATTTTATTAAGTGGGGTTCTATAGACCTGTCAGAATTGAGTTTGACGGTAAAAGTGAGGGCTCCAAAGAATTGCACGTATTGGTCGTCTATGGCAAGCAGCGAATCCGCCAACTTCCACCCATCCTGAGAACGCTGGACAGCTTGAAGAGTCTCTTGGATTTGTGAAAGAAGTTGAGGAGACCCAGGTTGGTAGAGCCGCTTAACGAGCTATTACGGTCTGTTAGTGGTAGGAATGTTGAGGGGGAGGGGTTTCAAATAGTGGAGATTCTTACGGTGACCACCTCGTCCAAAGAGGATGGATAGGGACGGGACTCCATTCGGGAATGGGATAGCACAAGAAGGCCTAGAAAGTAGAATGGTATGACTAAGGAAATGGAACCACACTCAAGGAGGATGGAGAAGAGAAAAGGAGCGGTCAAGAGCAGAGGGGACGAAGGAAATTCATGGTAAAGGTTAGGAAAAGGTGTTGGTGGGGCATTAACATGGTTGGAATGTGAGGGCCATGGGCATTGTAACCTGCGTTTTTATCCCTGCGCCGCGTGTTGATCGACACGCCACCCCCACCATCTATACAGGACACGAGCAGCATCCTTGAGCACTGGTGCGCGTATCGTGGCAGCCATAGAGTTTGTGGCGCTGTCATTCGTGCATATTAAGGCACGAGTAAATTGCGGTTCACAAGGATAAGATTCTCAATTACCATAGAGGCATTTGGGCCAGGGGTTCGAAAAATTGTCTCTCTGTCAGATTTGCATACAGATGAGGCGTTACACACACGAAGGTCTCCTCAACTTGAAAATCTTGCATGAACGCTTTGAATCCCAGCCTGAGTGCCTCTACCTAGCAGGGGTAGTCTACCTGTATGAGCACTGATAATATGGTAGAGCGCTCCTACGAGTACAAACTCTTTGCAGTATTTCCATCACTAAACTATTTATTCACTTCACTATTAAACCCCGCTCAACAGGGCAAGGACACGCGGCCCAGAGGGCTCGCACGAATAGATAAAGAACAGCTAGCTAATCGTGCTTGCAGTTACTCCTAGGACGTGAGGACATGACCTCTAGATTTAGGTCACTTTGTATCACTCGACTTCGCCGTCTTAATGGTTCTGAAAATTTGAAAAATGTTCCTGTTATGATACTGCAATTGAGGGGTTGAGTGCTGCCCCCCCCCCCCGGCTGCTGCTATCGCTTGGTGAAAGTCAACTAGGGCCGTTGGCTATTTTACACCAGAAACAGCAATTTTCAGAAACTCATAACTTGACACTGCCTAGGCAAGAGATTTCAAGAAGTTGCAAGAGCAATAAGAAAGTTATTTCTTTCTATAATGAAGATATTGAACCTGTAAATTAATAACTCATGATTTTTTTGTGCAATGGTGTGGTAAGATGGGAAAGTGACTTGAGACTTTGAATGAGGATGCCATACAAAAGCTACCTGACAACCTCCTTTGTTGTAGGTTACTCTCTACCTGTTCTCCGATTTGATTTAGCCTAGAGTGGAACCACTAGATTCATTGGAGGTGATTAAATGGTGGGTAAGGGGTGCTTGGCTTTGGTGTAAGCTGGCCGTCGGCTCGAGTTTTCTGTCACTTGAATTTACTAAGACACTTGAACGGAGTTACTGTTGTTTTAAGGGAGACCGTACAACGGCACAGTACGGTACTTCGGTGGCCACAGAAACCCACTCGTGACTCGGTGGAAGACTGGTAGACAGAATACTGGAAATATGTTTACAGTTATTTGTATTCCGTGGCATTGCATCTAGGTAGCTAGGAACTGTGATCTTATCGCTGCTTGTGATAACATACACTTGCTCTAGTGCGGGTATCATACAGTACTACTAGAATACCGCATGGTAGCCGTGGGGGTTGAGCGAAACCGTCGGCAGCAACCATGTCTAGGGCTGCCGAATTTGTAGGCCGTTACTATGTACGCTATGTGCATCCAACTAAACTCATGGCGATCCTGACCAACTGAGCCCCGCATCCAAATGCCAGCCCCTCCCACCATAACATTCTTTGCCCGGTTACTGTCACGTCCCTCCTGTCGCCCAAAGTCATTCGTTCTCCTTTCCACACATCTGAATTTTAGACTTTTTTCCGCAAACACCGATATGGGGACTGTCGACACCACCTCTCGGCTTGCAAAGTTGAGAGAACTTATGAAGAGAGAGAAGGTTGATGTTTACGGTACGTTTGTGATTTCTGAGGAGTTTACCCCAGAGTGTGAGGTACTTATAAGCTCACCGGTTATCGCCTCGTATAGTTGTCCCTAGCGAAGATGCACATAGTAGCGAGTACATTTGTACTGCGGATGCTCGGAGAGGTGCTTTCTTTGTTCCATTAGAGGATCCGATCACGTCTGTCTAACTCACGACTGGGATAGCTTTCATCTCCGGGTTTACCGGATCGGCTGGATGCGCAATTGTCACGCAGGAAAAGGCAGCGCTATCTACTGATGGTCGCTACTTTAACCAGGCAGCCCGCCAATTGGATAACAACTGGGAGCTCCTCAAGCAGGGCCTCCCGGATGTTCCCACCTGGCAGGAGTGGTGAGTAGTATGCGATACTCAAACAGCTATTTGATCTGCTGCTGATTGAAGGAAAATAAAATAGGGTTGCACAGCAAGCAGAAGGAGGGAAAAATGTTGGTGTCGATGCCACTGTTATAACTGCTCGTATATAGCCCCATTTTTCTATGCTTAGACTCCGATTGACATTGATGCACGCGGGTTGTATATACTGACATAATGACAAGAACAAGCAAAGGGTCTTGAGACGAGGATAAAAAAGAAAGGAGGCACTGGCTTGCTTGGGATATCAGTTAATCTTATCGATGAGGTCTGGGGTGCTGATAGACCAAATAGGCCGAACAATCCAGTAATGGTGCTCGATGAAAAATATTCCGGAAAAGAGTTTTCTCTTAAGATTGATGCTGTTCGAAAGGAGTTGGAAAATAAGAAGAGCCCCGGATTTGTAGTAAGCATGCTTGATGAGATTGCATGGTTATTTAATCTTCGAGGAACTGAGTGAGTCCCCGGGGGTTTCGGCTTTTGTTCTGCCTGGCTTATTCACCCGCTTTTTTGGGCTTGAAATTTAGAGTTGTCTTTTATTAACAAATAATCTCTGTCTGAAGCATTCCTTACAATCCCGTTTTCTTCTCTTACGCTTTCATTTCCCCCAAATCAACGACTCTTTATATCGACTCTTCGAAGCTAGATGACAAAGTTATTGCCCACCTAGGCTCTGCTGTTAAAATTCTCCCTTACCATGCGATCTTCGACGAGATTGTTTTGATAGCGCAGGAGTTCAAGGCAGGGCAGCCTGAAATGGACCCCGGGGCAAGCGAAGATGGCGGGAAGTGGTTGGTATCAAACAAGACTTCTTGGGCTTTATCAAAGGCACTTGGCGGTGAGGAGAGTATTGAAGTGATCAGATCTCCCATCGAGGAAGAGAAAGCAGTCAAGAATGACACCGAAAAGGAGGGAATGAAGAGATGTCATATCCGTGATGGTGCCGCCTTGACAGAGTACTTCGCGTGGTTGGAAGATGAACTTCTAAAAGGAACTAAGATTGACGAAGTACAAGCCGCCGACAAGTTAGAGCAGATCAGATCCAGAGGGGAAAACTTCATGGGGCTGTCCTTTGATACTATTTCTTCTACAGGACCTAACGCAGCGGTCATCCACTACAAACCCGAAGCAGGGAATTGCTCGGTAATCGATCCTAAAGCAATCTACCTGTGCGATTCTGGTGCCCAGTATCTTGATGGTACCACTGACACGACTCGCACTCTTCATTTTGGTGAGCCTACGGATATGGAAAGAAAGTCCTACACTCTTGTCTTGAGAGGTATGATTGCTTTAGATAGAGCTATCTTTCCGAA
>Ga0307510_10008657_pt1 | contig 12126 bp, 5 predicted proteins | sample 12_EM_MG_FD_207224 | JGI IMG/M metagenome (GOLD analysis project Ga0307510, IMG submission 207224) | Populus trichocarpa ectomycorrhiza microbial communities from riparian zone in the Pacific Northwest, United States - 12_EM | ecosystem: Host-associated > Plants > Roots > Unclassified | place...
ATAACGTGGATTGTGCAAAGTATCAGGACACCTGCAAGCAAATAATTACTCAGTGGTCCTGGATTTACCAGACTTGCGTCGAATTCGGTACCCTAATTCCCCCCATTACTACAGAATCACTAAGCAAGCTAACCTTCACCAGGCGCCTACCAAACCGCGAATATTTCCCGTCCAACCAACCTCCTCCCCAAATTCGAAACCGTTGAAAACGAGCTTAAGGATTGCAAAACCTACTTTGGCAATGCGGTAGCAGGTGGCCCCAATCTAGACCCCATCAACAAAAAGTATGGCGGTTGGAACACGAACCCATCGAATGTCTTCTGGACTGATGGTGAAATCGATCCCTGGCGCGCCCTCACCCCCAATTCCATTGAAGCCGGTGCACCAAAGCGGCCTTCTACAACAAAGATTCCCTCCTCTGGGAGCACTGCTGGAGGCGATACGTTCTTTGGATTTGTTATTAAGGGAGGATCGCATTGTGCGGATTTAGGACAATACGTTGGACAAGGACTCAAGGAAAATCAAACCACCACTACCCCGGGCGCGGCAAGCGTAAAGGTCCCAGCGGGCTATGTGCCGGAGGCGGACACCGCTCATGACTTGTTTAAGGATGCGTTGAGGGTTTGGTTACCAGCGTTTAAGACACATCCGCTACCCGCGGGGTCCTCGTTCACTCAGGACACAACCAGCAGCGGCGGCGCAGGAAGTGAGGGCAATGGAACCAGCACATCTAATGCCGGTGGCCACAAAAAGAACTCGGCAACATCTCTATCACCGCCTAGATGCCTCTACCTAGCGCTCATTATCGCGGGGGTTCGTGCTCTATTGTAAAGCGATCATTCGATATATCTCTCAAAAACCATAGTCATCTGCATCCTAATCATTTTTATTTTGCCTAAGTCGGCGACATCAGCATGTATCCATATACCACGGTCTTAACTTCATGTGGGCGGCGTTTTGTTCTGTCAATTTCTCTCTAGATTGCAGGATATACCTTCATCTGAGTTTTGCTGGGGGTTATTGAGTAACCTGGCAGGGTTTGGGGTGGTCCTTTTTTCGATCATAATTACTCATTAGGTAAAGAGTTACGAGTAGAAACGCATTATAAAGCCTTCTATATAATATCATACCTGCTCATAGTCCCATCTCCCAGCTCATGTGATCCAACCGATATATTGGACGCTTCCGAAACCCTCTGGCAGGAGAATTTCGATTCTGATTTTCTACTCTCGAATTTCATAAGTGTCTAGACACCTTAATGCTAAGGCCCACCAAAACACAGATCCCCGGTGACCGGATATCTTTGAAATTCACGGGTATATACCTTACCTCTAGCATAGCAGTCGACCAACAGCAAAAGGTTTCGACTGCCCCATCACTCAGCGAGGGCGGTTTTCTATGATTGATTATGTACAAAATGTGTGATAATCGCGTATGTGGTGCCCGTATGAATTTCAGCCTGCGTGCAGTCTCTTCCTGAAACTTAATGGTCAGACTCAGCCCGAAAGCGCTGCAGGGCAAGCCTAGCTAGGGATAGGATAAAATATCAACAGTGGGCCCCCCGGACCGACGTTGTGGCTATGGCGACGGTATCGGCCTCCGATGCAGGAGGGGTATTTCACGTGGCAAGTATCAGTCTCCCGATAGGAGCCAAGTAGTTAAGCATTGAGGCAGTGAAGATATTGATGAAGATATCAATATACCAGACAAAGAAATTCAACCCATGATTTCATGAGCCGGGCCACCTCTCTTTAGGGGAAAAATAAACCACCACACCACATGAGTAGCCCGAAGCCGACAACTGAAACCACCAGGTTTACCTAGCTATTCCAGCACAGCCCAGGCCTAACGTTTTCTTTGAGCCTATAGGACACGAAATTCTGACACAGTACAGTAGCACTAGTATTACCTCGCTTTACTAAGAAAAAAAGCTACATATACAAGGCAATAAATAGGAAGAGGGGCAACAGCTGCCTTCCCAAGGTAAAAGAAGAAATTATTATTTTCTATTTTATTTTCTATTTTCTATTTTCTTTGCCAACCCCCCCCCCCTCCTATTCGCTTCTGCTACCCGCCGATCGCCAACCTTTAAGGTCTAGAGTCGGATTCTACCACCTCGTAGCAGGATTGATAAACCCCACAGCCATATTGATGAGGGCTAAGTTCTTCAATCTCCCAGTCCCCGTAGGGCAGGAGTTTTTTCTCCTGCCCTACATGACGGATCGTTCAATAATAACTGATTGTCAGCATGGATTGAACTCCTGAGCTCCCGCTAATTGCACAGGAGTGTTAACCACTGCGCCAGCTAGGTATTTCATGAAAGGTAAACCTGGGAACTAATATTTATCCTACTGGAAGCCCGATTTTGGGATTTTAATGAGTGGGTAGTGTGTCTCTTCCCGAGTTGCTGGTAGATTTCAACGGAGGTGTTTCTTACTCCTTAGGTGTTTAACGAGAGATTCTCCGTGGCTTAAAACATAATCAGTGCTTTGTGCGCTTGTTACTCTCGTACGATACGACGGGTTAGCTACCCATGCACAGCACCCGAAGAAAAAATGATATAGGATAAATAAGCGTAAACTCATGAACGGTACGTCCCAATAGTGCTTCCCCTATTATGGCTTTATTGCGTTTTATGACAGAGATTCACAGAAGCCTATAATACTATCTGCAGCGCCTTCTACTGTCACGACCCAAGTCCCGGAGCAGAGCGAGTGATAGGTAATGAACATATTGTTGCCAATGAATCGATCAGCAATATTCAGTCCTAACTTAATCGATACAAAGAGCGAGAGCCTGGTTTGAAACGCAAAACAAGAAGTTTTAAATACTCAAAATAGAGATTTTGCCACGACGGTCGTGATTTGAACTGTCCGATTCACTGGAGAAATAACAAGGACCTTTCCAAATGTGCACTAGTGCTCTGTGGCTCAGCTTTGCATAGCCCGAAGAGCAACCCCTGAGCAAGACCGCCGCGAGAGACATTTGCTTACGCTTCTATTTACCGGGTACAGCTAGTTTGCACTAACTTTAGGGGAGATTCTTGCAGCCCACACCAAGTTTTGTACTAGGCTTAGCAAAACCTCAGTGTTCTAACCTTATTTAACACATAACTCGCTATAAAATCAGTACAGTTCGGATCTAAGACAATCATGGCACAACCTCCCCAATCAGAAGATACCCGACTTCCTCTTGATGTAGGATCCGCATGGGAGGCTAATAATTTATCATACAGGCAGTGTTGCAGAGGCTCTAAAGACCGCATGGAAATTGGTCCAGAATATACAGTATTCACAGCTACCTATGTAGAGCATAGAGACATTTCTGGGGGGGGTCTATCGCATACCCATGGTTTACATTGGCCCATCCGCGGTTCACATGTCATATACATTCATGATTATGACAACGGCGGTGCGGAAGGCGAAAAGGTGTTTTCTATCAAGTCCAGTATACCAAATAGTCGGCTGTTTCCTCTTTCCTTGTTTTTTTATTGCGAGGGGAATCTACGATGGGACTTGGAAAAGACGAGAGACATACGAGCAGTCATCTAAAACCATCAAATCATCAGGATATAGAGCGCCCTGAGGAATAATCGATTTGCATATCTTTTGACTCTCTTAGCAATTCTTTTTCTTTATTGTACTAGTACGCCTCCTCTCCTCTTCTACCCCTGGAGGTGTCTATTGGGATGTAATCCTAGACAGGGTATAATACTTACCAGCACACCTGACAAGTCACAACGAAGTCCTCCAGCATGGAGACAATCTCATTCAAACACTCCTCCCCTACCTCCCCTACCTCCCCCCATTCCCGAGACCCCGCCGTCGCGAGGTAGTGTTACATCTAGTGGCTGAGACCCGGTGGTAGTGTTATCAGTAGCAAAATGCCTCCGAGTAAAAATTAAAAATAGAAAAAGCATCAAGTGTCAACAACGGGCAGACCCAAGCACCCGCAAAAGCTAAGCCGAGAGGGAACATGCGTCAGACCAGAATCTCCGAATAGAATCTCAAGCCCCAGAATTTCATAAATCAGCACTGTTCATTTCATGAGAGGCAGGAATATCCGTTTGCATCCATATGAAACATATGCAATTTCAATGTTTATGCAACGGGACCCCGTGCAGGCATTGGCCTCGGATACATCGTATCCAATCAAACGAGGACGGATGGCATATGGTACCGGATTGGCATAGTTTCTGCAGCGCCTGCTCACAGGCTCCCCGAGAAACAAGGCAGCAAGACGAGTCTATTACCGCAGACGTAGCCCGAGATGGGCGACTTAAGCTTTCCATCATCCATTCTAGCCTAAAACTGACCCCTGTCAAAATGAACAATTTAGGTTGTTTTTTTTTTCAGATTCCCCAGAGAGTCATGTTAATTTAGAATGTAACACCCATTCCCATACAGGAACAACCCTACAAAAGAGGGGCGTCCATAGCCAGAGAACTTTGCCCAGAAAATATTGCTCAACCTTCAGCCCCCAAAAGATTTTCAACCATCACTCCCGGTAAGAATTACAGATCTATCAGATGGCAGAATAGATAACTCGACACATTAATAGGGACAAAACAGGAACATCTCAATCTTTCCCGGAGATAACGGTACTGCGGTTCAGAAGTGGCAAAACTCTTGGTAGGAGGATGGGAACGTCCCACAAGTAGACGTGTTCACCACTGTTAACTTCCTTGGCAAAAACATCTAAACCACGCTCAAGTTAACTAATTAGCATACTATTGCCAAGCGAGAATGAATCCGCCAGTTCCCGCCGCCCCAGTCCCTCACTGTGCTCGTACTAGTACGGAGCTCAAATCACCAGCTACGATTCAAAACAACCCCGACCGCACTCATCCGCGACGTTCCGCCCGGCTCCCTAGAAAACCCGGCACCGATTGCGTTCGCCACCATGCGAGGGGTGAGGAGAACCGAATCGCATGAAGGTTTGGGGTCATGACCGGGAAACGCCCTGCTCAGCCGGTCATTCTATCACACACGTGTAAGTCGATTCCGAGAGTCTATGGTATGGGTTAGCGAACGGATCAAAGGGGATTCGGCTTAGGAAAAGCAGGACTTCTGCAGAGGTTACATAATAAGTGAGCCCAGACCAGGAGGGGGCTACTGATATCGTGTTGATCGATAGTTCCTGACCATTAAGTACCGTACTGTACTATACTAGGAACTGATTGCGAATCCAGTGAATGTCGCAGCTGTAGAGCGAGTGGACTCTTCCGGAGCTTTGTAGCGAGGTGGGAAAGGTACGGCAGATTTAACTCCAAGACAGGTAGAATGATCCACTGCACCCCCGAAGCTTAAAAAAACTTCTATTATCACCCCCGAACTCAGCTCACGTGCTTCCACAACTCTAGCAAGAGTTCGGCATCCCCATCACTACTCTAATTTTCCTCGGGAGTGCTTCTCACTTAAGACTTTCCCACCGCAAATATTTTAGGCTATTTATTAATATATGTTTCTTTGACAAACCCTGCAAACCTCCCTCCCCTGCCTCTAATGTATGCCGGTTCGCAGACGCTGGGGTAATAATATATGAAGAGGAAAGAAGCAAGATCCGTAGCCGAGTGAGAGCCCGTGACAGGGTGTTTAGCAAATCGAGAAGTGCTTTATACCTAGCGATATAGAAGTACACTAGCTGATCGGCTTTGAGTCTGGTGCAATCTACAATATAGGAGACGCCGACAGACCGTGAAGGTCTTCTTGTTGCGAATTGTATCCCTGAAGGCGATGAACTTGTATTGCTAAGAGGGAGAGAGAGAGGGGGGGGGGAAGAAAGAAAGCGTCAAAACAACAAGGAAAGGCCACCACTAGGAAATCATCCAACTGCGGAAAAGCTTACGCAGCACTACCACCACCCGGTACATGTTCTACGCACATCTATTGTAACACTTCTATGAGTGCCTCTTCCCAATAACTCCAACGGTGACGCCAGATCCTTAAATAGCAGCCTGCATATTCCTCGCTCGAGATAGTCTGGGTAACGGGGTGTAGATACGGAACTAGGGGGTGGGGTCGGACCAAGGTAGTATCATTATTGTAGTTGCCGAATGCAAAACAGTTGTCAGCTTCGCATGACGACTTAAATCTGTGCCCCGGGCGCCGGTACTACCCCACAGTCACTAACCCGGATTTTCTTACATTCACGCGACGGCATTGAGCCTCGTTTCGGAAACAAATCTCAGGGTTACCATTTTCTAATCCGAGTGATCAATGATGAGGAATAAACCATAGGAAACAGCTCAAACTATGTACCCAACCACCACTCAAGAACGAACGAGAACAAAAGCTGTTATCTAAAGGACTGTATTAGAAATCTTTGGGATTTAGGAACAATCAAAAGCTTCACCTAGCCTCGTGTCCGACATAAATCTAGAAATTACCCCTGTGCAACAGGAAAAACCCAGAGCCACCACTCCTGCCCGAAGCCAAAGCTTTGTACTCCAGTTCGGAGCCACCAATAATCTACACCCAATTCTCGGCTCCAAATGAAATAGCCATTACTATTACCTAGCTTCGGGGAAAGAAAGAAAGGAAAAAAGAGAGAGGTAAACAAAAGACAGAACCAAGCCCCGCCCCCCAATGCGCCCAAAACACAAATGAAAGTATGATATAAAAAATGAAAATAAAAATTTGAACCGTTAAGAGTCAACTTTTAGCTCGCAACCCTCGAAGGCACCGGGCTATCCTGAGCATGCCTGTCCTTCCTTCTTCCAAAAAACACGGACAACTGCCGCCTCAGGCTTCTCAACGGCCCACTCACATTCCCCATCGTCTTGCTACGCGTCGGCATCTGCGGCAACGGCGGCAGCGGCCTCTCCGCAAGTTCCTTCGGTAAGGGATCCGTCTTCATACTATGCGAGGTATTCGGCCTCGGGAACAGTACTAGTTTCTCCCTCTCGTTGCCGCTTTCGTTTCGCCGTCGCTGGAGTTCCTGCTGCACCCATTCACTTGTCCGGCATTCGGCTCCGCCCGAGGTCTTTGGTCGCGGGGCTACGCGTATTAGCGACGGTTTGCGTTTTAAACCCACGGGTACCTGTATTGCAGATGATTCAAAGGGCTTTGCTTGGCCGATCTCTTCGGGATTTATCGGTTCTATTGGTGGTTCGGGCGTGCGTGCTGGTGTGTGTGGTTCCTGGAGTTTCGCTCTCAGGTTTGGTGTTGTGCTTGCTGGGGGTGAAGGTGTATGGACTCTGCGGGCCTCGCTTAGGCTCATCTTTCTCGCCAGGGCAGTTTTGGAGAAGTTGTAGGGTGCCATGGTGCCGCTTGAGGATGGAGGTGTTGGGGGCTTTACAATTGTGTTTAATTTAACGGGGTCTTTTAGTGGAGGGGACTCGGGACAGATATCTAGGCTTGGTCCCGATGAGATCTCGGGTTTGTTGTTTGTGGTCCGGGTGAGTGATTGTGCTGCGTTCGAAGGAACGTAGGGTGGCTTTCCATCTGGTTTTGGATGAGGTATCGGAGTTGCACTTCGTGATGAAAATAGTCTTGAACATGATCGACGTAGTTCCAATTCAGTTCGTGGGCTGAGAGGTGCCAGTGATGAATGCACAGGTAGTGGCTTCTTAGTAGCAGTATTAGCAGCGGTGGTAACGACAGTAGTTGCGATCTTTGGTGAGATATTCGTTTTCTAGAAACATATTAGTCAACTTTCTTTTCAGGAATGTTTAAAGTTATGCAAGAGTGGTGAATGATCTGACTTACAATAGGAGCAGGTCTCGTGAACGCCTTTTGTCTCATTTCGGCGACTTGGGTGAGATCAGATAGACTATCTTTACGATATGATATGTACTTTTTTCTAGAGCTTTTTTTTTTGTAAAGGAATGGAAAATACGCTCTGCGTATAAAAAAATGTCGTCTAGAGGAATTTAAAGGAAGGTATAGAATAAAATAAAAAAGGCAACAAAACGAACGCAAAATGAAGGAAACACTGTGAGAGAAAGAAAATTCCAAGGAGGCGACACAATTGGGGGGGCGCACCTAGGTTTTCATAGATTCTTTGCCCGGGAAAGGGGGGGGGGTGGTCATTTGGTGGCCCACAACAGTGATGTCGAAGTTGACCGCTAACCAGGGATACATTGTGTGTTTTATTGAAATGCACATCTCTGGTGAGTAGCGAAACGCCCTACGCAACGCGGTTAGAACTGCGAGCTGTCATTGGTCAGGGGGGTCTCGAATTGTAAATTGAAGGTTGTCCACCAGAGTTTCAGATGAAGCGGTTAGTGTTACCGGAAGCCCATTGCTGAGTCCCGACCAGGATTCCTTGTCCGCCACAAGAATTGGTCGCGAGTTTGAGAAGCCTGTTACAGGATCTGTAGAAGATAAAGGATGAAGAGAATACTGTACAAAATTGTTATGGTAATGGCGTCAAAGGAATGCTTTGGATGGTAGGATCGCCAGAGAATTTTACCCTTATGGCTAGCCCGAGGTGACCGAGTGATGGAGTCAAAAGGAGTTCTGTCCGCTGCCAGACGAAGCCTGGTCGGTTAAACCACTAACACAAGGGAAACAGGAAAAACGAAGGAAAAAAGGGAAAAGAAAAACAAGTTCCATAAAACCATCGCTTAACATTAGAGTTTGCCCCATCGTATCGTGTTGTACTAGTAGTGTAGAAGCATCTGCTCGAACACACAAACTCCACTATGCCCGGCCCATCCCCAGCGCCAACATAAGGCGGAGTAGTAGAACTAAATAATCTACCGTAATCCACAATTGTATATAGGCATTACAGTAACACAGTGCTTTAGAACTGCGCTCCCGGATCCTCTACCGTACAGTACGACACTCCAAGTATTTTTTTCCCGAGTGCGAGATTGCCAATGGAGGGCCCCCCCCCACAATTCTCACATGCTGTTCGTCTTTCTCGCTCTTCTACCAAGACACCTGCCGTGGCTCTCTGCAGGGAGGGGAAACCCTCCCATCTCGCTATATGGCCTAAAATGCCTTACCGTCCTCCAATACAGCAGAACCGATTTACCGTGCCTGACAAGAATGTCGTATAGTATCTGCAACGCTCCCGATGTAGGCCGAGGAGGAAAGGCCAACAATGGTGTTTGGTCTGGGGAAACGAGGGTTTTACTCTTACCACAGCACTTGTACCGTACCTGTACGCGAAAAAGAAAAAAAAGAAAAAGGAGTGAAAAGAGCCCCTTTGCGCAATCTCCTCTGTGCAACCACATCTTGCGGATCAACCGCCAAAGGTTAAATTGACACCAGTACTGTGCATTTCTGTGCTTGCGAGACCCCAAATGGACGGAAACTGGTACTGGTATCGCACCGGAATAATCGATCCCAAATGTTGCGGGATGATTGCGGGATTTGGTGTGAGGGGTGTAGTAAAATTTTCTCTTATAGGACGGAACGGGTAATGTGTAAGGCTATACGGGCGGAGCGAGAGCTTGGGTAGAGAGTGGGTGGTTGGCGGATTTCTGTGCAGGACGTTACAGGTCCCGCTGTACCGGTAGATTCAGCATGGAGCGGAAGGTGGTATTTGCAGAAGTGCACCGGAGTTGAGGGAAGAGGATACTCGAGTATAACGCAGGGGTTTTCTTTTAATCCTTCCCGTGTTCCCGTAAAACGAGCTCATGGGAATCCGTTAGTTCCCAAGTTAGTAGACATCTTAGCATCCACCACATTATTTATTAATGATAAAATTCCACCATATAGACAAGGGGAGAAGTAGTGGTGAGGAAGATTATATACTATTAGACCACTGTTTATTTTTTACTCGACGATTTGAATAGCTTATCACTTACTGAAGAGCCTAGTTTTACCCTAGGACCATCGGCTTACTCAGGGCACAAAGTACTCTATTTGATACCGGGGTTTTCACTAATAGGGACATCTCATACGTGACCCATATATGCAAATTACTTATTCCCGCCCTGGGCCGGTTGTTCGGTATTACTGTCGATATCATATAGTAGTTTCAACCCGGTAGCTTAGGGGGTATCTCGAGTTGAGATATTGTCTTCATATGAGACATTCGGCCACGTTGGTCTGGGGTTCAATCGTCTCGCCTTTTACGGCAACTATTAAGACAGGGCGTGCTGTCTTTGTAAACTTCATGTGAGCGATTCGAAGAACGTTCGAGGCGTTTCTTCCCTTCGACTATTGTATGGGGTAGAGATCGAAGGATGACTGCACACAAGCCCTCACTGGTAAACCCCCACGTGTTTATTTACCGTCTTCCCGTGCAGTTCTCACTAGCGCGCCCCATTTCCCCAAGATGCTCAGGTATCTGGGGATACTGGAACTTGTAGAGGTGCTATGATGTTCGAATTTGGGCGTAAAACGCTGGTTCTTGTGTCCTCATATTTATGGATTGGCTGGTGGCTCAAGAACAGACAACTTCGTGACTAAGAATCAATAAAATCCTCTGTACTCGAGTAGTTGAGAAACTAATCCCGACACATCTCAAGCTTAGATATAGTGCCCGTTTTCTCCACCACTAGCCAGCCTTGCAAAAACACCCGCGAGTGGGGGCGCATATACAGTACAGTGCCATAACTATTGAGCACGAGACATAACCTAGCCCGCTTATCACACCGTAGTTCTTCATCCCGACCCGTGCACGGTTGGCCCGCGGCCCAATCGAATGATACAACCAAAAATCTCTTGGTAGGATTCCACAAGAGCGGTCTAGGCTCGAAATCGTACTGCAAAGTGTGTACAGTGCTAGAGTCAAAGTTTCCCATCGCGATATTTCGACTGGTGTTTGAGACCTAGGTCGACGCCGCCGGGACCGATGAGTAAGGAAGAAGGTCGATTCGTTCAACATGGTCCTGACTCAGGATCAGGGTTCTTCCGGGAGGACCTCGTGCTGAGCTGTTTCGGGCTGGCTCGGATAGAGTGATAGGGTGAATGAAGCAGGGCACTGATGGGCCGAGATTAGAATAGTAGACTGGTGGTGCAAGCCTATGGGGTACTGGAACGAGGCTTTTCTAGCGCCGCAGGTGAGATGCGGGTTATTGGATAGTCTACGAGTATTGGTTGCCAGGCAAAAATGTGGAGGATGCCGGCGCGGGTACTGGACTGATGCTCCCTAGAAAACCCCCCACTAAGTCCCTCCATGCACCTTCGAGATATCCCTTTTTCCTGCGTGAAAATTGGAAGTTTTGACCAGCTCACTGTTCATTGGCAGTTTAGATTTGGGGTTCGCTACTCCGAGATCCTTTATTTAAGAGTTCTATCGCTCACTCTACCAATTAATGAATCAGAGTGTTTTGTTTCCAAAAGGACTATCTCGTGAATAGCCGGCAGAGTTTTGTGGCGCTCGTCGAATTCTTGGGACCTCGAACTACACTTTTACCGCATGTTATCTGTAGTATAGTAGTAATAATACCGCGCACGCCTTCTCGAAACATATTCCTGCTCCACAAATACCTACCGATACCAAAATTAACCTTTGCTCTAGCGAAATCCATGATGGGTTATCGTCTCCTTTCCCTATCCCTCAGGTGGCACGGTACAGCTTAAACCCATCGCCAGTGCAGCTTGCCATCCCCTATCCAAGCATTCAACAAGGATTCCTAGTCTTTAGCCCCCCCTTGGAGGTGCGTTACAATACAGTACTACGGTTTTAGGGCTGGAAATGTCTCAAAAACGCAGTTGGGTACGCGAACCAGAACACGCACAGAAGCCCACCGGTGGTGTGGTGGTGTGGTGCTGGAGTATCCAATTAGGGCCCCCTACCGAACCCCTATTGCCTGTCGGCTCTGGATAAACCCCTTCGCGCGATGCGGCATTCTCCGCTAACCAAAGCTACCGGTGAGACCCTTCCTACAAGCACTTTATCCAACAAAGAGCCACAGGCAAGTTTGCAAAGTGGGATACCCAGTAGGAGTGCCTCAGCTCCAGTCTCTCTTGAAAATGGCCAGGCAGCGTTGAGGTGTTTTCGATTTGGCGATAGTATGGAAACCCGCCTTTAATCTATTCTGCAATCCCGAGAACCTTGGTGTGGGCCATTCTTAGCGTGCCTTGGTTCTAATTGCCCATTACTGTACTCGATTAAACACCTTTGGCACCCAATTCCGTGGTAGGTGCCACACATGGTTCCTTAGGTTCCAAGCTAGTCTGAGCTGCGAGTGATCCAGGATGATCGGATATTGAATCCTCGTTC
>Ga0307510_10008658_pt1 | contig 12125 bp, 4 predicted proteins | sample 12_EM_MG_FD_207224 | JGI IMG/M metagenome (GOLD analysis project Ga0307510, IMG submission 207224) | Populus trichocarpa ectomycorrhiza microbial communities from riparian zone in the Pacific Northwest, United States - 12_EM | ecosystem: Host-associated > Plants > Roots > Unclassified | place...
AATTTTACCTCCACCTACAGTTTTAATGAATAATGTATGCTCATAAGGACATTTGATGAAGCCTTCTTTGCTGAAATATGTTTCAATGCGACTATACCAGGCGCGAGGAGCCTGTTTAAGGCCATATAATGCCTTCTTCAGTCGATAAACTTTAGCTTCATGCCCCTTCTGTTCATATCCTGGTGGCTGCTCAACGAAGACTTCTTCAGTAATTTCTCCATGTAGGAAGGCCGACTTGACATCAAGCTGGTAGATTACCCAAGATTTCTGTGCAGCAATGGATATAACAATTCGTATAGTGTCCAGGCGAGCTACTTGTGCAAAGACCTCAGCGTAATCAATTCCATGCTGTTGACAGTACCCCTTAGCAACTAGCCGAGCCTTGTACTTATCCACTTCTCCATGTTCATTGAATTTTGTTTTAAACACCCATTTTACTCCTATAGTTTTTCCTCCCGATGGCAGCACTGTTAAATCCCATGTGTCATTCTTTTCTATAGCTTGTATCTCTTGATCCATGGCTTTTCTCCATTTCTCAGACTTCACAGCTTCAGCAAATGTAATAGGATCTCCATCAGTGAACAAAGCTAAATGTGTTAGGTTGACAGTTTCTTCATCTGAGAGCCCTTGTCCGGTTTCATAGTCTCTTATCCAACCTGGTGGTCTTCGTGTTCGTGTCTCATGTTCTTCATGTGAGATATTAATGTCTTCATGTGAGATATTAATGTTATCTCCATCAGCTTCAATATTACCTCCATCGGGTTCACTGTCTCCAGTTTCTTCGTTGAAAATAGATTCTTCAGAGTCATCAGACTCTGGTTCACCTCCCTCATTTTCAACTGCTCCTTCTGTGTCATTTTCCCACTCAAGCTCAGTAAATATTGCCTGTTTGTGATCATCATCCCAGGTCCATTGCTGATCTTCTTCGAAGACCACATCTCGGCTTATAATTATTTTATTTGAAATTGGATCAAACAACTTATAAGCCTTAGATTCATCACTGACCCCTAGTAAAATGCATTTTACACTTCTGGCATCAAGCTTTACTCTTTTGCTGTCAGGTACATGCACGTGAGAAATGCAACCAAAAACTCGAAAGTAGTCCACTGATGGCTTGTGCCCATTCCACATTTCTGCTGGTGTTTTGTTCTTCACAACTAGTGTTGGACATCGATTTAGAATATGCACTGTCCAATTTACTGCTTCAGGCCAGAATGTCTTGGGAATTTGCTTTGCTGTCAACATGCTTCGCACCATATTCATAATAGTGCGGTTCTTCCTTTCTGCTACACCGTTCTGCTGAGGTGTATAAGCGGTCGTCAGCTGTCTTTGAATGCCATGCTCATTGCAGAAATCAGTGAAATCCTGGGATGTAAATTCTCCTTCACGGTCTGTTCTAAGGCGCCGTATGTAAGTTCCAGTTTCCTTCTCAACTCTGGCTTTAAAAGATTTGAATGTGGAATAAGCTTCTGATTTCTCCATCAAGAAGTACACCCAAGTTTTCCTGCTGTAATCATCGATGAATGTAATAAGATACCGTTTTTTTGCCATTTGAAACTGGATTAATTGGTCCACATATGTCAGCATGTACCAACTGAAGAATGTTGTTAGCTCTCCACATGCTTGCTCTAGGAAATGGATCACGATGTTGTCTTCCTACCAGGCAATCCTCACAAACCTTTTTGGAGGCTGTAAACAGAGGTAACCCTTTCACCATTTTCTTTTGTTGCAGTACTTTGAGCCCATTCCAGCTAAGATGTCCATACCGACAGTGCCAAAGGTCTGCTTGATCTGTGATCAGTGAGGAGAAACATTTTGATTCCTTAGGTGTGTAACGAGCATGCACAGTGAACATCCTGTTGTGTGTCATTTCTGTTTCCATGATTAAACCTTTCTCTTTGTGAAATATTTTGCAAATTCCATGTTGAATGAGAACTGTCAGCCCCTTCTCTTGCAATTGGCCAATACTCAACAGATTATTCTTTAGATCTGGTACGTAGAAAACTTCTGTGATTATATGCACACACCCATTTACTTCCATTCGAATGTTTCCTTTTCCTTGTACAGTAAGACTAGAGTCATTGCCAAGCTTCACGGTCTCTCGAAAGCTTTTGTCAAGATCAAAAAACATATTCTGTTTTCCACACATGTGATTACTGCACCCAGAATCAAGAAACCAAATGTGCTCCATTGCAGTCTCGTTGGAATCTACAAACGCCATCAGCAACATCTCATCCTTTGTTTCAGCATAATTCACCCTCTGTTCCTTGTCTCGTTTAGGACATTCCCATTGAAAATGCCCTAACTCATGACAATAGTAACACTCTAGGATGGATTTATTGAATCCAAACCTACCCCTTCCTCTTCCTCGTCCTTGATAAGTGCCTCTACCTCCACCTCTTCCTCCTTGTTGGAATCCATGAGTGATCTGAAGTGCTTGTTCATCGTTCACATGTCTGCTGATCCGTTGTTCATGCACCAAGAGGCTGCTTTGAAGCTCGTCTATAGACATTGTGTCCAAATCATTGGATTCCTCAATGGAGCAAACAACATAATCATATTTTGAAGTCATAGACCTCAAAATCTTTTCAATGATAACCACATCATTCATTTGTTCTCCATGAATTCGCATTTTGTTTGCAATGGTGAGTGTTCTGCCAAAATAATCATTAACAGATTCTGCATTCTTCATATGCAACACCTCAAACTCTTTGCGAAGAGCTTGCAATTGAGCACGCTTGACACGAGCTGTCCCTTGATACTTTTGCTTCAATGAATCCCATATTTCTTTAGCTGTATCTTTCTTCAAGATGGTTTCCAGTATCGATCGATCAATGGCTTGGAACAGATAGTTCTTGGCCTTGAGATCTTTCAGCTTTTGATCTTCATACGTCTTCTGTTGTAGCTCACTTAGACTTGATCCCTCTGCTGCAGCAGTGATTCCTGTTTCTATCAAGTTCCAATATTCTTTGGAACGCAAGAAATTCTCCATCAGCATACTCCAATGGTCATAGTGACCATCAAACCTTGGAATGGCAGGTTGCACGAAACTATTTTCGGATGCCATGTCTCTGACTCTTCACTTTAATACCTGAAAAGAATTTGATCAAACCTCGTGAGGAGGCTCTGATACCAAATGTAGAATAAAGAAAAGTAAAGAGCTTTGAGAGCTTTGACAGGTTTGATTACACAAGAGATGGAAGAAGTTCAATATAATTAAGCAACTGATGTGGCTATTAAATAGCCTTACACTGGAAGAAGAAAAGAATAACAACCAACGATTTAAAATCCTATAATCGTGGTACATGGCTACTGTAACAGAAAAAACAATCTTGTTCCTCAAGACAAGGAGGAATTATTCAACATAACAGAAATAGGCTTAAAACAGGGAAACTTTAAAACTAATGATAATTCAACATTTTTAAAATATTTTTTATTTGAAAATATATTAAAATAAAATTTTTTATTTTAAAAAAATTATTTTTGATATTAGTATATCAAAATGATTTGAAAATATCAAAAAATATTAATTTGAAGTAAAAAAAAATTAAAAAAAATAATTTTTTTCAAAATCACTTTTAAAAAACAAAAACAAACAGGGATGTCAAATTGAAGCAACACAGAGCTGTTTTGAACTTTATTTTATAAAAATAATATTTATTTTGAAACAATATTTCTAATATGTTTGGAATTGCATAATATTATTTTCTTATTATTTTATTCAATCAGTTTCATATGTGTTTCTATTTTTATTATCTTTTATTAATTTTAATAAACAAATTTGATAGACATAAACGAGTAAATGTCTCATTTTACAGGATCAAATATCTTGATCTACATCATTATCTTAATTTTTCTAATTTCTCTTTTAGTTATTGCTAATGATTTTTTTTATTTACATACATAGATAATTATCGATTTTATTTGATTAAATATTTCTATAAAAATTTTAATTTTCACTTTGAATTTTTTTATGTTAAAAAAATAAATCAAAATAAATTATAACCATAATAGAGTACGGATGAAATAGCTACACACACACAAAGAAGGGTGAGTTTCCACCGCGTTTCAAAAAAAATTGAATTTTTTTTGTTTAAAATGAGAAAAAAAATTATATTTTCAAATCGTTTTGATATGCTAATGTTAAAAATAATTTTTAAAAAATTAAAAAATAATTATTTTAATATATTTATAAATAAAAAATAATTTAAACAATCATCGATACTATAATTTTGTGAGTAGCAGGATACGCTTTGTCAGGATAGTAGACAAATAAACGATCCAACGTCAAAATATTTTCTTGACTGCCTAATATTCTGAATGGTAAAGAAACAAAAGTTCTCGAGTCAGTCCCCTGCACTAGAGTAGAGACATGGTTTATAAAACCTGACTCAGCCCAGCCTGGTGGCTTAATTTAGTGACCTAGCAGCTTGTAACTGGTTAACTTTTATGTAGATTGAGGCTTTTTTACTAAAAACAAATGATGTATTATTTTTTTAAATAAAAATCCAAAATAATTGTTTTAATAAAAAATTGAATTGGTTCATCTACTCACACAAGTTTAACCCAAATTTTAGATCAAATTAGACCCCAGCTTGGTATTATAATTATGAATAAAAATAGATCAGACTGAAAATCAATCTAACTATTTGTGTGTTTAGGAACATAGTTTAAATCACATTTTTTTAAAATTTAAATTTTTTATTTAAAATTAATATTTTTATGTTTTCTTATTTTGATATGCTGATATTAAAAATAATTTTAAAAAAATAAAAAAATATTATTTTTATATATTTCTAAATAAAAAATACTTTAAATCACTCTCATTATCACAATCCACACAGTATATATGATTCCAGACTGAACACTTGTCGGATTGGAGAAACACCCACATTCTAGCCGTAGCCATATAGCATCAGGGCGGTCTGGTTTAAAATGATTTTATGATATGAAATTTTTATTATTATTATTAATTTAGGTGTTCGGGTTAGTTTGTATATAGCTCGACTAATTTCACGGGTCCTAAAATTAACGACTATATAAACCTTTAATGACACTGAGGTTTGTAAAATTTAAACTGATAATTTCTAATGAGCAAATCAAGAATTTACACCGCTCAAAATTATTTATTTTTGTTTTGTTTTGGTGGATTAAAGAAAAAAAAATATTAATTTACTGTCGCGGTATTCATAAAAAAAATGTGTACATTCAATGTATCTAAATTAGAGAAACGTAAAGCATCTTCAACCAGCATGAACCAAGTTTAGACACGTGTTATTTTTAAAAACAAATTGCCTGCACACACGTCACATAATCTGTCTGCATCTACTTAGTTTACCCCATCCGAAGAACACCACAGAGTCTGTCTAGGTTCACTTCGTATTAAACCAGCTCTCGAAGCATAAATAAGACCATACCCCACAACCCTTTTGCTTACAAAAAATTATTCGAGAGAGAGAGAGAGAGAGATCATCATGGGAGAGGTTGATCCAGCCTTCATTCAAGACCTTGAGCACAGGCCAAAGCTTGAGATCATCATAGCAGAAGGAATACCCTTAATTGATTTATCCATAATTTGTTCTCGTAACACCAACTTGGATAACTGTCAAGCGCTTGATGATCTGGTTAAGGAGATAGGGAATGCATGCAAGAACTTGGGGTTCTTTCAAGTGATCAATCATGGGGTGCCTCTTGACAAGCGACAAAAGATTGAGAATGCATCAAGACAATTTTTCGGTCAGCCATTAGAGGAGAAAAGGAAGGTTAGGAGAGACGGGCGGAAGGTGTTGGGTTATTCTGACACCGAGCATACCAAAAATGTTAGGGACTGGAAAGAAGTGTTTGATTTTGCTGTGAAGACTCCAACCATTGTACCATCCTCGTATGAGCCTGATGACAAGGAAGTTACCGAATGGTTTCATGATCAGTGGCCCGAGTATCCCCTTGAACTAAGGTAACTGTACTTTTTTTTAAAACAAAAAAAACAAAACTTTTGCACAATTTGGACAACTTGTTTACTTGTTGCAGCTGTGAGCAATAAAATCAAGATAGAGATCTGCATGTTGGTGTTCAACAAGAGAGAATTTGTTGCTAGCTAGCATTCACTGGTTGTGAAAGTCTCATGTTATAGTTGCTATAAAAGACAAACTAGTTTTATTCCATATAAATCATACCAATCATATTGTTGGAATCTAATCCATTGAAAGAAAATTAGATTCAAGAGCTGCTTATCGGAGATTTTTTACAGGGATGAGATTCATGTGAACCCAAATTGTATAGAATGTGTAGTTTTTTGTGATTAGTTCGGTCCCCCTACACCAGTCGAAGAAATTTTGGCTACCGCAACTTTAGGCCAATCTACAAGTTCTTTGATAATATAAGATTATGAATGTTTCTTTGGTCTTGCATGCAGGGAGGCCTTGGAAGAATATGCTAAAGACGTGGAGAAACTAGCCTTCAAGTTGCTGGGGCTCGTTGCCCTGAGTCTAGGCTTACCAGAGAATAGGTTCCATGGATTCTTTGAAGACCAAATCAGCTTCCTTAGACTCAATCATTATTCCCCTTGCCCTGTTCCACAACTAGCTCTTGGCGTTGGTCGACACAAGGACGGTGGAGCCTTGACCATCCTCGCTCAAGATGATGTTGGGGGTCTAGAAGTCAAAAGAAAAACAGACGGGGAATGGATTCGTGTTAAGCCAACCCCGGATGCCTTTATCATCAATGTTGGTGACATTATCCAGGTACCATCACCAAAATCACAGTACGATAAGATGATTTAGCAATTAACACTAATCAATTATCTGGCAGGCTTTTGTTTCTGAGATTTGCATTTGCCGAAGTCACTTGGTAGAATCTTTACTTCTTGTGCAGGTTTGGAGCAATGATGCTTATGAGAGTGTGGAACATAGAGTTATGGTGAACTCTGAGAGGGAAAGGTTTTCCATTCCGTTTTTCTTCAACCCGGCACACTATACAGATGTGAAGCCCCTGGAGGAGCTGACAAATGAGCAAAACCCTGTCAGATACAAGCCATACAATTGGGGAAAGTTTTTTGTCACAAGAAAGCGCGGTAATTTCAAGAAGCTTGATGTTGAGAACATCCAAATTTATCACTTCAGGATACCAGAGTCCGAGTTAGCTGATAAGCTAGAGGGAGCACTGTCCATCAAGTAACAAGAAATCACTACCTTCTACAGAAAAAAGTCTCTTCTATGAGATTCAGCAGTATCGTGTATAAAAATAATGGGATTTGGTATGAATAAAGGTACAATATTGCGTTATTTTTGTTGATGTGGATTGATTCTATTCGTGAATCTGAAAGAGAAGAAGATATATAATTGAGCAAGCCTTGTCATCGCTCGTTTGTTTTTTACCCTGTTTTCAACATTTTTTAAAAAAAAAAGAAAAAGAAAAAAAAAGAGTTGAAAAGAAAAAAAATTCTTGGAAAAAAAAAAAAGGAAGCATTTCTCGCGAAATGTGTTCAGTTTCGGTTTAGTCCATAAATTTCTGATTTTTTGGTTTGTCACACCTATGTTGATGAATTTTTATTAAAGAGAAAATCCTTAATCCAAAAAAAATCAATAATAAGTTTTTTTAGTGAGTCAAATGTAATAAAAATAATAATAAAGACTAGTCTAAAAAATAAAAATTGTAAAAAGAAAAAAAAAAAGAGCAACATAATGTTGTTTAAAAATAGATGAAATTCTTAGACCCGTTTTTATGGTAACTTCTACGTTCAGTTGAAACCACAAAATTATGTTGTTTAGTTAGCTTGTCAACCATACTTTTCAACCGTGAGACCCATAAATCCTGTGTTACAACCACAGGTTCAGCAAAAGCAAGTATGACTTGCTTTCGCTGAATACTAACCACAATTGCATAGAGAGTGCACCAACACCATTAAACCGTTGATTTTCTATTGTCCAAAATAATCTTGTCATTGCTTTACTTGTCTCCTCTCTTATTTGATTTTTTTAAAACAACATAATTATGTTCTTGAACACTAATATTTGTGAGCTTATTCTTTAAATTTATGTTTTTTTACTTTAAGTTGAATCGTATAACTTAGATTTTTGAATTACATGTTGATTACTTGATTTTACGATGGATTGTGAGCTTATTCTTTAAGTGATGTGACCTTATTCTTTGAATGGTGTTTGTGTTTAAACATTTAAACTTTGATTCATGAATTATATTTGGATTTAGGTTGGGTTATTTGAATTAACAAATGATTTGAATGTTGTTGTGAAATTTTTAGTGTTGGTTGATTATTGGATTAGAACATTTGACATGAATATGATTTATTAAGCTTGATTCAATCATTAGTGTTTAGTGAGAGAGATATTATGTGATTATTGTGGTTGATTTTTATGAAGTTTCGTGGATAAAATTTCAAATTAATTGATGTGATTGTGGTTGATTTTAATTTTATGAAGTTTTCATGGATAAAACTTCAAATTAATTGATGTTTTGGTGAGTTGAAATTAGAAATTGCATAGTAAAAAATAATTATGTGAATTTTTTTATTATCGTACATGTAGGTGTTATGACGATCATCCTTCTAGATCAAATTTGGTGATGTGTGGAAAGAATAAGAAATTCAAGTTCTTTTTATAATTTATAAAGGTTTGAAGTTAACACCTAGTATTTTGATTATTAAGAACTTTACCTGGTCTTCAGAGTCTGGGTAAAGAAATTAGTTGTGTATAAAAAAAGACAGTATAACCTCTAATACATCTTACTAAGACTTTGTTGTGTTTTACTATCCATCAATTTATCTTTTGGTTAAAGTAAATCCACCTCAATAAGGTAAACCATGACTTTATAAGTCAAGCCTAACGATTGTAAAGTCAAATAAAAATTTATTATTTTTTTAACACTAGAAGTACATACTAAATATAAGTTTCATATTCTTGATATTAAAAATAGACAAAATTATTTTTTTCAGTGTATTTGAAATTTAGATCAAGTCCACACGATCTTAATAAACTTGTTACTAAGTCCATAATACATACAAATATAAAGACTATTTTTTGTTTTTTTATATATTTTCTAAAAAATACTAAATCATACAATATATTTTTTGGTTTTTTTTTCTCTCTTTCATATTTTTTTGTATTGTATTTTTTTTGGTTAAAAATGCAAATATGATTTTTTTTTTTTTGGAGAAACTTGCTTGAATGAAATTTAGGACATAAATATATATTTCTTTTCTCTTTTGTTAAAGAAATATTTTTTGTTTTTTTTTCTATTTTTTTAACTAGTTTATTTATTATTGGAAAGGTATTTTACATATAAATTTACAATCTCAAATATTAAATATAAAAAGACAAAATGATATAAAAAACCAAAATTAATTACAAAATAGTTCTTTAAAAATCTAAAAATTAATTAAAATTAAACTAGGATATGTTTAGAAAAACACCAAAAACACAAAAAAAAAAATAGAGTATATTTTTCAAACAAACACATCTTTAAATTAATGATCTAAAAATAAATAAATATATATTTTTTGGCAATTTTCAGCTTTGTCAATACAGATTTTAAGCCTTAACGTGACAGTCCAGTTATGTGAACTGGGCTTCCCAGCTTAGTCCAAAGTGTGGGTCTTGTCCAAGGAAAATTGTATGGGCTTTTAAAAAAGTTAAAACAGGCCTTGGTGGAAGAAAAGCCTACGGGCGAGAGAAACAAAACAGCCTGCCCTTTTTTAAAAAGGCTTTGGAAAGCCTAAACCATAAACAAAAGACCAAAGCATGATTTATATTTAGGAGATCAAAATGAGTTGTGTAATTAAAATCCTTCAGAAACAAAAGGATGTTTTGGTAAAAAAGGACAGGAAGAAACCATTTCACAAAGCCATACACCTTCATGCTACCATGCCAAGCCTAACAACACACACGCTTTACAAAGACTGCATATTAACTTCATTTCACACAAAAGGAAACGTGGGGGCCTGCAGTTTTACCATGGTTGTCGTCAACACTTAATTAACCTCGATCCATAACCTAAGTATAATGAAAGAGGCTTCTGGGAGTCCTATAAATCCTATGCCCTAAAGCAACACCCAGTCTATATCCATTGTCTAGCAAAACAGACATCAAGATTTCAAGTTATACCAAAGGAATGCACAATGATCTATCGAGTTTCCAGGTCTTTACAAGGACTAGGGACATGCCCACCATGTTTTAAAAAAAGGACCTTACTAACGTACAGTGTCTACAAAAACAAGAGGACATTTAACCTCAAAGAAAGGAAAGATTCAGAGGCAATACCTGTTACAATGGGACCAATCTGGCTTCTTATTCGAAAAGCTTCTTAACACTTTACTTTGATGCTCCTTTCTTTTGCTTTCGCGGGTCCTGATAAACCCCCCTTTTTACATTGTAAAAACAACGACGATTCGCTGATTCTTGCCTTCCAAAGAGAACTGGGCGTCTTCCTCCTCTCAAGTTGGTTACTTGGAAAGCTTCAAATAATCCACAGGCTTGAAACCGAAGGAATAAGGTAAAAAAAGATGGAGGCAGTCTGGGTTTGGTTCCATGATATTTCAAGTAGCCGGACTTTGTCGTAATGTGCATGAGGGTTAGGTCTTCCATTATTCCATATATGAGATGAAGATTTGTGGGTTTTCTAGAGTGGAAGATATGGAGGCTTGAGAGAGTAATAAAAAGCCTATTTTTTTGTAGTTTGTATCATGGTAATGATTCTCTCCTCTCCCAGTTGTTTCAGAACCTCTCTTTTTATAGGCACAATGGAGGATTCTACACTTTCTTTGTTGGCAACACCATAGTATTTGATCACCAAAGCCTTCTTCAGCCGTTGGTTGGGATTTTGTTGCTTTTGGCTTAGATGACCAGTACTGTACCATCCTTGTCTCTTGTGTTTGTAGGGATTTTAGCTGTCTTAAGAAGCAGGTTTTATGGCTCAGGGCAAGAGCAAGGTTGTCATAAACCTTTTTTTAACATGAAATTAAAAATATAATATAAACTTGGGTTATAAATTTAAATATTACATGTAATTTTTTTAATTAATTATATATTGACAATTTCAGTTAAGAAATTAAATTATATTAAAATTAATGAAGAGAGTCAACAACATTATAATCAAATGAATAATCTAAATAAAATAAAAATAAATAAATAGTATGAATCAATAAATTAATGACATGAAAAAATAAAAAGTATCATAATAAAATTTCTCGATATAGGAGAATCACTTAATAGTAGAAAATACACATGAAACTAGTGATAACTTGGTTGTTTCCATTACAATAAGTCTTAATGAACCTCTTTTGGATTGCAAGCTAATGAGCCTAAACTAGTAATTAACTAACATAAATTCAATAATGAAATAAATCCCTAAACATTGTCTAATGCGCTAGCAAAAATATAAATTAAAAATAATCATTCATAAATAAATAAATAAAATAGAATAATAAAAATAAATTCTTCATGTTAAAATTTCTCCATGTAGCCCGAATTTCTAACTTTCACATATTCTTGACAGTTATAAGTTCTAATTTCAAACATGTTGTTCTCTCTTGTTTGGATGAATTACTGGACCTATGATATATGATTGGAAAGCTTGAGATGTCTAGTTTCTAACTCAACTTTAATAGTATCACAATTCCACCGGTAGCTCCAGATATGTCCAAAACAGTACACGAAGGTCTAGTTTGATAGATTTGACAAGATTCATCTACTAACTTTGACCCTCTAACATATTATGTTCCCGAAATCCATTTGACCTGAAAATTTACCACAATATATTTTTATATGTCTACTATTTTCCTGTAAAATTTCAACTCTATTCAATATACAGTTTGAAAGATATGTTCAATCTTACAAAATTGGTCACCAGACATTTTAACGCTAAATTTGGATTTGACTTGGTTCATATCACAAATTTAGTAAATTCGTAAAATCAGACCGATTTGGCACGAGTTAAGTTCAATTTTATTTGTATTCAAGTTTTTAGTTTGATTTTGCAATTTAGATACTTGTTGACTAGTAAAATAGTACGATTTTACGAATTAACTCGTGATTTTAACAACAATAGCTCAGAGAACAAAGGATCAGGGTGGCTATGAGGTGATTTTAGGCAATATATGACAGTTAGGCTTTTCT
>Ga0307510_10008659_pt1 | contig 12125 bp, 10 predicted proteins | sample 12_EM_MG_FD_207224 | JGI IMG/M metagenome (GOLD analysis project Ga0307510, IMG submission 207224) | Populus trichocarpa ectomycorrhiza microbial communities from riparian zone in the Pacific Northwest, United States - 12_EM | ecosystem: Host-associated > Plants > Roots > Unclassified | place...
GAGAGGCGAAATCCCGGCACGAAGAGGGGCGATCCGCTCAATCGATCAATTGTGAAGGACGGCGCATCGTCCGAATGGCCACATGACACGCAATTCTGACTTAGGCTTTATCGGTGCCGATGCTGCCGCGACCCAAGAGACGCTCAAGGGCGGCTTCGCGCCTGCCATGGTGGCGGGTCCCATCAAGGCCATGTTTGCAGGGGATGGACGGGGTCGACAGCTCGGGCGCGCCAGCGTTGCCGCCCTCGCAGTGCTCGTTGTCGGCGCCGGCTTGACCTGCGTGGCGCAACTAGTGACCGCACGGATAATTGGCCCGGACAGCTATGGAATCTACGCCTATGTTCTGGCATGGGTGACCCTGCTAGGGTACTTCGCGACCTTAGGCTTCCACGTCTCCCTCCTGCGCTTCGTGCCAGCCTACCTGGCCAGTGAGGAATGGGCGCTGGCGCGCGGCGTGATGCAGTACTCGCAGCGGAGCGCGGCAGGGACCGCAATCAGCATCGTCGTGTTGGGCGGCTGCGGAATCATCGCCTTGCGCGGCTCGCTGCGCCCGGAGCTCGCCATTACGTTCCTCATCGGAATCGTATCGGTGCCGTTTCTTGCGCTGCATTTCATCGGTGCCGCGGTCGTCCGTTCTTTCGGCGGAATCATACCAGCTCTCGCGCCGGAACGAATTGTCCGCGACGGTCTGTTGCTGGCGATCATTGCAGCCGTCTTCTGGGGCAATCTCTACCGTCTCGACGCCACGCTGGCGATGGGGGCGACGCTACTCAGCTCGATCGTAATGCTCGGCCTGGTCAGCATCTTCGTGCGCCGGCTGCGTCCGCCGCCCCTCGACGACGCGAAGCCAGCGTATGCGGCCGAGGAATGGTGGCGGCCAACGCTGCCGCTCACGGTGATAATGATCGCGGACAACTTGATGGGTCGTTCGGCCGTCCTCGCGCTCGGCCTGACGGGCAATACGCGGGACGCAGGTATCTTCGCGGCGGCGTTCAGCATAGCGACCGTGACGGCGCTGCCGCGGATGGCCGTTGCCACCGCGTTCGCGCCCACCGTCTCGGCCCTGTTCGCCCGAGGAGATCAAGCCGGCCTGCAATCGCTCAGCGCGAAGGCAGCTTGCCTATCGCTTCTCGGCACGGCGTGCGCCGCCATCCCGCTGCTGCTGCTCACGAAGCCTATCCTGGTATGGTTCGGCCGTGATTTCGTGGCAGGGGCCCCGATCGTCACCGTCCTCGTTCTCGGCCAGGTGCTCGCCGCCGCATGCGGACCTCAGCAGCACCTCATCACGATGACCGGACACGAGCGCGCCGGCGCAATGATTTTCGCGGTATGCGCCGGCTCGAGCTTCGCCGCCTGCATGCTGATCATCGATTCGTTCGGAATGCTGGGGGCCGCCTGCGCCATGACGGGCACCCTTATCTGCTGGAACGTGGCAATGGCCGTCTTTATCCATAGACGCCTGCACCTCACGCCGGGCCTGGTTGCTTCATTAAAAGCTATGCCGGGAAGAAAGCACGCGGCGGGCTGTGGGGTTTGATTTGCTGGGAGTGCTGTGATGCGTCACGAAATAACGGGATCTTTCGAGCTGGACGATATAGGCCCATCGAGTTGGACGAGTGAAGCCGTATCGGTTCAATCGGACGACCGCGGACCGGCTGTTCTGAGCAAGGTGCTCATCCGGACTCTGTTCAGCTCTCTGGAGCAGAAAGGCGTCCGCTACTGTCATTGGAAAAGCAATATCCGCCTCGAAGAGACACTTGCGGCTGCAGAAGACATCGATCTCCTCATCGACCGGCGTGATGCCAAGCTCTTCCACATAACCTTGCTCGAAAATGGATTCAAGCTGGCCCAGTCGTCCTCCGGCATAGGGCACCCCGGCGTTTTCCACGCATTCGGGCTCGACGAGGCCAGCGCCGAGCTGGTGCATGTACACGCCTATTTTCAGATCGTCAGCGGCGACAGCCTGGTCAAGAGCTACCGGCTTCCCATCGAAAATCTCCTCCTGGCGCAGACCCGTTACTTGCATGGTATGAGGATCCCCACACCCGAAGCGGAACTGGTGCTATTCGCACTACGGATCGCGCTGAAGCACACAGGCCCGATTGAAGTCCTGATGGCCAATCGCCACTATCGGGGGGTCTCGAGGGAGCTGGGCTGGCTCCGCGAGACAGCAAATGCGGAGCGCGCGGAGGCGCTTTGCACGGCTTGGTTCCCGACGATCGATCCACCGCTGTTTCGGCAGATGTTGGACGCCATCGAAGTTGAGCACGCCGTGGCCCGGCGCGCCGTACTTGGCTGGCGCCTCGCTTGGCGGTTGCGTGGATTGCGGAGGCTGAGCCCGATGGTCGGAGCGGTTTCCCGGCTTTGGCGGGTGCTCTGCATGCTCGTTAAGCGTTTGCGGCGACGCAGGGACTTGGTGCTGCAGACGGGCGGCATGATCGTTGCGCTCGTCGGCCCGAAGGCGAGCGGCAAGTCGACGATCGCCCATGCGCTGGGGACTCGGCTGGGCTCGCATCTCGACGTCGTCCGCATTCACGCGGGCAAGCCACCCGCCACGGCGCTCACCCTGTTACCTCGCCTTCTTGTACCCGCGGCGCGCCTTCTGTTTTCGAAGGAGCGTACTGGAGAGTACGAAAAGCCTGAACGTCGCCGGGAAAAACGATATTCGCTGCTATACGTCCTCCGGATGGCCATGCTCGCTTATGAACGCCGCAAGCTGCTCAGTCGGGCGCTGCGAACTGTGACCGCCGGTTCTGTCGTCATCTCGGACCGGTACCCCTCGGAAAGCACGGGCGCCATCGACAGTTGCTGCTTTGACGATGCAACGCTGGAAAAATGCAGGTCGCCGCTGCGCCGATGGCTGATGAAGCAGGAACGCGCCCTCTACCAGGGGTTGCCTAGGCCGGACCTCCTGCTTTGCCTTGAGGCTCCAATCGAGACAACGATCGAAAGAGACGCGCGCCGCCTGAAGAAAGGTGGCCCCGACGCCGCGGCGGTGCGGCGACGTTGGGAGCTGGAGAGCCGGCCCGGGCCGTTCGGAGGGCTGGTGATCCGGATCGATACGAGCCGCCCGTTGGATGAAACCGTCCGGACGGTGATCGGAGCCGTCTGGTCTGCTCTATGAACGCCGGCCGTCCCGGGCCGCGTGCCAGGAGCCAAAAGGAGGGAGAGCGCCATGTTGACCCAGCATGTGCTTTACGTCGGAGGTAGCGATCATGATCTGCGAATTCCTTTCATGCTGGCCGTTCGTAACTGCGGATTTCGGGTGACGGCAGCGGGCAGTGGCGATCGCACTCCCTTCGACAAGGTCGGCCTTGACTTTTACCCATTCCGCTTCGACCGTTTCATGAATCCCTTCTCTGATTGGGCGGCACTCAAGAGTCTCTCTGCGATCCTTGGTGAAGTTCGTCCGGATTTGGCGCAGGGCTTCGACACCAAACCGTGTTTGCTCCTCCCCTTGGCCGCCCGCGCTGCGGACCATCCTGCGATCGTGCGCACGATCTGCGGGCGAGCCTGGGTCTACTCGTCGCGCTCGCCGCTCGCCTTAGCGGCTCGTCCGGTATATCGCGCGATGCACCGCGCGGCAGCCCTATCGACCGCCGCTACTGTGTTCGAGATGGACGACGACCGGGCCTTCTTCGAGCGCCACCGGATGACAGGGAGAAACGGCCTCGTGATCCCGGCCGGCGGGGGCGGGGTCGATGTCGAAGGATTTCGACGGGCTTTGGCCGAATCCACTCCTGTTGAGCAGCTTCGCAGAGAGCTCGGTCTCGGCACGTCTCCGGTAATCATCACCGTTACGCGGATGACGCGGCATAAGGGAATTCCGACGCTACTCAAGGCAGCGGCCATGGTGCATCAGGTTCGCCCAGATGTGAAGTTCCTGCTGGTCGGGCCTCGTGAAAGCGAGGGACCGCTCGCGGTCACGCAAGCCGAGATCGATCAGCATGCCCCTTATGTCGTGGCCACTGGACCGCGGTCCGACGTCCCGGCCCTACTCAAGTTAGCCGACCTTTTTGCGTTCCCGACGGAATACCGTGAGGGCGTTCCGCGTGCACTACTTGAGGCAGCTCTCGCCGGCCTCCCGATTGTATCGACAAGCATGCCTGGTTGTTGCGAGGTGGTCCGCGACGGCTGGAGCGGATTCCTGGTGCCGCCGCACGCTCCGGACCGTCTGGCATCGCGGATCATCGACCTGCTTGGCGAACGCAAGACGGCGGAAATGATGGCTGATCGTGCTGCACAGCTTGTTGCGGAGAAATTCAGTCTGCGGATGATTGTCGCTCGTCATGTCGCGCTCTATGCGGAGCTGCTAGCGCAGGATTCCCGACTGGACGCAAGCAAGGTCGATTCAACCCGGCTCGCGCATCATCACGCAAGCCATTAAGGCCAGCGTCGCCCTGAGCAGGTGGTCGGTGAGAAGAGCGTCGCGGTGCTCTTGACTTGCCAGTCTCGCGATGTGCAACAGCATTTCCGCGCAGGGCGTTTGGTTATCGCTTCATTGGACATCAACGAGGCGGCAGGTAGAGCGGTTAGTCCAGCCAAGCCCGGCCGGCTGGAGGCTCTTTTTCAGGCGTGCCGTTGTGCTTTATGGACGCGCTCAATGGCTTGCGTCAAAAGTGCCGGGCAATTTCCGTCTAATGCAGTTGCCCGTTGTGCCCCGCCTTCCATTGATCGACAAGATCGCAGATCGGCATCCATTCAAAAGCGCCAGCAAGCGAGGCGAATCGCCCTTCGCAGCGATGGAGGTTGACGCGTTGACGGAATCCATTGGCAAAATCGATCCCTGCAGCCCGCGGCTGGCCTGGATCGATTTCCCACGGGTGAATGTAAAAGATGTAAGGCGCCCCGGAGCGCAGGATCGTATGCACGCCGGCGAGCCAGAGAGCGTAGGGAACGAGTCGGAAATAGCCGCCGCCCCCCCAAGGGATACCGCGCTTTCCCATTCCAACGCGGATGCATGAGATACCTGCTTCGTAGAAACCCTCGCGCAGCGACACGATCGGTCTGCCCGCTTGCATTCCGTTCAGCCGCCCGTACCGATCGTGCGCGACGGTAGGTACGACGGAGGAGTCGTAATCGAAGCCTGCATCCTGCAGGATCGGAATCGCCCATTCAGTGATGGAGAAGCAAGGCGCGCGGTAGCCGCGGACCACTGTGCCGGTCAGGTCCTCGAGGTATCGCTTTGACCGTAGGACGTCTGACCGGAACTCGCTGGGCCGGAGCGAGTAGACATGTTCGTGACCATACCCGTGGGACGCCACCTCGTGGCCCGCCGCGGCGATCGCGCGCACGAGATCCGGACACTTCTCGGCCACCCATCCGAGCACGAAGAAGGTTGCCCGCGCCTTGCGCGCTTCGAGAATTTCCATCATTCGCATCGTGTTCCGCTCGACGCGCAGCTCACATCGCTCCCATGCTTCACGCGCGATCACGCCCTTCAAGCAGTCGGTGTGAAACCAGTCCTCGACGTCGATCGACAGCGCGGTACCGATGGAATCCGGATGCTTGGCGGTCATGCTGGCCATCGCAATTCGTCTTACAGGAGCTGATGCCCGCGTTTGCGGAACTCCCGCACGTGTTCAGGTTTGGGAAACGAAAAGTAGTGAGCGTCAATCATATCCAGCGGGCTCGGCTGTGTTCGGCCCGCCCGCAGGTCGAGCAGCACGCGGATAACCAGCCTAGCGCCTTCGCGCTTGGTGCCCTGAATGACCCGGTCAAGAGAATCGAATGTCTTGATGGCGAAATCCTGTGTCGCCAGCACATCGCCCGCATCGAGCTTCTCGGCCATGCGGTGCACTGTGATCGTTGCGGCTTTCTCCCCTCGCAGCATCTGCCAAAAGGTCGGCATCATGCCACGATACATGGGCAACCGTCCGGAATGGATGTTGATGCAGCCGAGCCGCGGGACCTCGAGTAGCTCGGGCTTGAAGACCTCCGGCGCTGCGACGGACACGATTACGTCCGGCGCCATGGCGCGGACTTGGGCGATGTATTCCGGCTGATTGACCGATCGCGCCCAGACAAGGGGTATTCCTGCCGATCTGGCAAGCGATGCGATCGAACGGCCGTGCAGTCGGGCATCGATGAAGCGCAGGCCCTGACGAAAAGTCCCCCACGGGCCATAAAAGCAATGCATGCGGCCCAGCGTCTTCCATATCGGTTCGTGAAAAGCCCGCTCGATCGTGATGCCGCAGATTTCGAGCTCTTCCCGCGGGTATTCTGCAAAAAGGATAACGAAGAACCGGATGACGTAAAGCGGATCGTCCTCGGTCACGAACAGCACCCGCAGTTTGGGCAGCAGCGCCTCGTCGGCTACAACATCTTCCCGCTTGACAGCTGACGTTGCGTTGCGGATCGATCGCACGATGTTGCCGGTCGGTGCCTGGCCGTCGGCCGACTGCGGTATCTGCCGCTCCGAAAGACCCATTGCCTTCATATCCTTTGCGCAATGACGCGATGGCGTAGGCGAGGACGGCTGGCATCGCGGTTCAACGTTTCCACCATGGCGTGTGCTTGGGTCGCCTGCTGCAATAGATCCGCGGGAAAGCGCGGAGTCTCGCTTGTACGAGGCCCAAAAACTACCACGGCGGGCAGAACGCGTTTTGTGTATGAGGGAGTATACCCCGATGGTGGTACGCAGCCGCGTTCGTTCGGCTTCGCGACGTGCCGCAGTTGCTATCTGCACATCGTTACCGCTCTAACGAACAGGTTGCATTTCCTTGCAGTGTTCCGCAAACCGGGCGGTGGTCAATTCGTCCGCTACCGGCCGCAGCATCATCCGATTTGGCCGGATCACGCATGAGGTCGAATCAAGCGTATCCATTATGGGCACGTGCGGGCTTGGACGCGCGCCCTCCAGCGCTTGCTGGTCATACCCCGGGTTAGTCATCAGGCAGGAATGCGGGTGAGAGTAAGCTTCATCGGCTAAGCGCCGAGGCGAAGAGCTTCGAAGCGCGAGCTGAGCATTGTTTGTATCTGTTCGTATTTTTCTTTGTGCACGAGTGGGTCAGCGGATCTTGCCCAAGCGAACGGCGACGATCCGACGCCGGGGAGAAACATGATGACCATGCTAACACCGACTCCGTTCATGAGGCCGACTTCGTTTGATCATCTCGCATTGTTTGGTAATATTTTTCACAATTTTTCCGGGCTGCGACCGACGCTGGGCACAGTTCTGCGCATGACCGCCGACATCGGCTCGATCTGGATCGCGTTTCTGTTCGGTTGGCTCATTATTGACGGCAACGACTTGGCCGCGCTGATCGCCCGGGATTCAGCAGGGGTAGTCGCGCTGATAGGGCTGCTCTCGATCTTGGCACTCGCGGCCTACATCGCCGTCGGGCTCTATACGTGCACGCGCAGCTGCAGCCTGTTGACGAAGATTAGTCGGATCGCCGCGGTCAATCTCGCCCTCTTGGTAATCGCCGGTGCGATCTTGTCGATAGTGGCGCCACCGACGGGCCTTGGCTTCGGCGTGCTGGCCACGACCATCGTAGGTTCGGTCATTCCGCTCTCCCTCGCACGTGTCGGTTCGGCGGTGCTGCGCATGGAGGATTGGCGCGGAGACGGCGATGGGCTTCATGAAGAGGCCAACGAGAACAAGATTCTTGTCATCGGCGGCGCAGGCTATATCGGATCCGCCTTGGTCGAAAAGCTACTGAACCTGGGTCTGCAGGTCTCGGTTCTCGACGCGATGCACTACGGTGAAGAAACGTTGTGTCGCGTCGCCGGACATCCGAATCTCACCATCATCCGCGAGGACTTCCGTCACATCGAAGCGCTTACCCGCGCGGTGAGCGGGGTGGGATCGGTGATCCATCTCGGAGGGCTGGTGGGCGACCCGGCCTGTGCGGTCGATACCGATCTCACAGTCGACGTAAACGTGACGGCAACCAAGGTCATTGGTGAAATCGCCAAGGCGCGCGGCGTGCGCCGATTTATCTTCGCGAGTTCCTGTTCGGTCTACGGTGCCTGCGACGAGGTCGTGAACGAAGACGCGCATTTCAATCCGCAGTCGCTCTATGCGCGCAGCAAGGTTGCCTCCGAAGCGGTGCTTGAGGGTCTCAACGATCGCGACTTCGCGGTAACCTGCCTGCGCTTCGCCACCATCTACGGCATTTCCGGCCGGACGCGCTTCGACCTGGTCGTCAACCTGCTTTGCGCCAAGGCGGTCCGCGATAGAGCGATCACCGTCTACGGCGCCGACCAATGGCGGCCCTTCGTGCACGTCGAGGACGTTGCGCTGGCGATCACGATGACGCTGCGGGCGCCGATCGACCTGGTCGCGGGCGAAGTCTTCAACGTCGGGAGCGACGCACAGAACTACACTTTGGGCGACGTCGCCGAGCTCATCAACATGCAGGCGCCCGACGCCGAGATCATGTCAGATGAAACGTTCCTCGACAAACGCAACTACCGTGTCTCGTTCGAAAAGATCCGGGCTCGGCTCGGATTCGAACCCGCATGGACCCTCGAGCGCGGCATTGCGCAAGTCCTCGCGATCGTGCGTTCGAACGAGGTCGGCCACTATTCGCTGCCGACCTACAGTAACGTTCTCTATTTGAAGGAGCGCGGAGCCAAGAGCTTCGGCAGCTTCAAGATCACCGGTTGGGAGACCGAATTCATGAACATCGATCACATCGAGAACCGAACGGCCGCCTAGGGAGGCAGTCCATGCAGTATCTTCGCCCACAGCGCTCACTTGATTCGCCGGGCTTGCGGAACCGAACGCGACGCGCATCGAAATCGTTTGTACAAAAGACGCGCGTCGTCCCGTCCAGCATACCATGCTTCCGGCCCGCCATCGGCGAGGAAGAAATCGCGGCAGCAACAGCGGTTCTGCGATCGGGATGGCTTACCACCGGCCCTAAGGCTCGCGAGTTCGAGCAGAAGTTCGCCGCTTTCATGGGCGGTGGTGTCGAGGCCGTCGCTGTGAATTCGGCGACAGCGGGCCTCCACCTCGCGGCCGAGGCGTGCGGAATCGGTTCGGGCGACGAGGTAATCGTGCCGACCCTCACTTTCACGGCGTCCGCCTCGGTGATCCGCTATCTCGGCGCGGAAGTCGTACTGGTCGACGTTGAAGAGAAAACCCACTGCATCGACCTCGATCATGCCGAGCGTCGTTTGACGCCGCGCTGCAAGGCGATCATGCCGGTCCACTTTGCCGGGTTCCCCTGTGACATGACTAAAGTACAGGCGTTCGCGCGCCGCCACGGCCTCAAGGTCATCGAAGATGCTGCGCATGCGATGCCCGCACGGCATGACGGTCGCCTGATCGGCTCTTTGGAGTCAGATGCCTGCGTGTTCAGCTTCTATGCCTGCAAGCCGATCACCACCGGCGAAGGCGGTATGATCGTTACGCGTAACGCCGAAATCGCCGCCCGTGCGCGCATGATGCGCACGCACGGGCTCAATCGAGACGCATTCGACCGCTTCCGTAACGTTGGCGCTTCGTGGGCTTACGATGTCGTGGCGCCCGGATTCAAATATAACCTCACCGATGTCGCAGCGGCCATCGGGGTGGTCCAGCTCTCGCGGGCCGAGACCTTGCAGGCGTCACGGCAGAGGGCGGCCGAATGCTACCTCAGGAAATTGACGGACTTGCCGCTCGACTGTCCGGCCGCCGCACCTCCCGGCGGCCTTCATGCCTGGCATATGTTTCCAATACGGCTCCATCAGTATGCGCGCGTAAACCGCGATGACTTGATCGCGGGCCTTACAGCGGAGGGCATCGGCACATCGGTTCACTATCGGCCATTGCATGAGATGACCTACTGGAAGGAACGCTATCATTGCGAGCGGAGTGAGTTTCCGGTCGCCAGTCGCTACTTCGAGGGCGCGGTTACGTTGCCGCTGTTTGCCGGCATGACCGACGCTGAAGTCGATCGTGTGGCCAACACCGTGCACGCGCTCCTGGGGTGACGCGCCATGCGATCCGGCTACAATCGCCGCTCACCGGCGTTGCCATCGCATAGGACGACGGCAGTGAAACGCATATTGGACGTCGTGGGATCGGCACTAGGTCTCATCCTGCTGCTGCCAGTGCTGGCTATCGTTGCGGTCATCGTCAAGCTCGACAGTTCCGGCCCGATTTTCTTCCGTCAGGAACGGGTCGGACTGGGAGGCCGCTCGTTCCGCATCTTCAAGTTTCGATCCATGGTGGTAGACGCGGCGCGCGTCGGCACGGCACTTACGGTGCGCGCCGACACGAGGATCACGCGGGCGGGAATGTTCCTCAGGAGCAGCAAGCTCGACGAACTCCCCCAGCTCATCAATGTGCTGGCCGGCGACATGTCGATCGTCGGGCCGCGACCCGAGGTGCCGGAATTCATGAAATTCTACACGCCGGATCAGCGCGCGATCGTCCTCTCGATGCGGCCGGGAATTACCGACTACGCAGCCATCCTGTTTCGCGACGAAAGTTCTCTGCTCGATCGAGAACGCGATCCGATCGACGTCTATCGCCGTGAGATCATGCCGGCAAAATTCGCCTATTACGAGCGCTACAGTCGCGAAATCGGTGTGCTGAACGATTTGCGTATTATCCTGGCGACCGTGTCGCTGCTTGTTGTGGGTCGGATACCGCCGCAGCTCGGAATCGAATGCAAGTTGCCGCCGTCGCGGCAACACAGGAATGAAGCGAAGGCAAGCGTGTGAATTCTTTGCCATGAGTCGGGATTCGACAATTCGACGGACTGACCAAAGTCGGAAAAGGCGGCGGGCCTCGCCGAGTACGTAATCAAGGCCGCCCGCCGAAGGTCCGAACGAAGCCGGCGAGGATGTCGCTGCGCCATCCACGGAGGTTGCAGGCGATGCGGCAATACCGATCTCGCGCAAACCCGAGATCGACACATTTTGACGCGCAAGTTGGCTTTGCCGATTGCGCGCGCCTTGCCCGTCGCAATTCTGCAAAGCGGTCCGGCTCATTTGTAAGAGGCGACAATCCTGCGTTCGTGAGCTCGTCTGACGGCGACTATGAGCAGGAGACCGATCCACGCACCAATCGTGCTGGTCGCGAATCCGCCTGCGCTCGCGGTCCGGCCTGGGATCCACAATTGGGCGAACTCCAATGAGCCCGCACATATGGTGAGCAGGACGCCGCGCGAGAGCAGCTGCATGGGGCGCAGGTATCCAATGGCCAACAGGCCGCCCATGAAAAGATATGCGACAAAATGCTCGCCATAATCATTTCCCAATGGGTGAGGACGCATCTTACCTGGCACCAGGGATAGAATAATGATGGTGAGCGCGGCAAGCCCGGCGCCCATGCGGGTGAGCATCACTAACTTCCTCACCGCACCTTTCCTTTCCTCCGGTAGGCTGCCAGGGAACGTCCCTGCCCATGCAATCCAGTTGCCGGCTAGCCTCGGCAACATCACGGCGAAGATTCCGGCTCCTCATCCGCGTCAATGCGCGCGAGACCTCTCAAACGATATCGACCGCGGTTCTGCTGCTCGTATCGGAGTTGGATCCGGCTTGGTCGGTGTCTGAGCTTGGCGCGAGGACACCGTTGTGGAAGAGGCACGGAAGCCGACGCGGCGCCATCAGCGCTTGCTCCTCGGCGATCACGGCAGCGGCTGTTGCTGAGCCGGCTCACGGTCCGTCGCGTGTGGGACGCCAATTATCGGCCCGGGAGATGTTTCAGCAGGAGCAATGCTTGTTCGCGCTGGCTCCAACGATGCTATGGCGGTTTTTGGCGCCAGCGCGACCATCGCCGCCAGCCATGGCACAAGCAGATCAATCGCTCTTCCTACCAATACCCTTGACGAGACGCACGATGCTCGGCAACGCGACATGGCTCGCTCCTTTGCGTTTGAGCGTCGGCAACGACGCTGATCCGTTCTTGTGCTCTGCAGACAGGGCTTGTGCGACATCCAAACTGGGGAACTGCTCAATTGACAGCTTCTCCAACGCAGGCGAAGCGTCGTCCTTTGCCGAAATGAATGGACCATTGCTCATCGCCCAAATCGCGGCCTGCGTGCGGTTGTGGACCCGAATCCTCCGAAGGATCGCTTTGACGTGAACCTTCACGGTGGCCTCGGCGATAGCCATCTTGCGCGCGATAGTCTTGTTGGAATCACCCTGGATCAGGCAATGCAGGATGGATTGTTGCCGAGCCGAGA
>Ga0307510_10008660_pt1 | contig 12125 bp, 6 predicted proteins | sample 12_EM_MG_FD_207224 | JGI IMG/M metagenome (GOLD analysis project Ga0307510, IMG submission 207224) | Populus trichocarpa ectomycorrhiza microbial communities from riparian zone in the Pacific Northwest, United States - 12_EM | ecosystem: Host-associated > Plants > Roots > Unclassified | place...
GCAAACAAGCCTGATACTCTTGAAAACAGCTGGCCGGGTGCACGGGGCGCCGTATCGTCTCACACCTTGTGATGCCTATGTCAAAATGGGAGAAATGATTTGCTCAGCGGTGGACGGGAGTGAGAGGATTCGCTTGGAACTTGGGCACTGCGTAGGAAGGGTATGAAATAAAACTTCCACAGCTTTATTCCCTCTACCAAAAAAAACTAAACTAATAGTAAAGGCAGGTGTATGAGTAAAACACAAATAATGTGTCCTATCCTTCCGCGGATCACCAAACCTGTCTCTACATCTCCCAACATTTCCCAATTCCCGGGCACACTCCTGTGATAACAGAAGAAATACACATTGGTAGAATCTTCTCTGTTGCTTAGTCACCTAGATGTCCTGGTTGTCGTTGGTAGCAGCCCTCTTGTGTGATTTCCAAAGCTCTCTTCCTTCGGCTCTACAGATGCAAAGTCGTCCTTTTGACTTTCCGAAGATCCAATTAATCCACCCCATCCTACTGTGAATCTTATCATGCCCCTCCTTATCCCTTACTGTCGTCTTCACTAAAGCTACCTCTCACATTTTCTCGTACCCAATTAGCTGCCACACAAAGACTCTATCCCTGGCGGTATCCGGGTTCGCTCACCCGGTACGATATCATTTCGATCCCATGAACTAGAGAGACCTGCGGATTGGGGACCTTCCGAATCCGGGTGTGGCTCAGTGGCTTTGCCCGACTAAAATCACGAAATACTAAGACTTTTCACAGCAAAAAAGTTTCTTGGCCACAGCATAGAGCTACTGTGTACGGAAGGTCACCAATCTGCATGTCTCACCAGTCCATGGGATACTATTAGGAATTTAGTAGTACCGATAACCATATGGGAATGCAGACCAGGTGTCAACAGAGATTTGTTCTCTGAGAAGAAGTAGGTCTACCCGTGGTTAGATTCACGAGCTTGCTGGCTTTGTGCCTTTGTCCCCAACCTACCCTAGCACAGTCTCGAAATCTCACTACTTAGGTATATACTAAATTACCCTATGGTCGCTTTTGTCCACCAGCCCACTTCTCTCACCCCTCCGCCATGGCCCGCATCGGTCAGGAAAAAGAAGGCAATTATCCTAGAATATATATCCCCCAACAGTACGAGGTCTGCTCGCTGAACCAGCGACTGGCGTGATATATCCGCTGGGGATGTAACTTTGAGATCGGCAGTAGCACTAAATGTCGGATATTCCACAAATTTCAAGGCTTACTTCTTTCCCGCTTGTAATGTCGTAGTGGAGGATTCAGTTCACCGCTACCGGGACAGCATTTGACCACATGTCGAGCCTCCTCCCTTGGGATTCTTGTTTCGTTGGCAATTTCTCGGCAGCCTTCGGATCCTACATGAACTCATAATCACTCATTGTTTGTGGCTATGTGTCCCCTGCCCTTTGCTTTACCTTGGGACATGGTGTGTGCTGGGAAGGTATCAGTAGCTGAGAAGCTATGGCTGCTACCCCAGTATCGGTGAGTTGCTAAAAGGACTTCTGGTGAGGTATCTTCCCGAGTGATAATACATGATTAGATGGAGTGGGGTCCCATCCGAGGATAGGGAACAGGCACAACTCCTCTCTAGTGGTGGTCATGTGTTATAGCAGGCATAAGTCTGAAAAAATCCGGATTTCGCTCAAATTAACTTGGTGGGTCGGAGTCCTGCATTCTCGTGATTTCTCTTCCTGGGCGCTGAAGAACAAACTCCGATAGCTCAGCTCAGTAGAGGTTTGGTCCAATGAGTGAGTTTATACGATAATCATGCCCGGCCGTCGCGGCTGGTGGGCGCCGTCTTCGTTTTTGCACGGAATACCCACTGATAGGATAGCAATATATGCCGGTAAAGCTACCTGTTAAGGAGGTATCCATGAACAAAGGTCTCCTTAAACCGCGAGAGCTAAAGTAACAGAAATAGGACTCCGATTGGGACACAACATAAGATGTACAGCACATGATCGGCGACTTTTGAATGGGGTGGGGAAGTTTCCTTGCTCGTCTGCCTCACTCTCTAACTCTCTAGACGATGAAGACAGGAGAAGATATAAATCATAAACGAAATCATCCCCATATCTTTCCTCAGTCACTATACATATCTACGCTCTTCCACTGACAGGTATGTTTCCTTTCAAGGCTGCGGGTGCGCTCCTATGCTAACAAAGGAAAGACAAGCAGCATAAAGCCTCCCGCGGATTGTGGCCTTCATTCTTCCAACTTTCTCATTTTCCTTCTGGCTCTCCTGTTCTCCATCCATCAATCCCAAGCCCAAGGGCATTCCTGAAACATGTCCGAACAATGAAACAATAACCTGAGCATGCCGAGCAGAACCTAATGACTCCCAACGAGTCTGAGAACTGAAGGAGGGGTGGAAGTGGAAGCAATTTTTGTGTATAGGTCGTTTGATTCCCGGGGAGCGGCATTTGTGTTCATTACTTGAAATAAAAGATTGTTTTAGTAATTAGAAGTAATACTTATAATTGTAACTAAATTTGTATTACTGGTGGGGGAAAGTAATTTACTAGGGGAACGTGGTGGGACTCTCCGCTCAGGCCTGGGAAAAGAAAATGTGTTGCGAATTGAAAAGTAGCAGTGCATATCTGATGGGTAGAAAGTGAAGGATAAATTAGGTGAGTGGGTAGACAGATGATGGCTGAGAGTGCGTGTCTTTTCCTAGAGGGGGTTGGTCCCGTGGATCGTGGGGGGGGGTATGGATGGGGGGAGGGGAATAATCACTTTTTCTTTCTTCATTTTTCCTTCCCACTTTTCTTCCTCGCTCTCCCTGCATTGTGCTCCCTCCACCTCCGTGTCTGGTATATGCCTTCCTCGCGGGAAATTGCGCGGCGTATGTTAGGTCCCCATTGACATAAGGAGGCAACGGTTCCCTTCTCTGGTAGCGCTGACGGAGCGTCATTGCGCCTAAGATAGCAAGTGCCCGTACCACTACACTTGCTGCTGCACTGCCCCCGGCTATCGATCCAACGTTGGTTTAGATGAGCCTGAGTCGGAGCCTGATCTGTTAGATGAGCTTGTACCGTTGTTGCCACTAGTCTCTGCACTAACCCCGAGCTCCCCGCTGTGGTAGTGATCTCTAGTGTCATTTCGGTTTCAAGGTTTGGGTCGCGCTAGCCCTTGGTTGACGCCTTTTTGGCAAGCCTCCGTTTTTACTACGGGGAGGTTAGTGCTCATTCTTTCTGGGCCATTTTCTAGGCTTTGGGGAGTTGGGCAGCCTGCCCTCCACCACCAATAAGCTCGATAATCTGGGGGAATTTTGTATCTTCCCTCATTCAGTGTACACTCGCTCGTTCATGTTAGTGGGTTGACATCGAACGGGTGCGTAGCATTTGTCTTACCGCTGGTAATGGTGCTGGAGCAACTCAGGGGGTTCCTCCTGCCATTGTGCGAGGTGTAGTATTCTCCAATGGCTTGGAAATTTGATGCAATCCTCCGCTTCGAATCGGCCGGGTAGCCGTTGACGCAGCCAGCAGCTGAGCTCACTCGGAGCTTGGAATTGAAAGAACCTGGACGGATCCAATGGTTGGAACCCCCATAGCGTTTACCGAAGTACCAGTTTCAAGGCCTCATAATATATAATAGATGTGATGGCCAGGACCCACCGAGGCTGACCTGCGAGCAGTCCAGAATGTAGACCGATGGGTTGGCGTCACGGCCTCGTGCGGTGGCATGCAATTTTGATCGGTTTGTGCTGTAGATATTGACCTCGGGAAGTTCTCTCTACGGGCGGCTCTAGGGTTGGCGCATTCGGGTTGGGGAAGGTTCAACCTCAAAGCTGTGTGTTATCGTTGTTGCCTTCTCTCTTGCCTCTCCCTTAAGCTATCCTCCAGTTCTAACTAATCTCCTTTTTATGTCGAGCTGTTCTGGGCGGGGAGGCATGCTGATTTGGGTTGCGTATTCTGAAATTATCCTAGAGTTCGGGGGGTATGAGAAGGTGGCATGGTGGGGTTCAAGGGTTTGATGCACACGTACAGTACTGTACGAGTGGGTGGACGAGGGGGGGTCCTGATGTCCTGATGAAGCGATCCAACAACTTTTGTAGCCTCATAACTTAAGTTGCCAGCTTTTGCTGGCTCCCGTGTGTCGCCAAGGCGACAGGCACGAGGTACATGTACCGTACTCGTACCACATAGGACAAAGATTGCTGTGCGGCTCACCAATTGGCCACTGCGTTACCCGTTTGTCGGTACTGTGCGATCTTGGTGGCAAAATTCGTCGGCACACTTGTTTTTTTAAGCACCGAGAGCGCGTCCGAAAGAAATATGGAATTGACAAGCCCAACGCCATTGTGCAAGCAATTGCCCAGGCCTTCCGGGTAGAAATTACAAGAATTTTCCCTCTCCACAATCAGTGAGGGCTGAGAGCTTGGGGTCCATATTAGATCTGGCTGAAATGTGTCTTTTGTATGGGGGCTCATATGATTAGAGATACCTTTTCTCCACTATGATATCCTCATCTTTGGTATTACGCTCCTCTCGCTTGTGGATGTACTATCATGGTATATAGGTGGCATTGAGAACTCTGGCAGATTTTGAATCTCTTTGGAATCTGCAAAGCCGAGATTTTGTAAGCGAGCAATGACAATGGCGGTGCGGCTCTGTCCAATTTTGTTGCCAAGATCGCATCACGGTCTTGGCAGCATAGGGAGCTTGTAAAGTTTTTTTTCCCCCTGATCGAAGACAACCTATGCACGATGGTATCGGGTGCATGGCGACTTTGACGAGTTTCTACTATCCCATCAATAATCTTCTCAACCTCCACCCCCCAATGCCTCCTACTTTCTGCAGTACTGGTACACGCCTTAGCGGCACCACTCACGACACCTCGCACCTCGCCCGCCCACCCAACTTACTTCATCATAGCTCCTCTAGCTAGATTCTCTACCCACCGAACTTCCCTAGCGGCACCACCGGCGCGAGCAAACTACTCAAGCCCAAAAAGCCCAAATTCCGCAGCTCATCCACCCAGCCCTCCTCCACACCACTGACCAGCAGGGCCCCTTCAAGCACGTACTCCCGTATCTACCTCATCCTTCCTTACCCCGTCTCTCTATCGCGGCACGCAGAACATTCTTCCAAGCGACCTTCGCAATCTCCAGCTAGCCGAGGGTCTTGTCGTGCGCGCGGGTGGACTTGTTCATGGGGACGAAGGTCTCCTTCAAATACTTCCATTAGAGGATAACTAACAAATGGTGCAGTGGGCGGACTAGAATGGGGCTTATCTGTGGGAAATGGTACTCGAGTACAATCATGAACTTAGTTCTCGTCTTCCGCGCCATCATAAACTGACTAGCCAAAACAGGAATGCTTATGAGATATTGAAACCACCCTGATCCTGCCATCGCTTCCTACGCCTGTCCCTCTTCCTTTATACATTCCCCATTCCTCCGCCTACTCCGTGAGAACAAATGAAAGACATGATCATAGGACCTTCTCCCTAAGTTATTCTAACTTTAGCATGAAAGCAACTGCTCAACACATTCATTCTAATTTCCGCGATGGGCCACAACCCACGTTCCGCTTCCGTTAGCCCCGACGCCTACCCGCTTCCGTCCCCCCCACCAACATCCACGCGAGACCCCCGTGCCCGCCGCCGGGGACTTGAGCTGTTAGGGCGATGTTCCATACGAGTGTTAGGGCTGTGCGGCGCTGGCAGCTGCCCTCACTGTTGTCTTGCGCTGATCAGATATTTGCCCGGCAGCTCCTGAGCACCACTGGGTGAGGCTGGGAGGGGAGGTGGGGTGTCTGGTGTGCTAGGCCGAGCGCAGAATTGTGGGTCCGGGAGGCGAGCCGGGCAGTTACCGTGGCAGGTTCTCGTGCCGTGCAAGGATGAGGGTGCTACAGTCGTAGCAGCACATCTAGCTTGATACTACATCCTTATGCAGAGTAGCGCTACGGGAGAGGGGTAAGAGGAGGAGTCGCAGAGGGGATGATGTTAGGGTGATTGGGTGTTTGAAGAAGATGAAGAGAAGAGTGTTTAGTTCGAAGTCTACATTTACTTAGGAATGCACCGGGATGGCCACTTCTGGGAGCGGAGCTAGCTGGCGGGGGGGCGGTGGGGCGGGGAAATAGACCCCAGGCCTCGGCATAGATGTAGTTGGGAATGCGGACGCTAATCTTATGCTGCTGGAGTCGCTGGAGGTGTTGCGGTCAGAGTGCTGAGAGCGACCTCAATTGTAGTGCCCCCCAAATTACCCGTAGCTAAAGGTAGTGCTGTTGTTGATGCTATCGTAATTTAGTTAGAATTGTTGTTGCCATCGTCGCTGTTCTTCGCACCGTGAAGTATTTCAACATTCACTCTGTTTGGGTTTCTCCATCACATCCTGCGGGTTGCTTGGCCCCCACTCTAACACCCATTTTAAGATAGTATTCTGGAGTAACATAATTTTTTGAATAATAATCCATCTTCTTGAGCGGATACCGAAAATGGCCGCCAGCAGTACCACCGGTACCAACTTCTTAAATTTCTACTGCTTTGAAATGTACTAGAAAAAATGGCGCAAAGTAATAGATCAACATAAAGCTGTTACTGGCGAATCTGCTCACAGTTTCCTACATAAACAAGTTCACGAATTTTTTTGTGCGTAACGAACTCCGGATCCGGCGATGGGTTTGTTAGTAAGACTCTAGGCAATAGCATAGGAGGGGGCAGACCAACAGGAGGTCATAGTGAACTGTCGGGTAATTTGGAAATGGAGATAGGGTTATAGTATCACAGAGGGTCGCGAGATTCTCGAGTTGCGAGAGTGGCGGCGCTCTCGGCCACTTGGCATGGATTTTCCCATGGTCAACCCTACTTTTAAATTTTTTTGATACCCTTCTTGTTTGCTCTTCGGATTGAAGTTTCTCTTTTGGGCTAAGCCTTGATTTAAGTGGAGGCATGTATCATACCCGTTTTTATGCTACGACTCTCGCAACTCGAGAATCTCGCGACCCTCTGGGATACTGTAAAGCGAGCACTGCACTAGTGACATAATAGTAGACCTTCATTCGGGCAGCGATTTTGTTTGGTCCGTTCGTTAACCTACTGCTCGTTAACCCCCCTCCCGGTCTACGATCAACCCTACCTTTCCTCGACTCAAGTATGATACTCGAGCATTATACTGTACGAGTACTTTATACTCGAGTATTACCGCATTTCTCCTATGAGCTATGATAGGCGAAGTTAAGTTCTTAGTGCATCAAGATTCCACACCTACCACTGCCCTATCGATAGTCTGCAACGTCTTCACCCCAGAGCTTGTGCTCTCGATGGGATACATTGCGCATGGTCCAGCCAGACCAGCGACCTTCCAGTAACCCCGCGATCCGCGCGACACGGACATCATACCGAAAATCTTGGCCACCTCTCTGTCTCTTAGGCTTCCACACCGCAATTGGACGGTTTGGCTTGGCGCCCTCTTGGGGAGAGGAACTTTGAGGTATGGGGTGCTGGAGGTAAACGTAAAGTTAATTTTGAGATAGAAATTGAAGAGCTTTGAGTGATGCCACCAATACCGGTACCGGTACTGGTATCAGGTCCTTAGATCCCTGTTACTTTGGAATGTGTGGAAGAAAAAGCAGGGAATAGAATAACTGGTGCGAATGCTGCTGCATGCCAATATACGGTATAATACCCACGCTTTTGGCGCAAGCAGTCCTTGATCGTTTGTGTAACACATTTTGGATCTAGTGACTGGAAAAGTGTTGCTGTAGTCAGGCGCAAGACTTTGCGATCAGCCCCCCTTTTCCTCACCTTCGTGTATTCCCTCCCGTCAATGGCACCCAAGTTAATCAACGTCTTGCTCTCAACAACGTTCAAAGCGGCGAAAATTGAAAAATGTCACAAGCATTCAGCAATAACCATAACTCTTTTAACACTACCTTTAACTACACTACCCCGGAAAATAGGTCCGAAATACTCGCGTGGCTATCCCCGCTAGAGCCACGGGTACGGCATCGAGACATCGGAGCCCAGCGGGTGGACGGTATAGGAGCCTGGCTACTGGAAACTAAGGAGTTTAGGCACTGGCACGATGGCAGTAGGGAGGATGGAACGTATCATTCGACCTTATTCTGCCACGGAAATCCAGGGGCGGGAAAGAGCTATATTATGTAAGTGAGGGTCGGTCCCTGTGGGGGTCAAAGAGTGCCATAGTGGTTGATAGGTTGCGATCACAGGTCACTAGTTGTAGACAGGCTGTGCGACGAAGCCGCCAAGGAGGATACAGCCGTTGCCTGTTTTTACTTCGACTTTGCTGCTCGGAATGAGCAGTCACCGGAAAATATGCTCGGCTCCTTGCTGCGACAGCTAGTCAGCGGGCCTGGGGAAATTCCTGAAGTGGTAACCCGGGGCTTTCATGAAGAGAAAATGGTTATTGGGGGTAGGGGGCTTCAAGTTTCGGGAATATTGAATATGTTCCAGACCATCGTAGCGACAAAGCGAACGTTTATATGTGTTGACGCACTTGACGAATGTGTGCCAGAGCATCGAATGGTGGTTCTTGAATCATTGGGGCAGATTCTTCAAGGGTCGCGGTGTACACGCATATTTATGACAGGAAGATCACAAGTCCGGAGTGAGGTGGAGAGGAGTTTGGGTGGGGCGGCAGCTTTTATCTTGATACGAACTACGGAAGACGGTGTCCTTCAATTTCTGCGTGAGAAACTAAGGAAGGATACTAGACCGGATGTAATGAGCAGCGCATTGAAGGAACAGATTATGGAGAGCATTCCCGGGATGAACGCCGAAACGTATGTAGAAATGAGTACTTGGGAAAACCCGGCTTACGTCGATGGCTGACATATCTGAACCTAGATTCTTACTTGCTTCTCTCCACATCAAGGCAGTCCTGCGAGGGACCACGATTTCCCGGCGGAGAAACGCACTCAAAGCAATAAAAGCTGGGGCAGGGTTAGGGGATGCATACGGTGTGACGCTGGAGCGGGTAAGAGTGCAGGATGAGGAAAGTGCAAGACTTGCGATGGCCACTCTTACATGGGTCTGTTATTCGGAACGACCATTACAGGTGGATGAGTTGTGCCATGCACTGGCAGTGGAGATCGGAGCAACAGAGTTTGACCCCGAAAATGTTCCCTCGATTGGCACATTGCTCCACTGCTGTCAGGGCCTAATCGTGGTGGATAATGAAGCTTCAACCGTGCGGTTAATTCATCATACCCTCCAGGAGTATCTTTGCGCTCATCCAAGTTTCTTCAATAAACCTCACTCGATTCTTTCAGAAACCTGCTTGACCTACCTGAACTCACAGCAGGTCAAGGACCTCCCACCTTATCCTCTCCCAGATCACCAAAGCGTCCCGTTCCTCAGCTATTCTTCGAGATACTGGGGACCACATGCGGGGAGGGAGCTCTCAGATCATGCGAAGACCCTTGCGCTGGAGCTCTTGACCACGTTCGAAGACCATGTGTCCGCTGTGTCACTATTGAGGCAAATATCACATTCCGGGTATACTGGGTACATCCGTGCTCCTCTACTCTTCTCTGGACTACACTGCGCATCGTTCTTCGGGATTGTTGAACTAATAACTACGGTCACAAATACTGAAGGTTGCGATATCAATCAACCGGATTGCACAGGCGGTACACCTCTGGCATTGGTGGCGAGGAATGGGCATGTGGGAGCCGCGAAAATACTGCTGGGACAGGAAGGTGTCGATCCCAATCGCGCAGGCACATATAATCGGACGCCGCTCGGATGTGCTGCTGTTGGGGGGCATGAAGGGGTGGTCAAGTTACTGCTAGAACGGGAAGATGTCAACCCCAATCGCCTGGATGTGAATGATCGAACACCTCTCGGATGTGCTGCCGTCGAGGGACATGAAGGAGTAGTCAAGCTGCTGCTAGAGCGGGAAGATATCGACCCCAATCGGCTAGATGTAGACAATCGTACACCACTCGGATGTGCTGCTGTCGAGGGACATGAAAGGGTGGTCAAGCTACTACTAGAACGGCAGGATGTCGACCCCAATCAACAGGATAAACACGATCGAACACCACTCGGAAGTGCTGCTATCAAAGGCCACGAAGGGGTAGTCAAGCTGCTACTAGATCGGGAAGATATCGACCCCAATCGGCTAGATGAAGACAATCGTACACCACTCGGATGTGCTGCTGTCGAGGGACATGAAGGTGTGGTTGAGTTACTGCTAGGGCGGGAAGACGTTGACCCCAATCGCTCGGGTATGCAAGGTCGAACACCACTCCGGAGCGCTGCTATCAAAGGCTACGAAGGGGTAGTCAAGCTGCTACTAGAGCGGGAAGATATCGACCCCAATCGGCTAGATGAAAATGATCGAACACCACTCGGATGTGCTGCCGTCGAGGGACATGAAGGGGTGGTCAAGCTACTATTAGAACGGGAAGATGTCGACCCCAATTGGCTAGATGAAAAAGATCGTACACCACTTGGATGTGCTGCCGTCGAGGGACATGAAGGGGTGGTCAAGCTACTATTAGAACGGGAAGATGTCGACCCCAATCAACAGGATAAATATGATCGAACACCACTCGGAAGTGCTGCTATCAAAGGCCACGAAGGGGTAGTCAAGTTACTGCTAGGGCGGGAAGATATCGACCCCAATCGGCCAGATGAAAACGATCGAACACCACTCGAATGTGCTGCTCTCAACGGACATGAAGGGGTGCTCAAGCTACTGCGTGGACGAGAAGATGGCGACCGCAATCGCCCTGACGGAAATGAGCGAACACCACTCGGATGTGTCGCCGTCGAGGGATGCGAAGGGGTGATCAAGGGGCCTGAAGACAAAGGTGTCTGACCCTACCGGCCGGATAAACATAGCCCTACACCGCTCTCTCATAATACTCGGAGGAGCCATGCGAGAATTGTGAAGATATTATATGCTCGGATATCCCTTGAAAACCCGGTTGGGCGGTAGCCTCACCAGCTATAAGTCAACCATGATATAGCAGAAGCACTGGGTCCCCACTCTACTATGCCCAAATCGCACGGGATTCCTTGTTTTCTAGCACTGGCCCCCGTCAACCTCTAGTAGTCTAGTATGCGCTGCCCTAGACATTACCGCCTTCCATTCTTCCCTTGTATGTTCTTTACATCAGTCCTGTAACATGATTTCAAAATTCTCCGCTCCTATTACTGCCGCAAATTCCATATGTATTTAGGCATACCCTTCTAAACCCTCCAGATACATGCCAGTGTTTACAAATAAAGTCTCACCAGCTTCTGTTTCTTGTGTCTCGCGCACAGCGGCCGGCGGGTTATCTCATTTGTTAACTTCCATCATTAATCTTGATTCTAATCCCCTAGTCCAATTTTTTCCTTGTTGCGGGATCCCCTCCACTCTACTTCTTCCTTGTTTATTATTTCCTCCTTGTTTTCTCTTGCTAGGGTTGGATAGATGGCTAGATGGACAGATAGATAAACTGCGTATAAATTTCTCTTCCGATACCTGACCTAGCGTAGGCGTTCCCGAACTTATCATAAGCAGACTCGGCTCCAGGGCCTGTCATTTTGAGATAATATATTATTCTAGCATCGATTAGCACTTGAATTACTCACTCATCCGAAAGTATCCCCGGTTCCCCTTCCCAATCCCGGGCAGGGCAAATGCGTTCGATTGGCCCTACTTCACGGCCTAGTAAATTATCCCTAGCCATAGGGTGTCCGAGCAGGACCATTAAATTAGCCCGGAGGCAGCAGCCAAGTGAACTGTAATTATACCCCAGTCTCAAAGTCACCGCTAATGATAGGCTTGAAATTTGATCTGCATGGAAAGTCGGAATTATTTATGTTCGTGTTGCGCAAATAGTATTCGAGAATGGGCTGTTTTGAGAAGGTATTTCCTAGGGAACTTCGAAAAGTACTACTCGTAGTCTACAATTAATCCACGGGGTTCGGATATAGGCCGACCATTGTGATTTGGCCATCGTGCAATGTTGGGATGGTCATCGACGACTAACTCTGTGCAATGCTACAAGTTATTAGATTACCGCAGCACTGCATACCTGTACCCACAACACATACCTATCCGCCCATTTTTGCCTTTAAACAGCTACTAAATTTTGTACTATGATACTACTAACAATGCTTGATGATAACCTGCCGGGCCGTG
>Ga0307510_10008661_pt1 | contig 12124 bp, 15 predicted proteins | sample 12_EM_MG_FD_207224 | JGI IMG/M metagenome (GOLD analysis project Ga0307510, IMG submission 207224) | Populus trichocarpa ectomycorrhiza microbial communities from riparian zone in the Pacific Northwest, United States - 12_EM | ecosystem: Host-associated > Plants > Roots > Unclassified | place...
TCAAGCTATATTGGGGCCCGTATGGCACTCTCCGATGCCCATCAAAGTCCTACCTATGGACTTATATACCCTAGGTCAGAGGCTGTGCTCAGCATAGCATGACTCAGAATATTCTATAAATAACTACCTATAGCAGTGTCACACAGGTCCATTCCTGTGTAGGCACTGCCTACACCCTTCTCACTCATCTCCTCCTGGGTTCCCTCTGTACCAGACTAACCCTGACTCACCACAACTCCTCTCATCCCATACTCTCTCTCCAGATATGCACCAGCCGATTTCTCTGGGATTCTGGCTCATGTCTCGCTATGCGCGACATCCACGGGGAACTTGGAATCAATCGTCCCCGATTGACTGTGATTTCTATAAGGGTTTTCTACAGCTCCTCCTCTTCTAACCCTAAGTCCTCCCCATTAATAAGGTACTCCAGAGCCCTGTCAGCTCTCTCCTGCACTTCCTCCTCCTCATCTGGATCGGGGTTGAAACTCCAACTCATGATCCTTGATATATCCTGCAGCTCTATATTTCCTCCTGAGTCCACTTGAGGGTTTCTGGGCACTGGCTGTGCCCGGGATATTCTGGGTGACACTTCACCTTCTGTCATTGGCCTACTGAACAGATGGAGGGGGAAACCTATATATCTGTAGGTGCCTTCAGGGTCCCGAACCACTGCTAGGAGTCGTTGTTCAAGAAGGGGGTCGCCAAATGTTCTATGAACCCGGAAGGGTCCAATCTCATCCACCACGTAACCATCGTATCCTCCTCCTGTGATGTAACACCCTCTTGAAGCCTGTCCTCCTATTATTATCCAGTCGCTCCTTTCCTTGGGGCAGTACACGAATTCGTCCCCAATAAATCTAGCCACTGCATCCTCCCTTTGCCAGCTTCTGAACCATCTTAGGGGTAGGTTGTTGGTTCGAAGAAGGTTAGATGAAGGGACTGGTGTGATGTAAATCCGCCTCGTTTTTTGGTTTCGGATGACGTGTTCTCCTCTTTGCGTTATGTAAGCTGGTTGATTCGTAAAAATTGCCTGGAGCCAGATCCATAAGGCGATGGCCTGAAACCAAACCCATGATGCAGGGTTTTGAAAACTGGGGGTGGTTGCTGGTAGACTTGAACGCATGGAAGATGAGCTGGTCATAGTGGTAAGAGTAAGAGGCGTCTTGTGGAAGTGGATGACGCAATGGCAAAGAGTCAGGACGGGTCAAGAAGTTCTCCTCCAGCTCTCCTGTAGCTTCGCGTCTCAACCGCTTCCATTTTTACCCTATCTCTACTTTCTAACTCTCCTATATTCGCATGCTTTCATAGTTTCCTGGGGGACATCCCTGAACTACCCTTTTATCGCTCCGTTCGCCGCTCTATTCAATCCTCTTGCCCTTATTTAATCTAATTATGGTAATTCACGGGGAACTTAGGCATTTATTCCTCCCTGGATCATTCCTTCCCATCAAATGTTTCATGTCTAGCCCGTCAAACTTTGTTTGACATGTTCCATTCCAGCGAGGTTTCTGCGTGTATGATCGTCACCTCTCTGCGCCTAGTTTTAATCTCCGCTCGAACCCTAATCCTTGACTTCTTAAGAGTGACAGTGGTCGTGCCTCATCGCTTTCTCCATTCGTCTCCCCTCTCTTCCTTTCTGACTGCTTACTCCTGCCACCATTCTGGCGCACCTGTCCTCCCCTTCATACTATTTTTGCGTTTTCCACTTCCAAGGGGTGCGTATTTCTCTTTTTTGGTTTTCTATCCTAACTGGCTCTAATTTCAATGTCCTTTATCTTGGTTTACAGGAATCCATCTTTACCCACCCGATGGACTTTGGGTACGCCTTAGGAAACCGTCTCGACCTGGAGGCAATCTTCTTTTCCCTGGAGATGAAGGATCCCCCCACCGCTGTCTATGTCTGTCAGCATATCCTCCATAGCCTCCTCTTTCGTACAAAAGTGCTTGAGATGGCTCGTCACGCATCTCGCTCGCACTTTCCTGTCTTTGTGGACCATCATTCCTTCATTGTCCCTATCGTTATAGGTCCTGATTTCTCCGATGCCTCTCTTGTTGCCGCTGTTACTGCTCGGCTTGATATTCTTGTTGGGGGTGAGACAGGTCCGCCCCTCTCGAGACGTGCGACCTCCTAATCCTAGTCTTTCTATCATGTGCGGCTTCGTATTTTGTCCCATCCCTACCGTTTTTGTCGTGCCCTTCTTTGTGTCCGTCCAATACGTCGCCCCTCCTTTGTTTGTTAGGCAGGATGAATTGAATAGGATTACTGATTTTCGGCTCCCCTCTAATGATATACATGTTTACAGTCTTTTTGTTTTAATCAGCCCGTGCTCGCGCGGGTGGATCGAGTGTTTGACGCGCGCGTCGAAGGCGTCGGCAGCTTTTGTTCACGAGCCGCAGGCTAACTGTGCGTGGTTTTCGCGTCTTCGGGGGTCGCCATCAGTGAGCGGCGGACCCTTTTGTCGGCTGTCTCTTGTTTGCGTCACGAAGCACCGAGACGCGTTCGTCGCGGGCCTTTTTCGTTAATGATCCCGCTGTGCTTCCCTTCTCGCCATCATTCTTCCTTATCCTGCAGGATGCCGACTGGCCAGCTCCTTTTCTCCTCGTCGTAAACGTTAAGTCCGTCGGGTATTGTATGTCTTCATCCGTTGTGTAACATAGTTCTTCTCCCTCTGGGAGTTCTGTCCTAGTGTAGGTAATCATGATTAATATATATTGAGAAAGTCGAAGTTGAGTGTATTTCAGGCGACCTCGGGTCGGCCTCCCTCCGAAAACTAAGAAAAAGAAAAACGAAAAAAAAGAAAAAAGATATATACTTCGCACAATAATTCTAGCAAGCCTAATCACTCAACTACAGTATCCAACGAGCCCTAGCGTCTGCTATATATTTAATAAAAAATTTATTTGAGGTCCCTACGAGTGTGCGTGATGAATGCGAGTCCGGAAAAAATACTTACTCCTCGCGATCGAGGTGATGCGTCGATCCGTTGCCGAAATAAATTCGAAAAATATACCCAGGGGCCGTGCCGTGGATGTCGATCACCGGGATCGGAGTTCGGAGGTTGTGTTGCGGTGCGGAATGTTGTGACGCGCGTGTTGCGTCGATATGTTGCCCGAATGGGATTTGCCATGCCGCGTGTCTTAGTCGTGAGTCCGAAAAACTGGCGTTTGTCGCGCGGAAGGCGCGTGGTGCGTGTCAATACGTATATTTATCTTCTGGGGTACGCGGGGTACCTTCTAAACTGAGTAGACTACGCAAAATGTATGTAAAGATTCGGACGATAGGTAGATATCACTTTCAAAAAGGACGGGGAAGGGTAGAACGTGCTCGGGGAACATCGTATCTACGTAGGATACCGGATCGATCGTAATACGGGGTGGTGAGCTTAGAAAAAATAAATAAACGAGTTCGAGATCGGTAGAGCTGAGATCGGATGTATATAACACTGGGGGCAAGGGGTGGTGTTCCAGCCCAGTACATCGCAAATACATCGCAAGGAAATGGACAAAGTGCCCACCTCATTCCCAGTGGGTTCATGCCAATTACATTTGAAGTTTTCCCTACCAGTGTACTTGAAGTTTACCCATCCAGTTATTTTCAAGGACATTTCCAATGTCCTTAGAGCCCACTACACATATGCCATTCCAAGTACATCCCAAGTTTCCATGCAACATACCCACCCAGGAAACCACAATTGCATTTCCTCGGTACACTCAGAATTCCCCAGTCATGGTTTTCCTTACCTGTGTCCCCAGCCCGTAAACTGGTATTACATTCAAAAAGTCCCCTCCTGATTTTCATGCCATGTTCCTTGCTCAGTTTGTGCCAAATTCATTGCAATATCATTCAGAATTCCCCCATAATTTCTTTGCGAAGTCCTGGATCGGGACATTCGTGATGTTCCGGGGGTGTGACCGAACTGTGACCAACCCGCCGATCATGGTGTTCCGGGCGGGAACACTGCGCTCACACCCAGTATGCCCCGGCCCTGTGTATCCACAGTGGACCCCATCGGTACACCGACAGGTCATTCAGGGTGTTCCGGGGCATAAACCGAACACGTTTTCCCCTGGGCTCATTCAGGATGTCCTGGGTTGATTCACTCCAGGTAAACCGGTCGGGTTCATCCAGGATGTTCCGCACAAAAAACGTGCGGGTTTTCCGACCCGGTAAGTTTTCGGTTCATCCAGGATGTCCCAGGCCGTACCACCTCAGTTACACCGGTCGGGTTCATCCAGGATGTTCCGAAGGTTTCCCCCCCCAGTACACCTCGGGAACACCACAACCCGATTTCGACACCAGACCTCGTTATCAGGGTTGATATCGCGGCTGTTGGCGTTGTCATCGGTGTTGACATCCCTCTTGATGTTTGACGACCCCAGTGCCATCATCAGCACCAACATCGCTCTCGGGTCATCATTGATACTCGTATTTGGGATCTGGTTAGAGGTGGACTATGCTATCGAGATACACATGTATAGGTAGTCCGAAAATGTAGTTAGAGGTAGGCAAACAATGAGACACAACTGAGGAACTGTCGCCCTCAACATCTAAGAGCAGCGAGGGATTGCGAAGCTGAGATCATGTATGGGCAGCTAGTCGCCGAAAATTGGGGGAGCAATCTAAAGGGGAAAGTCGTTGTGAGAGGACTGGGAGAGGTGGCAGGAGTCGAGTGAGGATTGGAACCAGTTTCTTAATCGCTCTAATGGAGAGCGACTGGGACGATGTAGAGCTTTGATGAGAACAGGAACATTTGGCTGTCGGATCCGTGGAACTTCCACAAATGCTGGTGGGAGGAACTTATGAGTTTGAACCGGGGTGCGACAATGGTTACGCACCTGAAACCCCAGCATATATCTTTAGGCTCGGCGTAAAATTTCTCCAGTAGGAGGCCGGAAAGCGGCTCTAGGAGGGCGTAACTCAGGGAAACGGGACTTGGGAAAGCGAGAGCCGGGAGACGGAAAATCGAACGGAAGGCTACTTCGAGGCTGTTCTGATTGAGGGCGTCGGAAGTTGAAGCCAAGGGAATGGGGCGAGTATGTCCAGGAGAAACGAACGCAATCTGCAAAAGAGGACAGCGTGGAACAGGAGTCAGTGGAGTGTATCCAATACACTGGCCGTCGTGCCCACCAGCAAGAACGCTCACAGGGTCAAATTGATCATCGCGGAAAATCGGGAGTTGTGAGCATAGTCCGGGTGCCAGTGAAGACCTGGACCCCATCTATCAAAGTATCGTCTGCCGTCGATGGAGGAGATGGGGTAAGTAAACTTTGTCGTCCGGATTTTCGTGTCGAGTTGTGAAGTCCACCACAGATTGTTCCCACGCTCACTCCTCCCGACGAGATGGTCTCAAACTGAACATAACCATCTACAGGATTGATTAAAAACAATACATGTGTACGTATAACCATCTGCACCAAGTCTTCAACATAACTGCCTGAGACCCAAAGTAAGCCACAACAGATCAGTAGAGGTCACAAAGAGACACAAAGCCGACACGCCAGAAGATCGCGACAAGAAATGCAATAAACGCGGTCCCGGTCAATCACACCATAAGGTGACCGGGAAACAAACCCACACACATCGCTTGGGCCTCCGCCTCGGTAGGATGGGCGGGGTCGAGTGTCCGTGAGCTCGGGCTCCCACGACGCGGTGAGGGTGATCGTGATCTGGAACGACCTCGTTGAAGGGATAGCAACGAAAAGATCGTCTACCATGTTGCAAGGGCACAGGTGGCCTAAAATGTATTGCAACCGGCTTCAGGGGGGGGGGATGTGGGGGTGTGGGTAGCGATGCTTGTACTGGACGGGAGCAGAAGTAGACATAGATGAGACGGAGCGGGACGAGAGTTGTGTGGGAGGGTTATCCACCGAGAGCGTCCTTACGACCGAACTCGACCGCGACGAGACCGAACAGCTGTTCCATTTCGACCTGGACCCCCGTCCCAGTCCCTTAGCCTACGGCGTTCCGTTTCGAAATTCTTCCTGTGTTCAATCCTGGTTTCTGCCTTCGTCTTCTCGATGTCCGATCGGGTCTTCTCTTTGTTCACAAAGGCGGTTATTATCCCGATGGCCTCGTCTGTGAGCGGTAATGCGCGGTCGAGCTGGGTTTTGGTTCGTGATAGGGCACGCGTGGTTTCTTCATGACAGGCGGGGAGCGGCGAGCTGACGGTGAGTCAGTGACCCCATCGAGCTTGGCGGATTGCCAGACGGCCTCAGACAAATCTGAGAACAGGGAAAGGGGAGACCGGGATGGAGAGTCGGGATCGCGTAGAGGTCGATCACGTCCGAATCGAGGAGCTTGACAGATGGCCAAGGCGAAGCTTCAGCGCGGGGACATCCACCGCAGTAGACAATCCCCTGAAATCTGAACTCAAACGCGATTCGGGGCGCGGCAAAGTGGGGTTGGACGAGGATGCTGAGAGTGAAAGTCGGCTCCGAAACTCCTGGGTCTTGAGTTCGGGCGGTGGTGATTGTCGGGTTGTGGCCCGGATGATCTGTGCTTCCACCCAATGTGCCCAAGAGGGTCTTTCGGGAAGCGGGAAGCGTACGATTGCCTTCACCGGCCATCATCAGAGGATCATCGGACGGGGTGACATCCATGTCGCTCAGTCCTGGGGACGGTGAACGGTAACCAGAAGCTGCGCTGGCGCCAGAAAACCGCGAGGGCAAATGGGAGGTTGACCTATGTCCCTGAACTTGAAAGACGATAATTCTGGACGGGTCGTGGGGAGCGGTGGACGGCTGATTTCCGATGTTGAGTTTGGCGGAGGTATCGGTGGACTTGGTGATACTGCGGCATTGAAGTGGATATCTCAAGGATTCCGGGGCGAGAGGTGAATCGGCCCCGTCGATGTGGTAGACACTGAAAATTTGTCAGCCTCTGACCAACAAGGTCACTTCAACCGGCTTACTGCTGCATTTCGTTGGCGATTCCCAAACGCTCAAACATCCTCCTACAAGGGGTTACTCCGGTAGGATGTCGGAAAGCAGTTCCGGGAGGACGTGACTCAGGGAGACGGGACTTGGAAATGCGAGAGCCAGGAGACGGAAAGTTGGGTGCAAGGCTACTTCAAGGCTGTTCTGACTGGGGGTGTCGGGGGTTGAAGCCAAGGAAACGGGCAAGTATGTCCAGGAGAAATGAACGCAATCTACAAAAGAAGACAGCGTAGAACAGGTATCAGTGGAGCGCATCCGATACAGCGGTCGTCGTGCTCACCAGCGAGAACCTGCTCGCGAGGTCAAATTGATCATCACGGAAAATCGGGAGTTGTGAGTATAGTCCGGGTGCAAGTAGAAACCTGGACCCCGTCTGTCGAAGCACCATCTGCCATCGATGGGGGAGGGCGGAGTAAGCAGTAGATTCCGTCGCCCAAATTTTCATGTCGAGTTGTGAAGTCCACCACACGTTGTTCCCACGCTCGCTCCTCCTGACAAAATGATCTCAAGCGGCTTTCATCACGAATTGATCACAAAAACAGCAGACTCTCCAATTCATCCACCCCAAAAATAGTCAAGAAATCTCTCCAGCCGATACCAACGCCACTGATTCTAACGAGTAAGATACAAGGGCGAAGAAATATACCTGAGAGGCAACAATACCCGGTGGGGGGGGGGCTAGCCGCGCGTCAGGCACGATTCACCTTCCTCCGCTTCGAAGGGTGAGAGGTCGGAGCTTTGTCATTAAGATTTCGGTTTGAACGAACAGCGCTACTATCTGGGGCCGGGTAGCGGTCTTGATTTAAGTTCGACGAAGAACGTTTTGCGGGCTGGATTGTGGGAGGTTCTTCGTGGGGAGTGGGGGGTTGTGGTGGAGGTCGTTGTAGCTGGGTCGCTTGCTTATTGCGGAAGGCTTTGAATACCTAGGAAAATATGAAATATCAGCACCTGGTACTAACGGGGTAACCGACAATGCATACAGTACCAAATCCGACTATTGGCATTGTGTTGTCCTGTAGGAAAGAGTGAGCTAAAGCACTAGAAAATAGGAAGGACCAAATACTTGGATATGAATTACAAAGGGGAAGACACCGGGCTATAGGACCCTTAGCTCAGCAAAGCGATCAGCAAACAACCGCATCGCGTACCTCTGCTGGTCTTGCTAATTGTCGCGTAAGACGTTCAAGGTCGTCCTTGAGGGCTGCATGGGCCTTAACCAGCTCCATGTAAGAAGTTCGCAAAAGAGTGTAACTGTTTACCATCTTGTCGTAAAGATCAGGAGTGATCTCGTTGGAGTCGGACATATGTTGGCTGTAGAGTTGTTCATAGTTCGACTGGAGGCGTTGAAGCTCCACCTCTGAACGAAACACAGTGCACCAATCTGGCCCGAGTGTTTCGTCAAGAGGTGAGATATTGACTACCTCATTGATGATTTGGTGAATTTCGTCCCTCATTTTCCGGTTCTCCGATTGAAGACGAGCAGCATCAGTACGGAGCTGCGCGGTAACAGTGAGAACGTGAGACGGGGTGTGGTTTCTGTTTGGGCTAGAACATGCTCAGAAGGCAGAAAGAATTGCTTAAGATACACCATGGCTCACCTTTGACCGGTCAAGTTCTGAGGAATTACTGGATTCGTTACGTCCGCCTGGGACACACTGTCAAAGAACCTTGTCAGTCAAAGCCACGCTGGGGGCTCTTTTCAAAGAACTACACACGCAGTAGTGAACGTAGAGGTCTGAATCGCGGTGGACATCGGTGGGACGGCTTCGATCATGGACCTACTAAGAAAATGAGGAGCGCACCTCAATTGACAAGAAGAGGGAACTCACGCATCGTTATAAACACCTGAGTATACCTCCGGGGTGTGTCCTACAGCGGCACCTTGGATCGTGAAAGAATCGGGACCGTTGTCTGTTCTGTGGAGAAAGCGTGAGGGCGTTGATGAATCGGAAGCAGCAACGAGAATTACGCGTCTTGGTTTGGCCGGTTGGTTTGGGTTGGCATGACAGCCGCAAACGATATTGTTGTGGACGGTCAGGAAGGGAGTGGAAACGGTTTGTGGCTAAGGGAAGAACGAGGGGCGAGACTCAGAGGCAACTTGTAGCGACGTCCACGTGGGTTGGACAAACTGGGCCAACGGAAAAAAAAACATAGTCTATCCAACCGACGCCGTGCGTTAGACATCCAAGACGTGGCTCCCTCTACAGCCGACCGTGCCGGCTACTTCTGATAGAGAGAAACCTTGTTGATACAAAGCCCGATGAGAGAATCCGTTAACCACATGGCAATGGAGCGCTCGTAGTAAGATTTCTCGAAAGGTTAAAAATAAGATGATAACTAGTGAAACGACGAAGACAATAATTCTATGCGATAGTTGAAGGGAGCGTGTAGGACTCCATCATCTTCAGAATGAATCGAGTTAGATGTTTGGTGACAGACGAATGAGATGGCAACTTGCCTTGTTCAAGGGGAGAACATGCATGACCTTTGTGTCGTCGTACGAAAGCACAGTTTTCGCAAAGTGACAGACGATGTTAGCTGTTTCAATAACATGAAGCTTGCTCCACCTCTCGCTGTGACACAGGAAACCGCCTGCAAAGCCGAATTGTGTGTACTTGGACTGCACCGTCTCATCCAAGATTGGGAGATATTCATGCACGAGCACAAAGGTCGTCTTGAGGGTTTGACCCTCTGGAGTTTGGTGTACAAGACGAAATATCGATTTGATGTTCCCCACTCGTGAACTCGACCCGCCTAGCCTCCGAAACAGGACGTTGCTATCACGAGGGAGGGACCTTTCGCAGGCATAGACAACGCCACGGATAGACACCTTCTCGAGCTGTTCAACCCGCCTAGTGACAGAGAAACCCCCAGAATTCCCCGTAGTATACTCTGAGGTCCTAAACTTCTTGTCGAGAGTCCGTAGCAAAAGTTGGTAAACTTCGTCGTCTAACAATTCTGGGCGTGGGGGTTTTGTTGGAGGGTGATGATGCTCATCATAAAGTCGAGTTCCCCGGTGATCTTCATTTACAACTGAACTGTATGCGGTTAGAAGAGGCTCGGCTTCCCTCGGAAGGTCACCTCTTTCAACCAAGGCTTGAAGGTTCGAGCTTCGGCAGACCGAAGACATGAAGGTGGCTTCAAGCTCTCCTAAGATATCATGAGGAACACAAGGATACTCTCGGCATGTGGCCACGAACCTGACTTGTTATTAACGTTCTGCAGTCCTAGCACCTCAAGATACCTCTCCCCGCCAAAAGCTCGGACTGAGTGGTTTGGTCCAAAGAGTCGGAGGTAATCTCCGGCGTGCAGAGCGGCGTGATGGATTGGCTGTATCTTGGTATCCTTGAACAGCGTTTTCATCGCATTCAGATAACGAGACATAAGCATCTCGGAATCACGAATCATTTGCTTGTTTATGACTTGCTGATTGGCAAGTTGAACAGAGGATGTGAGGTCCATGAAATTGCGGAGGAGGGAGAAACGACGATCCTGGAGGTGGCCCCAAATTCGGATGAGGGTTATAGGGAGATGAACGGTGCATATGACCATCCACTGGTCTGCGGTCAGCTTTCCTTGCGCGGCGGTTCCCCAGTTTGGCGGTGCAGGACTCATCCACGAGGGGAGTTCTGTGGATTCCATATCGCTCCACATTTCCTGGAGGATGTCTTTCCCAAGAACGCCCCGGGATGTCTGTACTGGCCGCTCCACGTCATCCCGAGGACAGTGGATATCGCGCTATGTGTGTGGTTAATCATGGTCTCATGCAATTAGGGGCGGAATTTACCCAATCAGTTAGCAGTGAATAAAGCTCGGCCTTCTTGTCTCTGTTGGCGAAGGCCAGATTGCGATCCTGACACATTTTTCGGAGGATTTCCAGGTTCACCTTCCGGAGGAAGGACTTGTGCTCTGCAAACTCAAGGAAAGATTTTTCCGCATTTGCCACTCTCTGGCGGAAACGCTCTTGATTCTCGTTGGACCCCGACGCAACAGGCTCGTCAATTTCCATGTCTTCAACGTAAACACTGTCTGGTAGAGCGATTTCATCCGGAGGGATTTGAGACCTCTGTTGAAGAACTCGATAAGGCAGAAAGCGAATTTTGAAACTTAAGCATACCCATTCAATGATCGCTTTTGCAAGCGCACGCTTCCCCCCCGCATGACGCAACCCGTTATCGACGCAAATGTGCCAAAGAACGTTCTTGGGTACATTGTCCGCGGTCAGGTGTTCCAGAAGGTTTTTGGGATTTTCTTTGATAGTTTGTAACCATCTACGTAGCGTTGAGTCTGGGGGACGCTCCATTTGCTTCTTGATGTGAAAAAAGGACCCATCTCCTCCTTCAACAGAGACATCGATCCTCCAAACCTTCCGGCAATGAGTTTGGAAAAGTCCTAGAAATGCCGCATGCATTGAATCCAGGATGGTGAACAGAATTGGGTTCCAGTAGGGTAGCTCCAGTAGTGCGGACCAACGAATCCCGTGCAACCGGAAGTGTCTGTCGCGGTCGCGGTCACTCTGGCAGTCTCTCCACTCTCGGGCGCTTTCAAGATGGTTATGAAGGGTGCGCTCTGGCCAGGTATGCTTGTGTAGATTTTCTATGTCTTGGATCGTTAATAAGCAGAAGGTACAGAAGAAGGTGGAAGTGACGCTTCCAAACCCCGCTACTTGTCGTGCAGCCAGCATATCGCAAACCAGAGCAATCATCGCGCCCTTGGAAAACCGTCCATTTGGGAATTTGCAGGTCCGAGTGTAATAAACGCCCTTCCAGAACTCCAAAAGTTCGCGGACTAGGAGGATGAGGGCGTGGTTGATCTGTTCCAACGAAGGCTTCGAGGGGCCGGGTATGACTCCCACAAGGTACATGTTCTTGTACTTGAACCGTTGATCTTTTGGAAGGTTCAGAAGGACCATATAGATCGCCGTCGCAGACATGGTTTGTTTTGCTTCGAGGGACCCCAGAGGGTGGAAACTGTCGGCACCGAGGCTGAAGGCAAGGCGAAGTTCATCGCCGTGTTTGGCGAAGAATGGTGTGTTGTCTACGTCGCGAAAGTTCTTGAGGATACACTGGGGACAAATACCTATTTGCTGATCAGGTATATGTCAAGGAAACTGCAAACAAATGGAAAAAAAACCAGCCCAGTAATTACTCTGCAAATGCTGGGTTTTTTCAGAATTTACTGAGCCAAT
>Ga0307510_10008662_pt1 | contig 12124 bp, 10 predicted proteins | sample 12_EM_MG_FD_207224 | JGI IMG/M metagenome (GOLD analysis project Ga0307510, IMG submission 207224) | Populus trichocarpa ectomycorrhiza microbial communities from riparian zone in the Pacific Northwest, United States - 12_EM | ecosystem: Host-associated > Plants > Roots > Unclassified | place...
AGTTGGGCACAGAGCATTGCTTGAAGGATTCGACACTATCAAGGATATATTAAAGAGATGACCTTAGCTAAACAATCAGGAAATAAATGTCATGAATCAAAAGCTCATGCAACAAGAAAAATTCATTGCAAAAAACCAACTAATCCCAGAACATATTCAAATCCTCATGAATTAAGTGACTTGAAACAAGTGTGCAGTACTTAAGCCTAAAAGCATTATTCCTTTACCCTTTTAACAGAAAGAGATCACATAGAACAATATTTCATCTACAAACAAAGGTGAAGCACACACTGCCGGACGCTTTTTACTTCTAGAATCTAAAAATATACATGGTTATAGACATTCTTAAATGCAACGGGTATTGTATAATTCCTTCAAAATGGTCCTGCCAGAACACTGTTTTTCTATGTTATAGATAAAAAAAAAAAAAGTCACTAAGAAATCGTGTAGGAGGAGCCTGGGAGGAGCTCTACCTGAAATACATGCTAACTAAAACCATTTTCCACCTCCCTAAAACTTTCTGAAGAAGCAAATAAACATTAAAGCAACAACTCCATTGAAGTTTCTGCTAAATCTCACATTTGTCACTAATGCAACAAATCCATAACATATCATGCGGAGAAGGAAAACAAATAGTAAAATGGAGAACAAACCAAAATAAGGCAAATAAAATTAACATCCATTTTCATAATGCTTATCCAGAAAATTCTGCCCTAGGAACCTACAAAGCTTGGCATTTAAAGCAAATGAATTCACATGTTGAATTGTCTAGGCATTGATAAAAAGGTCAAGGGAAAAAAAAGAATTCAATTATGTACAAGTATCGCCAATAACTTATGCATCTCATGGTCATGGTAGGATTGCATACGTATCATATGCATTAAACAGAAGATGCACCACAAGAATTGACAACTCAATATGAAAAGGGATACAATTCTACTTACCCAAGAGAACTGAGCCTTTTGGAACTTGTTATTAACTCCAGCTAGATGTGAATCCAGAGGAGTCAGCTTCAACAATCTCGGAGCTGCAATCCTGTTACCCATACGACCATTAAAACCAGTCTTCATCTTACCATCCTTGTCTGTGAAAAGAGTGCAGATAAGGATCAAATATGTATCGGTGGTGCCCAATATCCACTTCCCATCAAAGGTAACATCAACATGAGTAATAGGTGATCCCAGGCCAGGAAAAGCTGTTTTTGCCTGCCGCATCGAATTGCCTGAATACAATCGAATCTTCCCATCACGAGACCCAACAACAATTGATCCATCACCTGTGCTCGCAAAGCACTGGAAGTTAGTCCCTCTTGAAAACTGATGTCCTTGAGTCCAATTCAGAACAGGAGTATTAGCTGTAGCAAGATTTTGAACAATCCCATGCCGGTCACGCATATCCCACCTGCAAAGCCTATTGTCATCCAATCCCAAAAATGTAGATCCTGACGGATCCAACTGTGCTCCCTTGCTATCATTTGCAATATCCCTCATGGTAATATCAGTTCCATCCTTTTCAAACCTCCACTCAGTAATAATCTTCCCAGTCTCTATATCAAGTTGATGCAAACCAGTAGAATGCAATTTCCCTTCATTCATCGGACTCATAAGCAACATATTAGTCTCAGCCCGCATAAGAAGTGCCTTTTTAGGAGTCGAATGCACCAAATTCGAAGAACTCCTATGATTCCCACTTCCAAAATTGACATAAGCACCTTTTCCATGAATCCCGTGGCTAAAGTTCTTAACGACCTGAATCCCTGAACTACCCACCAAGAAACTGTTATCCAGCGCACCCAATGCCAAGCTCTGTATCCCTCCATTGGCTGCCTCCTCAAATCCCTCTTGCAGATCTTGATTTCCCCTCACAGGGGTCACAGATCCAGGGCTTTTCAAGAAATCATCCTCTGCATCCTCCCACATAGAATCATCTGCCTTTTCCGGGTTCGCCCACCCAACAAAATCCTTCCCGTAAACCTTAACCTTGTTTGCTTCATTGGACTCGTACCCAAAAGTATTCTCAAACAAACATTCCTGGTACTTGCTATTAAAAACCTTATAATCTTCATCACTAAAAAACTTTATAGCCCAAACACCGTCAGCAACAAAATCAACGCGGCGCTGTTCCTTAAATGTTTTCAATTGCATCTCAACAGCGACTTTCGCTCTAATTTTTGTACTAACCTTCAAAACCCACCAAGAAACTCCTTCAGATTCTGACTCCGAGTCCTCCTCTTCATCTTGACCATTAATTTTTGAGGTCTTGATGAAAGAATAAGAAGTCAACTTCTCTGAAGTAACCCATTTGGCTTTTGGGGTGTTACCGCCGATATGAAGGTAAAGTTTGACACCATTTTTAAAATTAGAGTTAGGACTCTGCTGGGTTCGGGTTATTGTTGAGGGGTATTTGAGTTTTAGGGCTTTAAGCTTGGATTCGACTTCATCAAGAGAAGATGGGGTTTTGGGTCTGTTTCTTCCTGTGGAAGATGATTTTTCTGGGGTTTCATTGCTGACATCTTGGTAGTTTTCTTCTTCTTCTTGTTGGCCCTCTGTGTCCGAATCTGAGAGCTCCAGGTCTTCACGGCTTTGAGAGCCTCCCATTTTCGCTTCTTTTTCTCTTGAGACAGAGGAATGAGAGTTTAGGTTTTTTTGAAAGAGCACCAGAGAGGGATTGGTTAGAGCGCCAAGCTCTAAATTTGAAATTGGAGCTGTTTCAGGTTTGGCTTCTTATAGGGATTTACTTTGTCATTTTTTCATGATGCTTCATTGATTTAAAAATTACAGGAACTTTATAAATGCAAGAAAAATTAAAAAAAAAATCTATTTTTTTTTATAAAATTATCTTTATATTTTAATTAACGATTAAAATACTCTTACAGTATCAAAATTACAAAACTGTGTTAAAAAAACTCCTCGAAATTCATAACCCAATCCCAATAAATCTCCTTTCAGAATAATTTTCCCAACAAGTCAGATCTTACAAAAACTAAATGAGATGAAATTCAATGAATAAATGACAGATCTCGCTTTCTTTTTCTTGTCTGGAACCCCCCTAAAAATACCACCTTTCCCACAAACCCTAAAATCATCAAATTTAGGCCCTCATGAAGACTTTTAAAACTGCTGAAATGTCTCCGGCAAAAAAGAGGGAAGTAACTTCTTTCCAACATGACATCATGTCAGAGCTTGGAAAGCTAGGAATGACATATGAAAAGAGGCTCAATTTAGGTAGAGAATTGAAGTCTGCGTTGGGAGAAATGTATGGCATTATGCCAAAGCCTGGAAAGCTGGTAGAGAATTAGAGTTTCTGTTGGGAGAAATGCATGTAAATATAATTGATTTCTTGAGGGAACATTGTTTAAGCGGGAGGGATAGTGGAGAGGAGGAAATTGATATAGATATTGATGAACTCAATGATGACACCTTGTTCAATTTCAAATAAAAAAAAATTAAAAAATCACAAAACTCTATTTCATCTGGAAAAACAAGCAGTAGAGAGTTAACCAAAATTCTCCTAGTGCATTAAATGTGTGTGACAACAATTGTCTATTTTTAGTCAGAGTTGTTAAACGAATTTCGGAAACCTTGTGAAAGAGAGGAATCTTACATTAGAAACTTTTGTTCAGTTGATTCTGGTGGGCTGTGTGTTTAGGAAATGACTTGGCCGATGGGGATATTGACATTGGTTTTAATGGCCCTTCTATCTTAAGTTATCAGAATGGGATGGTCGGGTGGGGGAATCTGAGAAGGAAATTTGAGAATTTAGGATTAGCGTTAGGATTTATAAATTAAGGATGACAGTTTATGGAGGTTTGTGTTATCTAAGCTCATCTTGTTCTTCTGCCTGTGATTTGATGGATGAATCACAAGTGAATGCTGAAGCATTGCATACACGTCTATTTACTACTCCTGCCTTGTATAACTGTGAAAACAGAAGAAATGAAGCAGAGACACCTTAAGATCATGCAAAAATTAATTCTTCGTTGTCCACAACGAATTATTCTTGTAAGCAGTCTGATACATATGTAGCTACGGTATCCTGGTATTTACTTTTTTACCCACACACAATAATCTGTTCCAGATGCAGCAACCTGGAAGTTTGAGGGAATAAGGTTTCCAAGATCCATCTTAGGTCCAATCTTCATGATCATGTTACCATCGATTGCTGCCACATAAAGATCAGCATCAGAGGCTAAAATATTCACAGTGCTTGCAGAACCAATCCCAGAAGTTTTCCTAATTGTTGCCAATTTGCCAATTTCTTCCTTTAGGCCCCAGTCAAAAAAGTGATCATAAAACTGCAAAGCATAGAAAGCTTCTGTAGTTAGGAATATTATATGTGAGTTTCCTAGTATATTAAACAGCGAAAAGAGAAGAAGAGTCTATAACAGCTGGCAGATGACATGCTAAAGAGCATGATAGTAGTATTATTGCACGGACAAACAAATTGAAAAAAGGGAGATGAAGTTACAATGGATGGGGTCCCAGGATGAGTGAGAATGTAGGCATATCCCTGCATGACTTTATCTGATGGAAATGGCCAAAGCTTTTGAGTAGACCCGGTGTCATGATTGTCAATGAAAGTCACAGCATTTTGTGGCAACAGGCCAATCAATCCTGGTGGCTTTCCATTTGAGTCCTTCAACCTCCATAACTCTCCTTGCACAGCAGCTTGAAGTATCCCTTTTGTTGTAAAATCAAATGCTGTGACAGCACCACCAGCTGCTTGAATCCAATCTTTTAGTCCACCACGGTGCGCATCCTGGTTATAGTCAGGCTTTCCATCCTGGCCATAAGCAAGAGAGTCCCATTTTTCACCAACTGCAAAATCTGGTGAAGTATTTTCCATATAAATTTTGGTAATACTAGGAGCATAGCCCTTAACAAAGTCGAATCGCCATCCATCAAATCCTATTTCAGACTTTAACCAGTTCATCCAATCTGATAACTCCTTCTGAACTCTAGGATTGAGGTGGTCAATATCAGGGGCACCTCCGAAGTCACCTCCTGTATCAGGATTTCCTTTGCCATCAGAATAGGCAGTGTCATCACTGCAAATGAGGGACGGCCCCCAGTCAAGGCGATCATCAGAAGTTCCACCTTCAAAAATGCACCATATTCCTCTCCCATCTTGCTTCTCAGCAGTTCTATGGTTTATGACAATGTCTGCCAGGCATTTAATTCCCTTCTGATGGAAAGCCCCGATTAGTGATTTCAATTCACCCTGAGATCCATATTTTGATGCACTCAGATCATACAGCCTGCCTGGCATATATCCTAGAAGAAATTTAAGTAGAGGGTACATTATGTCTTCTGAAAAGGAATTCAAAGATCAAATAAAGAATACCAAATGGTCACTTTCTGTCAGGTTTTTTTGTTTTTAAACATACTCGGATGTTCTTCGTTATTAATTGTAAATCATATGCTTCTTCAAATTAAATGCAATAACTAAATTCCTCATGCCATCGAAGTTACTATTCAGGTAAGTAAATAGCATCAGAGACAAAATTTCTACCTTGTAACAGAGAACACATGAGAACCAATTATTAAAGAAATGATACTTAAAATGAACAATTATTCATAAAGTACCTTGCGGTGCAACTGACTGAGAGGCTGGAGGAAGCCAGACATGAGTAATTCCAGCATTAGCCAAATCAGGAACCAAGTTCTTTAGTGAGTTGTACCATCCTCCTGCCTGATTACATGACTCCCAGTTGAACCCCTGCCACACGATCACCAAACCCATGAACAATTAAATTTACATGTACAAAATCGATTAGGTTTTGAGAGGGATACGATTGGGTGGTTCATGCCTTACCTGAAATAACAAAGCAGAAGAAGTGAACAAAGGGAAAACTGAGAGGAAGAGAGAGAAGAAGCAGAAAGTGAGAAATCTCATTCTCTTTGTTATGTTCTAGGGTGATGGATTTTGTAGATGGATATTGATGCTGTCTCTTTTTATAGGTCTCATTGGCGTGTTGGTGCTGTAAGAATCCAAAAGGGAAACCAAGTTGTCCATGATAACTCGTGAAAGTCATAGTCAAGCAATACTAGAAGTCGTTGCTAATTGATGGCGTAATTGATGTTGACTAAGTGGACGACTCTAGAGATGACAGAATTTTTCTTTATTGGATTCGAGCATTGTTGATGTTAGGCACTTGGACTCCTAAACTAGCCAGCCCAGCATCCGCATAACAGAAGCAACGTTGGATAATTCAGGAAACAGCAGAGTTAATTGATGGGATAGATTTAACAAAGGAGGGATCATAAGTTATTGAAGGGCAAAGACATGAATTCTAAGGTGTGTGCGCATATGTAAACTAAAAACAACGTAGGCCATAACTGAAATAGTAACGTAGAAGAAGAGAGGAAGGGCGAGAGAGCTGAAAAGACAGAAAAAGCTCATCTTTTTTATAGGTATCATCACTGCACTAGCCGGTTTGTGTTCGAGCGCGTTCACAGATGAATGAGAGTTCATAGGTATTCATTGCTGGTTTCAATTTTTCCAACCCCGTATTCTTCTCTCTCTCTTAAATTAGCTAGCTACCTGTGGTAGTCTTTAGAGAAGGTATTAATCATGGTTTAGATAGTTTAACACATGATTTGTTCGAATCAGTGTTTTGTGGATCATATGCATTTGATATTGTTTCTGTATCTTTTACACAATATATGAATTTACTGTTAGTAATAGGAACGTAAAAGACTGGTTTAAACCGATTGTTTTTTTTTTTAATTAAATTTTAACAGCAACATATCAATTAAAAATATAAAAAAATTAATTTAAAACAAAAAAAATAAAAAAACACGATTTGACGATTTTTATAATTTGAAATGGTAATGCCAGTTATCGAAAATGAAATGTGAACGGATTGGGATGGGATGGGATGGGATGTATGTGGATGCGATTGATTCTGTTAAATGTTCCTTTGACGTAAGAGAAAGGGCGGACTTCAAGTGTAAAAAGAGTTTTGCTAGCATTTCGCTTAAAGCCGGCAACACGCCCTCATTGTCGATGGAAGACAGGAGGACAGGAAAAGAACCGTGAGGCGTACAAGGCACGAAGTGCTAGCGAAGATAATTAACCATGTACTAAAAGACGGGCTTTTCACACCCAAAACACTAATTGTCTGAGCTTCTTTTTTTTCACTTCAAGTCCCTGAAAATCTTACAGTTGTCAACTTTAGTCATTAAAACTTCTTTCCCTTTCAATTAAGTCCTTCTAAGTTCTGTTTTCAATGCTTTTATGCACTCAAAAACAATTGAAAGATGAAGGACCAGAGTTGATATCCAGGAAGAAATAGAGCCCTCCAACATCAAAAGGCACACAAAATTGTAATTTGGTCCTTAAAATTTGAATGTTGTCATAAGTTGTCCCTATCCTTTTAGTTTAGTGTGTTTAGGTCCTTAATTTCTTTTTTTTATTCATTTTAATCCCTAAGTTTTGAGAGAAGAGAGAGAAAGCCATCAAAAATGATAAAGGAAAGAGAAAGTTGTCAATTAGCCATAATCTAACAACAAAAAATTTCAATCTTGGTGTCATTAGGTTTCTCTTAATAGGAAGAGTTTCATTGAGGTATTTTTTACTTTTATCTCCCTAAAAAGTAAATCAAGGTTTGAAAAAAAAATTATTTTGTTTAATTTTAGGTTTTTTAACTGATTTAGAGTGATTTGATGTCTGAAATTGGCTTATTTATATGCTTAGAATGTGCATAGGTATTTTCAGGTGGAAAATACGAATAAAAAATGAATTTTTAGGGTTTCAAAACTCGAAATCTAATTTTTCAACCATCTCTAGTGGTTGAAATCTTTACTTGTTAACAACACGTTGTTTGCCATAGAAAATGACGCGTCATCAATTTATTATTTTAAAATAAAAATAAGACTAACAACGTGTCATCCCACCTATTTTTTTTTTTGAAAAAAAAGTCTTGGCGAGCAACCCTAATCTTGTAGGCCTATGCACACCTAGGCTTCCTTTTCCAGCTAGGTCCGTGAGTCCAACCTTCCAAGTCCATGTGCTTGATTTTTTTTAATTCAACCATTTTTTATTAAATTTTAATTAGAATCCATTGTAAATAAAATAATTAAAATTATGGTTAAAATACTTTTTATTAAATACCATTCAATTTGTTTTTGTTTTCAAATAAGATTATAATATTTTTTTTATAATATTACTAATTATTTTGTTAATTATTATATATAAATATAATATGCAAATTCGTTTTAAATTTATGATATTGAATATTCAATAAAAATAAAAAATTATCAAGATATTTTTTTTATTATTATAAATTTGTTACAAAATTTTCTCAAATTATTTTTTCTTCAATTGTATACAAAATTTCAAGACATGATTTCTAATATTTTGTAATTAGAACTTGCATTTCAGATCATTATAGGTTTTTTATTTTAAAAACAATGCTTTTGATAAATAAATCATATTTTTGTTAAAAAAAAACAATACATTGAAAAGGAAATGTTGTTTAGGTTGAAGAGATAATTTCTTACTTATGTTAAGTTATTAAAATTGTTACAAAAAATAATTTTAATTGCTTTTACTCTTAATTAGAAAAACATGCTACTGATAAAAAAAATATTTTAGTAAAAAAATTACTTGAATAAGAAAAGAATATTTCGTTTAATAAAATATATATTTTAAAAATAATTTAAATAGTAGCCTTTCTTAAAAATATTTATTTTAATTGTAAGAGATCGACGTAAAAATATATTTAAAAAATTACCCAACGTCATCGTGGATAAAATGAAAGGAACAATCACGATAGACTATTTGCATGGGCATTTATTTTTTGCATCTTAAAGAAAAGATCAAATTTTTATTTTAGTTTTGAATTGACAATAACAACTTTTCTTGCTATTTATTCATATATTTTTAATTTTTAATTCATTTTATTAGACGTGGATATTATCTTTTCATCACTCAATTATATCAAAAACATGTATTTATTTATAAAATCAGCACTTTTTTTGTGTGAGAAATCAATTTGATGGATGTGTTTGTTTATGTGATTATGCCATGTTTTTTTAAAAAATTGTTTTTTTAAAATTAAATTTTTTAGTGTTTTTTAATCATTTTAATATGCTAATATCAAAAATAAATTTTTAAAAAATATTATTTTAATATATTTTTAAATAAAATAATATTTTAAAAAATAACTGTTATTAAACTATCAAACACAGCTAAAATTCAACTCACAGCTAAAATTCAACTCATAGCATAGCGTGGATTACCTTGTTGGTTAAACCAAACAAGCCACGTAAGAGCCCCGAAATTTGCTGAAGAGCAAGATCCTCCGAGCGTGTACTCATGGGAAAGTGGTAACTATTGGTTGGGTTGTGGCTTTTGAGAATTCAGACTTCAGAATTTGTTGATCTGCTCTTCCAAAGACAACTAATCAGACCGATAAAGAATGCGGTCAGCCTGTACGCTCAGAGAGTGAGTAAAGGACGACTATCCAGAAGCTGCTGAGAAGTGTATCAAAGCCCTACCAGGCCCTTCAAAGTTTGGCAGTCCTCCCCCCACGGATTCTAAATTAGTTCAGCCAGTCGAGAGATTTTCCTTTTTCGATATGCAGAATAGAACCAACAATTACCAAACAGCAAAACTGAGGCAGCCAGTAAGCTCGTACTAGGTGCTTTCAAGTAGCAAAAACGAAGCACCCGCTAAATTTTCCAACTCCTACCATTTAAGACCAATGGCCCCTGGTCCGGAGCACAGGCTCCGAGTTGCATGCCCCACAGATGAGACAGAGACAACTATGATCAGCACATCCATCTCTGCATCTCTTTATATTTTCTCTCAAACATAGCGTTGTCCATCTGAAACTCACTCAATAACGTTATTTGGACACCAGAAGCAACTAGGCAAGCATTGATTTTAACTCTCCCCTAGTCCCTGTCCCAAGTCCAAAAGTTCAAGGTAGTAGCTCCTACTAAAGAGACTAGTAACACAAGTTCAAGGTGACAAACATTTCAATGTGGTTCACAGGAATATGCATATGATTAGATAATAAATTATGCAACTTAGGAGTGAACTTCAAGACACAGATGTGATACGAACAAATTAATGATTGCACAATCTAATGGTTTTGTCCGAGAGACTAGAACATGCAAATTGATCAACAGAGAGGATTGTGGAGCTTTTTATAATTCAAAGATTGCTCTAGACTTACTGCCTCCAATCTAGTCCCAAATTTTACATGACAAAAAGGAAAAAGAAACAAACAATTTATGAATTCATCAACACTAACAGATGTTGATGGACATCTTTCAAACAGTTCTACACTCCTGGTACTAGCTCACAGCTTAGCAGGCTTTGGGAAGATATCAGGAGTGAATTTCTGCGCAGCACTCAAACTGCCCTTGACCTTCAAAGCACCCCTGCTTGCATCAAATAAAGTGGGTAAATAAAAAACAAGCAGCAAATTAAATTAAGGCAGGATAGAATACAACAGCTAAAGTTCCCACCTCATGAAAGCAATCTGGGGATTCAACTTTCCATTAGCAAGCTTTATAAAATCTTCGTCCTTCAACGAAAATGTGGCATCAGGCTTCCCTCCTTCGTATTGCCCTAAATTTCAAAAATCTTGCACAATCAACAACTACACTTATTTAACAAAAAGGACAGTTGTGTGTGTGCGTGCGTGAGCAAGAGAGAAAAATTCTAGTATCTGATGCATTTTCTAATTGATCTCACCCAAAAACAAACAAGAGTATCAGAAGAAAGTCAAGAGAGCTACAATCACCATGCTTTTATACAGCAGTTGTTCATTCACCATCTACTATCAGTCCTGCTTGCAGTAGAGGGACCATTATACTAATTCAACATACTAAAGATCCTCTCCTTTCATCATCCATTTTTTTTTTTTTAAAAAAAAAAGTCTTTTTTAGTTGATCTCCGGTTGCACAGGTCATGAAATAAGAAATAGGGCCAAAAACATATTGGAACCTCCCATTTTATTTATTTGCAAGATGCAGCTTTGTGTGTGTATCAAAATTCCAATCGGATAGCAGAACAAAAGCAAACTTAATGGAAAAACCAATACCTTTGATGACCTCGCCTTTCTTGAGATCAATAGTGTAAATCACCTCATCAATCCCAATTTTCTGCAACCCAAACCCATAAGAAAACCACCAAAAAAAGAAAAGAAAAGAATCTAAACATACACAAACAATCATAGAAAAAAAAGGGGGGGTTACCTTGGGGGAGATATTGAATTGATAGACAAGGTTAACCTTATTTTTGACAGCAATACCTTCTTCGGTCCCAAGGAACCTCTTCAAAAGCTCAAAAATGGCGTCTGACTTTAGCTCTGTAGTAGCCATTGCCAATATGTTATGTTGCTGCTTTGATAGATTGGTAAATATATAGAATTTAGTTTTGTGGGTTATTATCTTGTTTCAACGAATTAGATGGGGTTGGGGTCGACGGATTTTGTTTATGGTAGTCTGATCGAGGTGGATGATGAGATGATGAGGTGGAGGAGGAGGTCACGGTGGAACACGCATCCCAACACCCTGTTTGTTTTTTCTTAGGCTTTACTATTTTATTAATTTATTTCCCGTAACGACGTGTTTCCTTTCCGCAACGGCTTTTGAATAGGTTGGTTGGATTAATTTTTATTTTTTAAAAAAAATTAAAATAATATAGTTTTAATAAAAAAATAAAAGTCAACGAATTACAACTAGGTTTTTAACCGGGTTTTACCGGGTCAACTGGTCACCAGATCAACCTACCAGATCGGCCGGGTCACACCGGGTCATGACTTATTTTATTTTTTTATCAACCCGGCCCAGTTCCAGCCCCGGGTTAGCCGGGTCTCGGATCGATCCGCCAGGCCTGACCGAGTTTCAAAACTATACTTTGGGAACCTCTTTTCTCTACTTGGTTGGTTGATTTTCCTTCCTTCTAATTTAGGTCGATCTCAATTTAATCCCTAATCAATATATTCATTTTTCTATGGGATCCTGATGTTATAAATTTTATCAATTTGACTTCAAATATTTTAGGAAATTCTAAATTGTCATTCTTCATTAACTTCGACCACACTTTCTTCGGAATGGTATCTTTTTATTGCATGAAGTATGCGCATAATATTAATAAAAATTGA
>Ga0307510_10008664_pt1 | contig 12124 bp, 5 predicted proteins | sample 12_EM_MG_FD_207224 | JGI IMG/M metagenome (GOLD analysis project Ga0307510, IMG submission 207224) | Populus trichocarpa ectomycorrhiza microbial communities from riparian zone in the Pacific Northwest, United States - 12_EM | ecosystem: Host-associated > Plants > Roots > Unclassified | place...
TATATATATATATATATATATATATATAGTGATTTTATAATTGATCATAGTTTATTTTTCAAGATTGAATTGATAATTGGTACGTAGTTAATTTTTTGGAGAATTTAACGCAATAATTGATAAGAATCCACATTTGTATTATTCTTCTGACTTTTTGTAGATCAAGATATAAGCCTTATTGAATTTAAATACGCAATTCTATGTCACTAAATAAATTTAAAAAAGTTCACCCCAATATTGGCATCCAAGGAATTTTATAAATAAATAAAAAAGGTAAAAAGTACTCCATGGTACATGGCCTTAACCACCACTCTCTTCCATCTTTAATCATTTGATGTGACCAGAATATAAGTAATGATATATGCCAGCTTATGTCAATTTAATATCCACGTTGTTCTGTTTTTTTTTTTTTTTAATGTAAGAGATTGATTTTATATTTATCAAGTGGGATAATTTGGTTATTTTATCAATCTCAATTTCCCAAGAAAAAGAAATTAATTTACTCCTCCTGATATTTTATCTTTCAAGGCAAGAATACAATGATCAAAGGCGAACAAAATCAATACGTGAATTTCATTAATTTGACTCATTATGGAACTCAAAAGCGTCTCTCTATGTTATATTTATATTAATTTAATATCTCTATTTTATGCAAATCTTTTCAATTATTCTACATGGGATTATATATAAATGTGTTGAGTTTGTCTATTTATACTGCATAAAAAGATGGGTTTAGGAGAATATAAGAAATAATTGAAGTCAATGGATTCCCAAGCACAATGAGGGCATGGTTGCTTTCTCTTTATTGGCTCAACTAATTATGTGTTGACTTGAGAAATGCATAGGATAATAAACCAAATCAACCTCGGGTCAGCCTTGATTCTTGATTAGGATTATGGTTAAAAGTTTGAAAGAGATTGAAGGTATAATGGCATAAAAATTCCCAATTAAGTTGATTCCTAATCATGTTCCAAGATTGATGGTAGATCTCAGGGGTCCAACAAGCAGTAGAGATTAGATTATCACTAGTGGATATATCTTTCTTGAAGTTTTCAGTAAGATTCTTGTACTCTGCTAGCTTGACTTTGCCGATTGAAATTAATTGCAACTTGCATTTTGTTGATGTTCCTTCCCCCTTTTCTTTTCTTTTTTATTCTAAAATTCTATCTGTAACTTCTTAAGTGTATGCATTAATTATGAAAAAAATGTCGTATCTTAATTGAGAATAAGAAAAGAACAAATACCATCAGGATTTAATTATATATGCATGGTTTGTTAGAAATTATATATATATATATATATATAACACAGAGAGAGAGAGAGAGCCAAAGAGAAGGGAAGATTAACAGATCATGACCGGGTCATTCAGGCAGCTGGCCGCCCAGCAACGGTGGAAAGTGCTGGTGTACCACGGAGGCGGCCAACTACTAGAACTCTTTGACATTTAAATTGTCAACCATTTAAATATGCAATAAAAAACAATGATCCAATTTTGTTTTTTATTATTAATTTAATCCGTTCCAACTTAGTTAGATTTCTAGTCTCACCAAAAGTTATAAGTTTTCTTTTATTATTTGATGAATAAATAATTATTACCAGTGTTTTGATTCGATGCTTGTAACCAAGTGATTAAATTGTTATTTTTTTTTTATCAAGAGCAAGTACGATTCTTAAGTTTGATTAAAACAGATCATCTGTCTTGAAACTAGATTTGTATCTCAAATCATAATGGTAAAAAGGGAAACATATTGCTTGATATTACCTTTCATCAACTCAATTAGATTTGTAAAAAAAATTCATCTCAAATCAATAGTTTAAACTGTCAAGTAAGGTTTTAAAATATGATTTATATTATTTTCTAACATACCCCCTCAAGTGAAAGCCATTTGGACTTGAAACTTGCACATGTCCACATTACCTTATACTTAATTTTTTTATCAAATAAATAGGGATGGTGAGATTCGAACTCGTGACCGCTTGGTCATCAAGGCTCTGATACCATGTCAAGAAACCATCCCACCTCAATAGCTTAAGCTGTTAGGTGAGGTTTTAGGATATGATTTATATTATTATGTAACAAGATTTAATAATTAAAAGATTACTGAATAAAACTATTTAAGTCTTTTTTTTTTCCTTCATACATGGGCTAGACAAATTATAACACACAACTTTTTATTTATACATAAAGCTATTCACATTGATATTTTTAGATGGTGTCTGGTTATTGTTTCAAAATAAAAAAATTAGAGTCGATGGATATATATTTTATATTCAATTTTGAAATATAAAAATTTATTCCAAGACAATTTCATAAATTTATGTCTCTTCGATTAAAAATGTTACTAACTTCTTTGTATATGTTTTTTTTTTATTTTCTGACATTAATCAAACACAATCTTCTAACTTTACAATCTTCAATGCATTATTTGTTCAAGGTTTTCAGTTTTTTGTTACCCTTATGAAGATTAATCCATTATCGAGAGGTTTGATTTACCACATCAAAAGAAAAGAAAGGGTGAAAAATCATCTCATAATAGAATATTATTTCTGCAGCCTTGGAATTTTCTAGGAATCGGATTTAGAATTAGAATCTAATCCGACATTCTTTTACTATGTAAATGTTAGTGGAATCAAAGGTAGCATTTTCCTTTGCAATGGTTGGTTACACCTTCTTTGGCCCTTTGCTACCTTAATTGCGAACAAATGCTACATGTTATTCTCGAAGGCGTTTGACTTTGAAGCTTTAAGATATTAAGGTTTAAGATTGACTGATCAAAACTTTGAAATTAGAAAACATTGCACCCTGAAATAGTTAATTCTTTTGTATAAATCTTAACAGGTGCAGTACTATACGAAGAATATAGTCTAGCCCTGTTCAAATTGAAGAGGACAAAATCAAGTACCATTCTCTTCTTCTCCTATACAACTTATAAGGACAAATGAAGCTAAAGACAAAAAGGATTGGGATTTTTTTTTTCTGGGAGTTAAACAGGTAAAGGTTTATAAAGATTATCTAATTGACGATCACCAAATAAATGTAAAGAATCCTCCTTGATTTCAGCTTTAGGTGGCTTCTTTTCTTCAACTTCTAGGCTGTCATCAACATTGGCAACAAGAACCAAAGCATTTGTCAGCTCTTTAGCTCTTTGAGCTTCATGTTCCCAATCAGTCCTACCCAAGACAAACAACATGGTCACCGCACAGGACCCTTGTGCAGCTAAGAGGCCTAGCCATAACCCTTCAAAATCAAACCTTGTAAAGAATCCTAACCATACTGCCACTGGCATGCCAACAAGGTAGAAACATCCCAAGTTGATGTTTGCTCCAACTTTTGGTCTGGCTGTCCCTCTTAAGACTCCACAGCCGGTTGTTTGTGGGCAATTTCCTAGCTCACAAAGTCCTATTATTGGCAAAACAAGTGATGTTAAGGCTATGATCTCTTTGTCCTGGGTGAACATGCTAGCCCACACCTTCCTGACCATAACTGCAAAACTTAGAGCTGAAAACCCAAAAATGAAGCTGAAAGAAAGGCCTGCAATGGCTGCAAACTTTGCTTTCTTGGGCTGGTTAGCACCTAGCTGATTACCAACCCTTGTTGATACACTGAAACTTAGAGAAGAAGGGAATATGTAAATTAATGCAGTGGTTTGAATCAAAATGCCCATTGAAGCAACAGTTGCTTTTGGATTCACTAATAGCCCACATAGCAAGATCATGATCTCATACCACCACCATTCAAGACACACTGAGATGCAGCTTGGAATGGCCAAATTCAAGAGAGTTTTCCACTCTTTGAAACACTCCACCGAAAACCCTCCCCATGTCTTCTTGTGGACACCAGAAACAAGGATATAAATTATCAAAGAACCTACAAGAATGAAGTTAGTCCACACCCCACTAAGAGCAACACCTTTAGTCCCTAAATTGAGGTGTGTAACGAGAAAATAGTTGATAGGAATGTGTAGAATAATAGCTAGAGTGGCGCAAAATGTAAGAGGTAAGGTTATTGATTGAGTCCTAAGATAGATTCTCAATGGATGCAAAAAAGATTGAGCTAAAAGGTCAGGAATAGAGTAAATAAGAAATAACTGTGCTTCTGTGGCTATTGACTCATCTTGGCCACAAAAAAGAAGGATGCTTTTCATGTTTAGCCAAAGAAAAGAAATAGGCAGTGAAGCAACAATGAGCAAGAGTATTGTTCTCTGCAAAGTTTGGCCTAGGAGGTGGTGTTTTTGAGCCCCGAAAGCTTGACCACAAATCGGTTCCATTCCCACAGCCAGGCCAGAGAGGATAGAGTAACCAGTTATATTAGCGAACCCAACAGCAAGAGACCCACCAGCTAAGGCTAGCTCGCCAAGGCGGCCGAGGAAGAGCATGGAGATCATTGAGCGTGGATAGAGCAAAAGACCGGTTAGCATCATGGGGAAAGCTATATTGGCTATGGATATTGCTTCTCTGAGAAAAAGGGAGAGGTCGGTCTGGTTTGGTATCTGGGTTTCTTGTCGTCGTTCTTTTTGTGGTTTACATGTTGGGCTTTTAGGGATCAATAATGGGGTGAACATGTTGGGCTCTTGGTCTTTGATGGAGACAAGGAAAGGGAAGTCCTGATTGCATTTGCAGGATAGAGGAGACGAGTTCAGCTGGCACATTCTTGTTTTGTGTAGGAAATGTTAAAAAGAGTAAGCGTTAGAGAGAGAAAACAGAGGGAGAGAAGTTTTTTGTTTGAGGGGGGGTTTTTGGATGGGGCGAAGGAGGGTTTTTATAGGGGTTTGGGAAGACGGCAATAGCATGACTTTCGAACTTCGATACATAATGTAAATGTTTTGTCACTTCTTGGTGGCTTTAGCACCGGCCCTATGCATTAAGGAAACTGAATATAGAGAAAAATCCATAAACAATGAACTAAGATTTTTTTATTAGGATGTAGCATGGCAATGGTTAAAGATTGGACATAGCAACTTCATTTATGCTGGTATTTAGTACCTTGATTAGATAGGATATAAAACCAGTTTTCTTTTGTTCCATAGCCTAATTTTCATCCTAGTTTTTTTTTTCTTATTTTATTTAATCTTGTCTATTCTTATTTTTAGTTATAAAATTAGATCTGCCCGGGACATGGCTGATCCAGGACTTGAACCGATCTGAAAATAAAAGAATGATTGATCCAGCTTGTTCTGATAAAAAATCTAAATTAATCCATAACTCGATCAACCCTGATAAAACCCAATCAAGACTCATTGACTTGAAAAAATAATCAAAACCATGCTGTTTTGATTCTTATAAAAAATGATTTTTAGAAGTTAATCCAATTCCTCTTTATTCTTGACATAAGTCTTATACAAAATCAACTCTTGAATTGAAATTAAAAATTATGGTCCTTTCTATTCATCAAATACATCAATTTCTTTTTATAAATACACTGAACTTGGGAATTAATTTTCAATTCAAAGAGAAAAACCAGAGAGAGAACGAATTTTCTCTTTACAGGTATAAACCAGCTGTTGCACTGTAAAAAGAAGTCAAGAGTGATTCTTGAACATATTCTGTTGGCTCCCATAGGAAAAAACTCTAATGTGTTTAGAAGAAGGGACAAAATAGTTTTTTTGGAAGGTTTATATAAAAGCACCGTTTTGCTCTAAACTCCAAAAAGCTTCAATTGGGCCCATCAATGCTGCCTTGACAAGGAAAATTTGTTTGCATCGATTAAGTAGAGACTTCACTAATTTATTGCCATTGCCAACTCTGAGTTTGTCCTGTTTGTGTTGCCGGACGGCTTAAGTGATTGTATCACTTCAGTATTTTTTACATCACTAGGTAATGGCCAGGCCAAAAGATGCCGTCGATGATTGTTCTAGACTTTATTATCCGGCATTAATGATCGTATTAGTCATGGTCAATGTACTGTACTTATGCATCAAATTGTTGAGGCTTCTGTTTAAAAATAGCATTAAATCACGTGATATTTTCATGTTTAATACGTTGGTCGACATCCCTTTCCCCTAACATCTCTTCAAAGGGGAAAAAAAATCAAGGGATAACCTCATATAGGCGCCCAAAATATAAGTCAATTCTCAATTGGGTCCTCAAAGAATTTCTCTCAATAAGTTCTCCGTTCTATTAAAACTCCTTATCTAGATTCTGTTTGATTAAACTTCTCAGCCCGCTTTTTGAACAGAAAAAAAACATGTTGAAAAGCATAAAAATTATGTTTTTTAACCTGTTTTTCCGTCCAAAAAGCAAGATGAGCAGCTTAAATAAATGAGCCCTGATCGAATCGTTGGGTCTAAAATCATTGTAAGTTTATATATATAGAAAACATTAGTTTCTCTTCATAAACGGTGGCGTTATAATGCATAAAAATGGTAATTCAGATGAAAAGGATCAATGGATTTTGATTTGGGGGGAGTTTCTATTAGGAACCAAACAACTAAGTGCTTTAAAACAGCATTTCAATATTTAGGCAGAATCGATTATATGTTCATGCAATGAAGTGGTAAAACAAGATTCGGGGCATGAGTCATTTCAGCAATATCATAGGCTTTTGGTAAAATAATCGTGGGTTTTTTCAATTTTCAGCCAGGGTCTTTCTTTTACGCTAGATGGACTTACACCGTACGTCTATGCTTCTATTTTGGAACAAAGCCAATTGGATGGGAGTTTGGTTTCACACCATTTTTTCTTAGTGGATTGGTCTCGGCAGAGGGGAGATCACTCGAAGTCTCTCCAGCACGTGGGTGAAGATCTTATGAGCCCCTGCTTGGACCCACTTGAAACATGCACATAGAGACAACGTCGTCGCTTAAATGGTCATAAATGTGTAAAGAGAGTGCTAAGCAAAAAGAAAGTATGCGATTTGTAATGCTTAAAATTCCTTTCATAATGCTTTACTTGACTCTAAATTAAGTCCCCATTCCACACTTGTTGAAAATTTGTTTCTAAACTCAGTTGAGAATTGATAGCTCGATCAAAGATCCCACCAATTCTTTGTAGTTATTACGAAACGTTTTGCAGTCTTCTCTTTCAAAGTCACCTTTCGGTGCTCTTGCATGCACGAAAGGGATTTTGGAAAACACTCTAATTAACACTGTTGATTACCTACAGAAAGAAAGGAAAATAAGAAAACAGAACATACTAAACCAGTCACAAAGTTGGAAAGGAAAAAACCCAAAGGGACAGGTTATTCAATGCCGAAAGACCAGTGGTAAATAGAATTCTATGCTTTCACTCGAAGGAATGTAGCAAAGGAGCCAATGGTCTCATGCCCCATTCAAAGAGGGGAAACAAGTTGAAAGAATAAAGAAGGGTCAATGTAAGATTTTGCTTTAGATCATGCCCTGGTAGAAATTTGATGATATTGATGATGGTAAATTAAAATTGCTTTTGACATAAACACCATAAATGATTGCTTTATCTTGCCTTCAACATATATAAATGACGTCAATGTGTAAATATTTTTCATGAAAAACTCCGGTGGTTATATAAATGTATATATTATGTTATTTAATATATTCAAGTGAAAGATTTTAAATTTGAAACTTGCATAGGTTCCTCTTCTCATTGCTTTATGATGATGTTTTAAAATACTTAGAAATAAATTTTGTAGTGGTTGGATTATGAAATAATCATAGGTTTTAGCATGATAATCTATTCTTCATTATTTGTGAAACTTGTAACTTCTTGTAGAAAGCTTGTAACCTGCAAAACATTCTTCTTTTGAGGGATTTGAAGACCCTTGAGCAATGAGAAAATGAGGATTTATTCTTAAAAATAAAAATATTTATTCTTATTTTTATACGATAAATGCTCTAAAATTAAAAATGCATTTTTATCGATAATAGAAATCATTAACTCTTTACATGTATGATTCTGGGGTTATTTATACTCGTAGGACCATGTAGGAAAAATACCTCTTAAGAATTTAGAAGGTCTCTCTACCTTTATACCTCTCATCGGGGATAAGTATCCCTGAAATTCACATTAATATGAGATGTGATATCCCTGACATTAAAATTAATGGGAGATGAGAGATGAATATCCATGATATTAATATTAATGGGAGATGAAAGACGAATATCTCTGACATTAATATTTTATGGTAAAAGTCATAGGAATAAGCAAATGAATCCTTGTGCCCTATAATTTTCTCTAGGTCTTTAGCCTTTTATACTTAGCACACTGCCAACGCATGATCAATGGGTATGGCAACGAGCTAAACCCATGCCTACTTGGGCTTGGCTGCGGTCGATGGGTCAAGAAGGCCGCTAAATCCATACTCAATCAGGCTTGGGACATAGCCAAGCTTAAGGGCGATGGATCTAGCATTTCGCTAGACATATACCTAATTGGTCTTGACACGCAGTCAAGCCTAGGGAGTTGGGTTTGGCAGTTCGCTAAACCCAAGCTCAATTAGACTCGGTGCGCAACAAAGCCTAGGGGTACTGGGTCTAGCAGCTAAGTAGAGCCATACCTATTTGGGCTCAGCACGGTGTCAAGCTCAAGGTGATGGGTCTGACAACTTGATAGATCCATGTCCTCTTTGGCTCGGCCTGTAGCTGAGCAAAAATGTGATAGGTCTGACAGCTCGATAGACTTGCACCCTGTTGAGCTTGGCACACAACTAAGCTTAGAAGTGCTGGATCTAGCAGCTCGTTAGACTTATGTCTACTTGGCCCCGACTTGTAGTCATGCTCAAAAGCGTTGGGCCTGAAAGAGGGTTGAACCCAAATTATTTGGGCCTAACATTTTGTCAAACTTATGGGTGTTGGGTATAGACGTAAGGCCCACCCACTTACCAAGAGTTATCACCCTACCTTTAGACCTTCTAAACAGGGACATAAATTTTTTTATAAAGTACCAAAAAGTATTGACTCATCACTTTATATATACCAAAAAATTAGCAAATACAAATATAAACCCCGATAGAATTTTTTTGTTGGTATATTGCGATAACCTTTACCAACAGAATTCTCCATCCATGTATTTATCGGTAAACACCAACATAAAAACTTCATTGGTATACACCAAGAGAATTGCAGTGGGAACATAAGGAATGGGAAAAAAAAAGCTAAATAGTATAATGACGTGTAACTTTTACAGATAACATTACCGATTAAATTAACCCAACAGTAAAGTACATTCATAAATATGCTGACGAAAAACTTTTCTCGGTATATATCGAGGGAATTATGGAGGGTATTACAGTGGGATTAAAAATAAATAAATTATACGGTGACATGGTATTTTTACCGATAGAATGACCTATGGAGTTGCTGATGGAATATTTTTCGACCATACTGTCGGTAATAGTTAATTTATGATCTGGTGATCGACCCTCCTTTCCCTCTCCCGTATTTTTCCTTTTTTCTTATGCACTTTTTCTGCAACAAACAATAAGCCCTCTAATCTCAACACAATTCAACCTTCCACAACAAATCCGGCCACCACAACACTTAGTTTGTCAGCATCCGTGTTCTAATTCAAATTTTATTGAGGATTCTCCACTTTAAGTAAGTAAATTTATCCTCTTTTTTTTTTATTTGAACTCAATTTTAAAATGTTATTTTTTTTTTATATTTTTGTAGTATATGTAATTTGTTTGGATGTTTACTTGTTTTATAGTTTTTTCTCATTCAAATTTGTTGTATGAATTTATGATTTGTACATGTAAGGGTTTGTTTTAGATTTTGTAAAATTATATTTGTTTAACTTATGTTGAATTTTATTATTTGTACATGTAGAGGATAAATTATTGTAATAGGATTCATGATTTTATAAATTACGTACTATCGAATTTGAGAAATATTAGTTAAGGGGGTATTAGATGTCTATGCAAGACGTATAAAAATAAAAAATTTATCGATATAGATATTGTAACGATGTATCTTCTAGAAAAAAAGGATTAATAGAGAAATATTTGTGTTGGTATGCATACGGAGAACCATATATTCCTCACGATACCATGATAGAAATGATGATTGAGTCAACTTCTAGTTCTAGTAACGAGCATGAAGTTTTAAATGACTATAATAATCTTTATAGGAACATGGCTATGGATGAGATGAAAATGAATTAGAGTCATGTCAGTCAATGTTCAATCGTAGATGAAGAACCTAATGCAGACACGACCAGGTTTTTTAATCTTTTGAAAGATTCTGACAAGCCATTATAGGATAGTTGCACAAATCACAATAAATTATCAGTCGTTGCACATGTGTTCGTCATCAAGTCAAATCATGAGTTGAGTGAAGTAAGTTATGACAGAATTATCAAATAGACGAGAAGCATTTTACCTGAAGAGAACAGATTGAAAGAGAACTTTTATGTTGTTAAGTCCATGATGAAACCCCTCAATCTAGGATACCAGAAAGTTGACATGTGTCCAAACTTCTGCATGTTGTACTACCTTGAAAATACAGACCTCGTCGAGTACAGGACATATGAGCATTCTCATTATAAACACAAAACTGGAAAGGGAATGACTCTTGTCGTTTACTTTATTCATTTTACCCATCATCATATATTTTTAATGAAACAACCAATAATTAATTAATTAGATTTCAACAATTAGTCTAGAGAACAAAGTAATAATGTTGGGAAAAAATAATAATGTTGGGAAAAAATTACTATTTTATTGATTTGTTTTGGTAAAAAATAATTATTGATTTATTGTTGAAATTTAGTAACACAATGTTTTTATAAAAGTAATGCTCAACATTCTAGGTCTCGAGCGGTCATTTTATATTTCACCTTTTTAGGCACAATGAATGATGTATATACGAGATATAGTTATAAAAAAATATATAAAGTATTTTCGGATCCCTTAATGGTCAAGATAACATAATAGTTCGTAATGGCCATTCTATAAGTACACTGATTGTTTCGATAGGGCTAGCTAGCAAATTCAAATTGCAAAATCATTATAATAGTATTAAAAACTAATTCTGTTCCTAGGAGAGGAGAGGAAACTGGGGTTGGATTGCTAGCATTCATGATGATTTAACAGATTTAAATTGATATGAATTAAATTCAAAATCATGTTCGATAAATTATTATTTGTAGCCATTACAAGTTAATTTTAAAGATTATTTTTTAAAAAATAATTAAAATAATTTATTTTCTTAACATATATTTTATTCCCGGTCATAAACACACCCAAGTTTTTTTTTATTTTTATTTTATCTTCAATTGAATTGATCATAATCTTGAATTAAAAATCATGTTCGATAAATTATTATTTTTAGCCATTACAAGTTAATTTTAAAGATTATTTTTTAAAAAAGAATTAAAATGATTTATTTTCTTAACATATATTTTATTCTCGGTCATAAACACACCCAAGTTTTTTTCTTTCTCTATTTTATCTTCAATTGAATTGATCATAATCTTGGATAGACTTATCATATCAATCCGGATTTTCTAACTAGAGACAAAAACTAATTCCATGTCTCGATTTGATTAAAGATAAACTATTTACATTGGAACTAAAAAACTTACAAGAATTTTACTTTTGTTAACCTCAAGTGAGATGGTTTAATCTCCAGATGAAGGAAGGATAAAACATTAGTTGGTCGTTTTTCTTATTTTCCTAAGAAGGTCAAACATAGCTTTTTTTTAATTGACAATAACCACATGAGGCACAAACAGTAGTTATCGTTTTTCTTTTTCTTTTATAAGAACATGTTTACACGATAATTTTGTACTCTCCCTTTTGATTACTTTAGGACAATTAACTCAAGCAAGACAAAATATAGTTTGGTAGTTTATCACAATCAATTTCCCAACTTAATCACAATCAAACTTTGCTAGGAAAAAATTCTGATGTGCACCTTTTGATTTCTAGGGGAGAATTAGTTAAAACTACAACAAATAGTATTTGGGTATTTTTTTTAGAACAGAAAATAGAAAGATAACAAAAATAAATGAGACAAGTTTCTATGTATTTTCTGTTTTAAAAATACAAAAATCCATTTCAAAACTATCTCAAAAATATTTATTTTCTATTTTTTTTTCAATCAAATAAATTTTTGTCTAATATATATATATATATATATATATATTATCTTAAAATACTATTAGCTAGAATAATATTAATATTAAGAAAGATAGCGACATGAATTTTCTTCTT
>Ga0307510_10008665_pt1 | contig 12123 bp, 17 predicted proteins | sample 12_EM_MG_FD_207224 | JGI IMG/M metagenome (GOLD analysis project Ga0307510, IMG submission 207224) | Populus trichocarpa ectomycorrhiza microbial communities from riparian zone in the Pacific Northwest, United States - 12_EM | ecosystem: Host-associated > Plants > Roots > Unclassified | place...
GACCTTCGGTACCGCGTCGAACCGTCACCCAACACAGAGTAAGTCCATTCAACAAAGTTATCGGATCTAGTGCTCAACCTGATGGATGAGAACAGATCGGAGGAGTCGGACGTCCCAGACGACTCAGACTCAGACCCCACCTCAAGCCCACATCAATCGGATGAATCAGAGGTGTCCAACGAATCCGATGTGTCTTCTCCCCTGGCATCTACAGTTATGAACGACTCCAGCAGCCCTGATAGCGATGATCCCGCCAGTGACCCTGAGGACGACCCGGAAGAAGAGTCCCTGGCCTCCCTCAGCAGCGATGAAGCTGGGGGAAATGGAACAGTACTGGACATAGACAGTGACAAGGACACACTGGGCAGCGATGACGACATACAAGACAGGCTTGTGACAAGGAAGAAGAAAGCAGTACGTCTCCATCATAGCGCACGCAATCAGCACACACTGACGGCATGCATAAAAGGCCCAGGCCAAGAAGGTTAAAGTCTCGCTGAGAGCCGCAGTCAATGCCTTCTGTACTGTCCCCAGTGCTGCCGCTTCATCTTTGAACAGAAAACGCAAGGCCTCACCAGAAGCGTAAGTGTGCCTTCAATGGCCAATGTCACGGTGTTCATATTGTTAACCACCTCTCTTCTGCTCAGTCATCAGGATGCCGCAAAGCGCCTCAAGCGATGCAACGCAATTGGAGGTCTCAGTGCAAACTGGAAGGCAAGGGTAAACCCTGGTAAGCCATCCACTGTAATCATGGATAGCCAACTGCAAGTGACTGACGATGTGTCGATCACCAAGTGCCAATGCGTCTGGGTCAGAAAGTAGGAAACTTGAAATCAACTCAGCCCAATACCACGGATGGTCATGCTGCGGACAGCGAAGACAGATCCACACCTGGCGAATTTGATTTCGACGAGCCTGAGAATCTCCTCGAACAAGTACAGGCAAGCAAGAACACGACGCAGATAGCATCTCAGGCTACTGGCCGGCCAGCCAGATACATTCGACTTACACCAGCAGCCGCGACTCGGAAATCCAACGACATTTCGGTAGCAAGGCACACCGAGCAGGTGCGCAGTTCGTTCTAGTACTCCATGATTGGTAGCTAATTTCGTTCAAGATGCGTGTCAAATTGAAGACGATAATGACCTCGGACACCAATCCGGTTATTACTGGAACTACAGGTGTCAGCGAGATTGATGACGAGAGGCCCGCGCCCTCTCACAAGCAAAAGTTTACGAAGGCCAACCTCCCATTTCCTCGTGGAGGTAACCACCTTTATATCTGGGCGAAGCACTTCAGGCCTTCTCTTCTGGCCTGGGCAGGATCTCAAGAGGACCCTTTCGGGACAAATGGTACGATGCACACTGAAATCGTTCAAATCTGGAGTCGTTTGTACCCAGATATTGAACTGAATGACCAGAATATGGTGATCGTGTTGAATGTGGTGCGTCTCTGTTCATAACCACGTTTCCAAGAGCCCAGAGAAAAAGATTATAACTCTTTTCCAGTGTGACGGTATTCTCAGTAGTTGGCGAAGTGAGATCGGAAAGGCCGGCATCGCTGTAGTCAAGGATCTGTGGAAGTCAGACAAAAAGAAGTACAGTTCAAAAGAACAACGCATGGACTATGTCAAGGATGCCTTAGACGGACTGACTTACCTGTACAAATACCCAAGCCAGTTGGTAAGTGCAATTCAAGTTCACCCACATGTTGGAAGGCCGATCATGATGTTCGCTAGGTTGATCGCGGGGTGTTTCGGTCTGATCTCGTATCTGAAGTTTTTTCCGTCCACGTTAAGAAGGTGTTACAAGAGATCAGAAGGTATGGCGATCAGGTCAGGGGTCTGGCCCTGGCGGCGGTTGCGGTATGTAGACCTTTGTCTTAATGCGAGTCCATACATTACTTATCTACATACTACTAGGTTGAGCGGGGGCTTACGCTCTACAAGACCGGACAAGATATCCGCAAAAAGGAGGCACGTAAGGACAAGAAGGTCAAAAAGCGACGGGTTAGCACACGTCAGGGCTCCGTTCGTGCCCATGATTTCGCCGATATCCCCTGGGGACATAGAGCATGCAACTTAGTCCGTGGTTCCAAAGGACTTGGCACAGAAAGCTGGGAGTCGATAATGGATCACGCTTCCGAATATCTTGAGGCCAAAGACAATGCGAAAAGAAACCAGACTGACCAGGGCGAACTTGAAGGGGAGATGATCGACAGCATGAACCTCCATGCATACATAGACCTAGACTGGTGAGCGCCTTCTACTCTTTGTGGTGTGCCTTCTCACACAGCATATGTTAGAATCTGAACATTTGGCGAATTCAACTTCGTTGTTCTTGACATGCGTTCAACACGCCCCAAACTGCGTTCAACACGCATAGAAAGCATATGTGATTACTTGTTGTGATTGACTTGGAAGTACGGTGTGTTCGTGCATGGAATAGTTTTGCTGCTATGATTGCCTGTTGGAATCAAATATAGTTTCAGTGTTGTTAGAAAACATGATGTGGGATTGTCTGAAATACAACATCCTGTCGGAGCTATGGACCCACTCTGGCGTCAGGTAGCCATTCTGGTTCTGAGACACAAATATGGTGCCAGGTAATCATTCTGGTCCTGCGACGTGAATCTGGCTTCAAGTGACACTCTGGTCTTAAGTGCGGCTGCAGTCCCACATCGGTATTCTGCTCCTAAGTGCTATTGTGGCCATATGCCACCAGTCTAATTTAACAATGTGTTTCTGGTTCTACGTCGATAATCTGGCTCTATGTGTTAAACTAGGGTGTCTGCCCCCAGCATATGGAAGATAAATTTCGGCTAGTCTGTCTGGATCCAGACAGACTTGTGGACTATTGGATCTGCTGGGACGTGTCTGGAGAGCTAGTCCCAGGACATCCAGAGACGTGTCATCTTGCTGATGTGCCCACCGTCATGCATTTGTAGCAAATGGCACGCAGAGCGGATTGACAAGATAGGTTGACAGCCCGAGTACCATGAGTCAACTCGGATCAACTTAACTTGAATCAGCTTAGTCAGCTTCGAACGTATTCACCACACACAATTATAGCGGTTCCCGGTTCCTCCGATCATTAATGGCCTCATTCCCCGCATGGGAACGTCCGTTGCATCCCACCAAATGACATCTGTCTGATTTGCTTTCTCAGGTGTCTACAGACTTCCTTGATTTCTTATTGTGTCCACTAACTTGGGTTGTGTTTTCACATCGGCAGCTCATAGACTTTTTTTTCTTATGGATGACTAGAGCCAACAATCTCCCTTGCTTTCTTTTTTCCCTAAGGGAGCCATCGTGAAGCATGAAGGCAATGAAGATACATATACCATCTGTGCGGAATCCCAGGAGAGCTGGGATGCAAGCATAATCCATTACAATCACCATCATGGTATGCACGTAGTCACAAGAGGACGAATTCAGTCAGAGTGTTATAGTCTTATAGATAGATATGCGGTCCGTGTTATCGTGCTGTTTAGAGAACCCGAATGGCACTACAGTAGCATCATATTATGGTAGGTACCGTCAGCATGATGGTAACCCTAACCGATTAAGCGGCTCGAGACCGAGAGTGGCGCCTCGCTTTAACCCAAACTGGCCGCAATTTGCGCTACAGCTCTGCGGGTCAGGCTATACGATTTTGCCAAGGACCCGCAGTATATGAACGTGTGGACGCTCATGGCGGCTACGATTTGAGACCGCATTGGCGGCGCACCATTTCCGGAGTAGAAGTACTTCACCGCAACGGTGCGCAGCCAAGTCCGGAGCGCCACTGCCATAAACAAGAGGACGCCACCGCATACCTCAGTTTAGGTGTTCCGAAATTGATCAGATACGGTGCGGACACAAATGCTCAGGATAAAATGATGGAGAAACTCTGTTTCATTTGACCTCGTGACGCACCAAATCCCCCAAACTTTGTCGGGCATCCATGGACGCCCGCGCCTACACCACCGAGGAACTAGAACACAGTTTTGTGTAGGCTGCAGAGCTCCCTGGCGGCTGCAAAGGCCGTGTCCGTTCAAGGATTATAAGCATTAGGAAAATTAGTGACAGTGGAGGGGCGAAGAGCGATGGCGGTCTCTCAGTTACCAAGTAGAAAGTAATACTTCGCTGGCAGGCAAAATATACATCTGATACCGAGGGACCATTTTTATTCGCCACGCGTTACGTCTTCCTCAAGGGTCAATCTCTTCGGTTCCTCGTACATGCCTTCATCGATGTTAGTGGACAAGCCACGATCGCCCATCTGTCCAGTCGTATACTGCTGCGAAACGGGGAATACGGGTGACTCCATCGGATTGAGGGGAATTGGTGGAGCACGGTTCTGCTTATTTTTCGCAAACCTGAGACCACTTCTTGGGAAATTCTCGTTCGTGCTAAACGACATTGATTTTGATGAGCCGGACAAAAAAAATGTGAAGAATAACGCACACGTCGGGCGTGGCAAAATCTACGAGGGAGCGGTGCATTCGCGTGGCAGCTATTACCATTGTGACAATAGCGGGAATACGCAACTGCTGTGGTTCAAGTGATAACAAGTATGCTACAGCAGCGGGCCCACCTAACATTCGGAGCGAAGTTCAGTTGAACGGACCCCCATGATCATCGGTAGACGGAAGGGAAAAAACATTACCAGACAAATTCGAAATAGCGCACACCTAGGACATAGCGTAGAGTTGAACGAAAAGAGGCGGGGTGTGAAATTAGCCAGACTTACTGCGGGTGGAATCTCAGTAGCAGTAGCAATTGAAATCCAAATTACACCCTTTCGAAAGGAAAGCATATCAATTAGCCAAAATAACCACAACTGGCGAGAAAAGATCCACCGTACCTGTTTCCAGAGGAGCCGGGCCAGACCAAACGTGGCATAACCGTCACGACGCAGGCGGAACAAGCCAACAAGCATCATGAGAAGCAAGACGATGTCGGTTGCGGCCACGGAAATGAGGGTTAGTCTGTTGCTAAAATTGTCTCGCGCAGCACAGTAGACCATGTGAAGCACCTCAACAGAGCCGTCCTCTCGGAGCTACTGGATGAGATAAGAGAAAAGATCTAAAACGGTTCAAATTGACCACCCACCTGCGCAACACCTATTGACAAATAGCAGTTGCGTGACCCCATATTCTCTGAAATAGACGGGAATAGACGGGACCTACATTGTATGAGGAATGCAACGTTGATGACCCATACACTAATTGCCAAAGCCACAGCGACCTTATTTCTATTCCAAATGGCCGTACTGGAAGCCTCGATGAGCACCTAATTTGTGAACAGGAACCATAGATGAAGACTTACATGCGAAGAACGATCAACAGCGAAGCAGCCGCAAGAGCCAGGTGAGCGAAAAACTAGGCAAGAAGCATGGTCGAATGCTGAGTGTCTCCCTTGAAGGTTGGAACGCATTTCACCAGTGCTCACGAGATACAAAACCAACCATAACTTGAATTACAGCCAATGAAAACCCGGGTGTGCATAATTGCAGAAGGTGACACTCACCTGACAGTTGATGTGGGTCGGAACATTTATCATAACAGCATTAAGGATCAGGGACATAAGACAGGCCACGCGTGAGACGGAGTAAATCTATCAAGCGAGAAATTCAACTCAGTACAGGAGAGGAAATGGGGAGGAACCAGAGAGGCACGGCGCTGGTGGTCACGGACCAATATAGTCCAGCGATATGGGATACGTCCCCAAATGACCTTCCATTCGTAGTCGAGAGTAGTGAAGAATTCCCAGCTGAACGACGAGAGTTGAGTTACGTTACATGTGGAGAAAAGGGAGCAGACTCACAAGAAGGCACCATAGAATGCGTGTCGGAGCATCACCTCGGGCCCTTTCAACGGATGCAGATCACTGGAATTGGTTTCCTTTGTCTCAGAAACATAGCTACAAGAACATACGCACAGTATTCCAGGTTGAATTCCACATAGGGATTGGTGGAGTTGACCATCCCGAAAGACAGCAGATAGTGTGACTACTAGCGGGGAAGTGAGCCTGGTGGAAGGTTGTTACTCCCATGACTTTGTACGTCTTTAAAGGTGCTTCATTTGTGGCAGGCCACGTTACTGCATATGACCATCCTCATGGGTATAGCCGCAACACGCCACAGATTCGGATGATTAAAATTTGTTTGTAATCAATCATCCACTTATCAACATCAGTTGTCATGAATCAAGGGGCCACATAACGTTTTGGTGACGCACTCGTTGCACTTATTCATGCTCGCGGAACCGAAGACTACTCACTATACAGTTCGGAGGCATTGCCTGTATCGACACTACGACCCGACGTAGTGTATGGTGGGAAGGGATATGACGTCCCAATCTAGAGACTTCCTTCGCAAATGACTTCGATGATGACAGCATGACATCGAGTTGGCTTCGTCATCCTACATATGACCCATACCATAACGTCAGCACAACCGACCGCGTACCAGTAGCAGTACCTACCTCTCTAGCCGCAATTTGCGTTATGACTCTATGGCACGGATTGTACGACAAAATAACCATATGCATCCCCTATGGTGAATCTTGAGAAACTTCCCTGTATAAGTTCACGACTCGGAGTCTGCTGAGAGTCCACGGCGTGTGAACATGTGGATCCTCATGACAGCTACCATTCCATACCACCAGTTGGATGGGCACCATTTCCGGACAGAAGAATTACGTCACCGCCACGGTGTGCAGCAGTACGTGCAGAGCCATCACAAGAGGATTTCATGAACACTAGAGTTGGAATGGAACCATCACGGAGGTTCCGAAATTGGTTATATGCGGTGCGGACACAAAGATGGAAGAACTCCGCTACATGTCGCGATGCCTTCAATCCACAGGTCCCCCGAACTCAGCCGGACACACAAGGATGCCCGGCCCCACACAATCGACGAACTAGAAAACAGTTTCGCGCGCTCTGAGGAAACTGCTGACCGTAGAGGGGGTCGTGCCCGTTCGAGGGTCGTGGATACTAGGGAGGTTAGAGACGGGGGAGGAGCGAAACGCAAAGACGGACTCCCGTTAGCGGCAGCAGATTAAAACACCGTGTCCATATTCAATAGACCCACAGCCATCACTCTAAAATCTCATCTGCATCACCGCGTCACAGTGCCCCAACCTGAACACTCTTGGATCCAGTCGATGGCACGGGATTGTTCCCCGCAATGAGAAGCCCTAGAAGCCATCTTCCATATCAGTCCTTCCCACCAGAAGCTGGTGGGAAGGACGGACATGGTAGATTCACAGAAGAGGTTGGGCGAGTCGGCGGTGACGAAGGATGGGTAAGGGTATGGAGATACGGAGCGAAGTTGTAACAAGTCGGAGTGGCGGCGTCAAGATATCGATGGAACGAATACGAAAAGTCCTGGCACGATTGAAAGAGGTCGTGGATGAGGCGAGTGGCGACAATGGCCGAAGTTGATGCGAGTAGAATACCCACCTTTCGAGGGCGCACGAGGGCGAATTTGCGACAGGACAAGCACGAGAAAGAAAAACAGGTCGGAAAATGTAAACAGTATGTAAACACATCGTGGGAAAACGATACGAAAGGCTGAGTCACGTGTCTATCTTTTTGCTTTTTTTAAAAATCAATTACGTGTCTATCTATGATGAGACCGGCAACCGAGGCAATTCGACTGACCCGCGTCTTCCGCACTTGTCTCGACTCTCACATGATTACGGCAGCAAGTTAGACGAAACAGGAGGAAAGAATGACATTGAGATAGTTGACGACGCAATGAATTTGTTCCTAACGATCCAGGAAAAAAAGGTGGATCAAGGCGATTCTTGTTTGCTAGTGGTGAAAAGCATTGGATGCCAAAATGTTGTACGCGAGAATTCGCAGCCGGAGACACTTGAACCGTGACTACACGAGACATCATGTTCCTGCTTGGCTCCAATACCCCGGGCTCTGATAGTAGAAATAGTCCATCGCAATGGTGCACCCCCGAATGCCAGTGCGCAAGACCACGACCGGAAGACTATCATAGTTTACAACGGAACTGTCAAGGAGGCTCAGAAAGTAATCGAGTTCGGTGCGGGAAAAATGCCAGGGATAAAGACGTTGAATTCGTTTCACTTGGTGTCGCGAGGCATTTCGCAACACCCCTATCATAATGGGCTCAGCCTCGCTCGGATAGATGACGAACTTCGGCAAAGGAGAATAGGCGCGATGGGTTCCCGCCACGGTTGGCGTCAGCATGTACAGTCCCACACTGGTTCATCTCGTTAGCCCAAGCCATCATCAACCAGTCACGGATCACGGACAAAGCATCTAACTTTGATACATCTGGACGAAAGCGAACCAAAGTAGTAATGCAAGTCTTGAACAAAAAGGCCAATAACACAGACCAAATCACGTGTTTGTCTTCTCCTAGTGCGATTACTGCGGGCCGTTGCATAAATCAGTTACTACCTAAGAACTCGCAGCTATGCACCGGACACTACCCAGTCTATCCAAAAAGCACAGGCAGTAGTGGAAGGTACAAAGTAATATTTCGCTGGCAGGAAATATATATCCGATACCGAGGGGCATTTTTATTCAACGCGCGCTACGCTAAGTCATCCTGAAGGGTCGATCTATTCGGTTCCTCGTACACACCTTCATCTATGTTAGTCGACAGGCCACGATTTTTCATCTGTCCAGTCGTATGATGCAGCGAGACGGGGGATACGAGTGACTCCATCGGATCGAGCGGAACTGGTGTTGCGCGGATCTGTTTTTTTTTCGCAAACTTCAGACCACTTCTTTGGAAATTCTCGTGCGCGCTGAACCGACATTGGTCGCGATGAGCCGACAAAAACATATGTGAAGAATAGCGCACATCTCAGGTGTCGCAAAATCCACGAGGGAGCGGTGCATCCGCGTGGCAGCTATTGTCATTGTGACCACTGTGGGAATTTGGAAATTCGGTGATCCAATTGATAGCAAGTATGTTATAACAGTGGACGGAGCTAACATGCGATGTGAATTTCAGTTGAACGGACATACATCATCGGTAGACTGAAGGAGAAAACATTACCAAAGAAATTCAAAATAGCACACACCTAGGACATAGCAGAGATGAACGAAAAGGGACGGGGAGTTAAATTAGCCAGACTCACTGCTGGTGGAATCTCAACAGCAGTAGCAATTACGATCCAAATTACACCCTTTCGAAAGGAAAAACATATAGATTAGTCAAAATAACCATAATTGGCCAAAAACGATCCACCAGACCTGTTTCCAGAGGAGCCGAGCCAGACCAAAAGTGCCATAACCGTCATGACGCAGGCGGAACAAGCCAAGGAGCATAATAAAAAGCAAGACGATGTCGGTTACCGCCATGGAAATGAAGGTGAGTCTGTTCCTCAAGGAGAAGGAACGATTAAAACAGAAGACTACGACAGGCTCCAATACGGTGCTTAGCTACTGGATGAGATAAGGGAAAGGATCTAAATCAATTGAAATCGATCACCGACCTTTACAGCACCTGTTGCGAAACAACAGTTACGTGACCCCAGATGCTCTGCAATACAGGGAGTAGACAGGACCTGCCTTGGATGAGGAATCCAACGTTCATGGTCCATACACCGATTGACACCGCCACAGCGACCTTATTTCTGTTCCAAATGGCAGTACTGGCAGTCGCGATGAGTGCCTGATTTGTGGAGATGATCGTGAAGAGGGAACATAGATGAAGACTTACATGCGAAGAACAATCAATAACGAAGCAGCTGCAAGAGCCAGAAAGTCGAAAAACTAGGAAAGAAGCGATGGACGAATGCTGAGTGTCCCCCTTGAAGGTTGGGATGCATTTGAGCAGAGCTCACGAGTTCGAAAGAACACCAGAGCTGGAAATTACAGCCGCTGAAAACCCGGGTGTATGCAATTGCAGAACATGGGACGCACCTGGCAGTGGATGGGGAAGGTAATACTCATCCTAACAGCATTAAGGATTAGACTCGTAAGACAGGCGAGGCGTGAGACGGAGTAAATCTATCGAGCGAGAAAATTAGCCCAGTAGAGGAGAGGAAGTCAAGAGGAAAGGTGCCGATCGTCACGGACCCATATTGTCCAGCGATAGGGGATACGACCCCAGATGACCTTCCATTCGTAGTCGAGAGTGGTGAAGAACTCCCAACTGCACGAAGAGAGTTGAGGTACTTTACATGCGGAAAAAAAGGGAGCAGACTCACAGGAAGAGACCATAGACTGCGTGGTGGGCCATCACCACGCCCCCTTTCAACAGAGCCAGATCACTGGAATTGGTTTCCTTTGTCTCAGAAACATGGCTACAACAACCTACGCACAGTTTTCCTCCATGAATGCTAGATGGGGATTAGTGGAGTCGGCCATCCTGAAAAGACGACAGATAGTGACTACTGGAGGGGAGGTGAGCCTGGTGGAACGTTTTTACTCCCGTGACTCGTACGTGTTTACAGGTACTTTATCTGTGGCAGGCAGCGTCCTTGCATATGATCATCCTCATGGGTATGGCCGCAACACACCACCGCTGCCGATATCACAGACTCGGATGATCAAAGTCTGTTGGTAATCAGTCATGCACGTATCAAACATGGACCAAGGGTTGGGTAACGTTCTGATGAAGCACCTATTTATGCTCACGGAGCTGAAGCTCACTCACTAAGCAGTTCGGGGGAATTGCCTGCATGATGGAAAGGCTTACGACGTCCCAATCTAGAGAGTTCCTTCGTGAATGACTTCGATGATGACAGCATGACATCGAGTCAGCTTCGTCAGCCTACACATGACTCATACCTTACCGTCAGCACGACCGACCGCGTACTAGTAGCAGTACCTACCTCTCCAGCCGCAATTTGCATTATGACTCCATGTGACGGACTACAACAAAATAACCATGTGCATCCCCTATGGTGAATCTTGCGAAACTTCCCTGTATAAGTTCACGAGTTTGCCGTGAATCCACAGTATGTGAACATGCGAGTCATCATGACAGCTACCATTCCATACCACCAGTTGGACGGGCACCATTTCCGGACAGAAGAATTCCATCACCTCCACGACACGAGGATTCCATGAATACTAGAGTTGGAATGGAACTATCACGGAGATTCCGAAATTGATTATATGCAGTGCGGACACAAAGATGGAGAAACGCTACATTGAATCTTGCGATGCCTTCAATCCCCAGGTCCCCGAACTCAGTCGGACACCCAAGGATGGCCGGCCCCACACAATCGACGAACTAGAAAACTGTTTCGCGCGCTCTGGGGAAACTGCTGACGGTAGAGGGGGCCGTCCCCTTTCGAGGATCATGGATACTAGGGAAGTTAGAGACGGGGGAGGAGCGAAACGCGAAGACGGACTCCCGTTAGCGGCAGCAGATTAAAACACCGTGTCCGTATTCAATAGACTCACAGCCACCACCCTACAATCCCATCTGCATCACCGTGTCACAGTCCCCCAACTTGAACATTCTTGGACCCATGTCGATAGCACGGGATTGTTCCCCCCAATGAGAGGCCCTCGAAGCCATCTCCCATATCAGTCCTCCCCATCAGAAGCTGGTGGGAAGGACGGACATGGTAGATTCACAAAAGAGGCTAGGTGTGTTGACGGTGACGAAGGATGGGTAAGGGTATGGAGATACGGAGCGAAGTTGCAATAAGTCGGGGTGGCGGAGTCAAGGTGTCGATGGAGCGAATACGAAAAGCCCTGGCGATTGAAAGAGGCTGTGGATGAGGCGAGTGGCGATAATGACCGAAGTTAATGAACCTTTTGAGAGCACACGAGACCGGATTTGGGACTTGACAGGCACTGTTTTGGATTGGGAGAAACTGGAGGCTTTAATAGATAGTTTTCTTTACTAGTTATTGGAATTGAAGGTCGAGGGAAAGAGAAAGAAAAACGGGTCGGAAATGTAAACACATCGTGGATCTTTCGTGTACATGCAAGGCAGAAAAAAAATTAATGGCGAGGTGTATGAAAGGCCGGGTCACGTGTGATCTAGCCGCAACAGTGCCGCAACCGCAACCGCGGACTTCGACCGACGCGCGTTGCGCGTCTACCGCGCTTGTCACGTATGATTTGCGGGAACAAAGGAGGGGTCACCCGCGGCGATTCAAGTTTGCTAGTGGTGATGCGAAAAT
>Ga0307510_10008666_pt1 | contig 12123 bp, 12 predicted proteins | sample 12_EM_MG_FD_207224 | JGI IMG/M metagenome (GOLD analysis project Ga0307510, IMG submission 207224) | Populus trichocarpa ectomycorrhiza microbial communities from riparian zone in the Pacific Northwest, United States - 12_EM | ecosystem: Host-associated > Plants > Roots > Unclassified | place...
GTCCACCACTGAACGGACACGTTTCACATCGCAGCTCTGTTATCAACAGCCCGGAATCCTAATCGTGGCCGTTGACGGCTTTAGGTCTGTTATTCTGGTTGCGATTGTCGCCCGCCCTAATTTGCGTCCTCATCCAGCTCGGGCCTCTGCACCCATGCAATCTGACATACTGTACTTGCGCGTGCGACCCTCCGCGACTCAATACTTGCCAGCACATCGTGACCACCACGTGGCAACTCGTAATTCTAGACCTAGGATGATATCCTGTGTGGCGTGACCAGTTTCAGTACACATCTCTCTAAAGAGTCGAATGGCCGCACATCATACAACAACAGTATTTATGTGACTCGGAAGCAACGCATTATTGATGTTCTTTTGATCCTCGGAACGTCAGTTGTGATGACGTTCAAGATTCCACAGCTTTTTCTGACTGTCTGTAGTCCAACGGACTACGTCTACGGTACCAGCCTCAATGAATAACTCGCAACCAAACTTGCTCATTTTTAATATTCCGATGCTGAAGGAATGGATGCGTAAAGATTGCCAAAGCTAGTTGTTCGTCAACCAGTCTATTCTAGCGCATCACATCCGTTTCCTCTTCCGGATATTCGGGAATTTCGGGTGCTCTTTTTCCGAAGACGGACCCTTCAAGTTGTCACAAGCCTCGTGTATGTTTCGCCACACGGGCGCCCCGTTGCGAGACGTCCGTGTTTTCGTTGCAACGTTGCACACTAACCCTACTATCTCATCTTCTTCCCCTTACCCCTCTATCTCCTAGCACATCGCATCTCTGATCCTAGTTTCTTTTCTCTTCTATGTTGTCAAGCAGTTCTCGTGGCCATCGTGGACGTGGGGGTGGTGGCCACGGCCATGGCCCTTCAGGTCATCGTGGTCGTGGTCGTGGTCGTGGTCATGATCGTGGTCGTGGTCGTGGCCGCGGTGGCATGCCTCCTATCAATCGTACCTCAGTCCCTGAAGGGAAATGTGCCTTCTATTGGTCCACTGGGGCCTGTAACCGTGGCTTTGACTGTACGTTCAAGCACGAAGCCAGACCCGGGATACAGGCTCCTTCGCCCGTCGGACAACCCACAGATTATACCCCCGACTTTTTCTCACCCGAAGGGTTAGCCATTAACAACGGCTCCATCATAGACTCACAACACAACCTTCGTCCAAGTGAAGTGCACAACCATCTCAAGCCGTACCTCCTGGACAATTTTGTGTTTCGCAATGCCATCCACGTTGAGGGCTTCTCCCGGATTTTTGCATGTGTCAACGCGCGGAACCGAGCATGGGTACGCTATAATACTTCGATGATACTATTTTTTTTGACTGTGATATAGGATTCGGGCCAGGCACAGGTAAGCTAAGTGTCGGAGTTAAAGCACAAAAAGGTTGATTAACGGCGATTCGTTATGTCTGCCGTAGGCCTTCCTCGACACCGTCGTTCATGTAAGTCTTGTCCTCTTGAGACTTCATTTCTAGCATCAATAACGACTCCTTTCTTCCAAGGGAAATGCTTTACCGCGAATCAAAGACGTGTTGGAATTTTCGCTGGTTGCTGTTAATGTCGGCGCTGGCTCCTCAACACTCTCATATCAGAAAGGCTACTTCCCAATTCTCGAGGTATATCCCAAATACATACCATTACCGATTTCTGATTCCGCTTCCTTCTTCACAGTTTCTGTCCTCGGACCTCGTGCTGAAAACAACCATGCACCAGAATACAAAGTGAGTCATTGGTCTATTCATACCGGGTCTTGCCTCCTCACAAGACATTCCAGCATGATATACACCCTCATAGAAAAGAATTACGATAAATTTCAAACAGCCACTCGAGGGTGTATGACCTTGATGATAGAAGCCCAGACCTGGGAGGACCGCTCGCCAGGTCTTCCTGCATCACGAAGAAACACGCTGGGTGGTGTGATAGTCTTCAAGACTCTTTCCACCGTTCTATCTCAGTGAGTATTCGCATCTGCTGTAGCAATCCCACACTTATCTATTCTGTGAAGATATCTTTACCGTTTCAAGCGCGCAATACAAAATCATCCTGAGTTACGTGACTTCGTAGAAGATCTCTTTCTATGGTTTTCTCGATGGGCTGCGGCCGTCAAGGCATCCCCACCAGCATTCGCAGATTCCATTGCTCTGTCAGGCCCTGAGATCCGCAATCTCACTTTGGCCGAAATTGAGAAAGACATCAGCCGGCTCAGGTTGATCACAGATAGAGAATATGGGCACGCAGAGAGAATGAGGCGGCCTGTGGAACACGTAGCAGTCACCGCTGATCAGATGCAGCAGGCCCTTACTTCCCGGCTGAATCACACCTACGAACCACCTGGTACCCTGCGTGATGGGGGGGCACCCCGGCACGATAACGATTTCACGGACATACGTGATATTCGGATTGCACCGACTCATGAAGAACTCCTATGTCCATTGCCACCTTATCTCCCGGTCTTCCTTCCGACAGCACCTCATCATCTCCCTGTAAATTCAATGCAACGACATCTTGATATTCAGTTCCGGCTGTTGAGGGAAGAGATGATGTACGTCCTCGCCTCCAACACATTCTCGCCTTAAACTGACTGACCATTGTCGAATCGTCAAAGTTCTTCCATCCGACAATCAATTGGAGAGATTAGCAGAGACCTCGAGATCATGTGGGCTCCCAGAGCCGGTTCGAAGCAACATTTCACAACACTAGAGAAGTTGCTAACTTCCCGAGGAGGCGCATATAAAACCTCTGGCCTCAATTCCGTATTCTTTCACTTATACACTGGTGCTCAGTTCGTGTCCACAAAGGCTGAACGTCGTAACTTCGCCGTTGGCCTGCTACTCGACACCCCTCCAGGCGCCCCACGTGACCAGAGCGTGAACAGGCGAGTGGAATTCTGGGAGCACTCGAAGCGCCTGCAACACGGAAGTCTGGTCGCATTGATTCTTATTTCCCCTGGTCTATCCAAAGTGTTCCTCGGAACAATTGTATCTATGGGCAGAGACATAGGAGAATCCGCAAGGACAGATGCAGAAAGAATCCAGCTCCACATCTCATTCTTCGACGCCGAGATTGAATTCATGGCTTTGCGTCGCCAGTCGATTTCTATTAACACGTCAACGTACGCGGTTCTCGTGGACAATAGCATTATGTTCGAATCTGTACAGCCGTTCCTTCGAACCCTGCAGAGTGTAGAGCCTACCTCAATCCCCTTTTCTGATATCATATCGCATTCCGGGCGCCTTGATTCTATGCCAGTTGGAGTTCCTCGTTACGCCCGTGCCCCACGGTTCCGGTATAATCTACAGTGCTTGGCTCGACGTGGCACGAATATTTCAAGTCTCGATGTCAATAACGCGACGTCCGTAGCAGTCGCACGCCAACAACTATCTCGCTCAAGCATTTTGGATACCTCACAAGTTGATGCGCTGCTTGATGCACTCACGCGAGAGATCTCGCTAATACAAGGGTGTGTCCTTTATCCCCCTTATCTAACTAGCTTCTCATTAGAGAGTTGTCAGCCCTCCCGGAACGGGGAAGGTAGAGTAATTTGAAGAAGGACGTACACCCTCAGTTCTCATGTAAATCATAGAGTTTCACAGGGAAGGAGATCCTTCGTGTACTATTCACCAGCAAAATCAAGCCGATAGGTGTGTAGCGTTACCTATAAAATTACAATTAGTCTGACCAACTCACAGTCCTCATTGCTTTCACAAATCACGCGCTCGACCACATGCTTACGTCTATTCTCGATGCGAAAATCACCACTAATGTCGTGCGCCTTGGGTCCAGAACGGCGGACGAACGCATTGCGCAGTATAGCTTACACAACTTAGAACAGGATTCAGGACGTGCTGGCCTTGATCGGCCGAGAAGGCGTGAATATGCCGTCTTGAAGCAGATTGAGGAAGATATGGTTCGCATCATGAACAAGATACAACTCCCACAGTTGACGTGGGAACAAGCTGAGGAATTTCTTGATGTCCGTTACCCTCAGCACGCAGATTCTCTAAGGGGTCCTCCATCTTGGGTGGCGGAGTTGTTCCGACGAGCTACGGAGGACGAAAACGAAAACGGGGAATGGAAAGAGGTGCGTGCTGGCAGGAGCAAGAGAACCACTCAGGATCGGGAGATTTCGGGCATATATGGGTTCTGGAAAAGCGGCCGCGATCTTCAGTTCATCCAGCCTCCCCCGAGGCCTAGGTCCAAGAGAGCCACGGACCCACGGCAAGCCTTCTTCGAGGAGCTAGGCATATCGGGACCGATCCCTCCAATTCCTTTGGGGACGCGTCCTCTGAATCGCCTTATTGAAAGTGTTAGCAATGTCTGGTCAATGTCGCTCTCCGAACGACTGTGCCTCGCAGAGTCGTGGGAGCAGGATATGCGCAAGAAGGCCTACGATTCAAATGTAGAAGATTTTCGCCTCCTGAAGGAACGGTATACGAACGCTTGCAAGGGTTACGGGGACGTGCAAGACGAAGTTAGTCGATTGAAGATCGGCCCTGCTGATTACTGAATAATTTATATCCACAGTTTCGACGTAAACTTCTTAGTGGAACAGACCTCATTGCGTGCACCACTACTGGTGCGTAACTTGGTGATAATCGTACAAACACTCTAACTTCATCGAGACCTCAGGCGCTGCGAAGCTCGTCTCCTTGCTCACGGTCGGTCAAATAATTGCATGAAAACATAGCACTGACCTGCATCCGTAGAGCATTGGGCCAAAGGTTGTCATGGTCGAGGAGGCGGGCCAAGTTCTCGAGGCCCATATTCTGGCTTCTCTTGTTCCTTCAGGTACATCGCAACTGCACCAACGTGGTCGCATACCTCACGCTATTTCATAGTTGAGCAACTCATTTGTATCGGAGATCCCCAGCAGTTGCGCCCGAACGTATCGACATTCGGTGAGTCGCCAACTTTCTTTGTCACGCAATGCGTAACTCTATCGAAAGCCCTATCCATGGACAGTGCATCTGGCAGGGAACTATTCAAGTTTGACCGCTCCCTCATGGAGCGCCTTTCCGATATGGGAATGGCTATGTCTCAAATCAACGTACAGCGACGCATGCGACCCACTATCTCCCACTTTGTGCGGTGAGCAAAAAGTCTCTGTCGACATATTTGGACCCGAGATCTGATTCGGACTTATAGAAAAATTTTATACCCGAAGCTGGAAGATCATGACATTGTTCATCACTATCCGCCGGTGCAAGGCGTAGCCAAGAATGTCTTCTTTTTCTCGCATGATAATGCAGAGAACGCAGAGACTGATTCGGTTTCCAAGTACAATATGTTCGAGGTGTGTCATGCCTGGGACTCTGCAATTATGGCTTAATGTACCCGATTGCCTGATCAGGTCGCGATGATACGTGATCTTGTCTTGTATTTTCTGAAACAAGGCCCTTACGATGGTGCTGGCGATATTGCTGTGCTCTGTGCCTACCTGGGTCAACTTCAGAAGGTCCGAGCAGCCCTACGAGATCTCAAGGTTGCAGTCAGCGTGGATGAACGCGATGAAGAACAGCTCGAGCGCACAGGTCTGGCAGACAATGACGAAATAGGCTTCGCCGAAGTCCAAGTTGCGAAACACGTTGGTAACTTTGTCGAGTTTTGAGCACAATCCTGATATTTTTCTCGCATGTAGATTCGTATCGGTACAGTGGACACCTTTCAAGGACAAGAAGCCAAAATCGTTATTATTTCCCTGGTCAGAAACTCTGGCTCATTCGAAGAAGGCCGTGGCTCGATCGGCTTTTTGAAGGTGGGCAGTCCTCTTTACTCTAACTCTATTGCCAGTGGGACCCAACTGTCTCCGAACTTCCGTAGAGCCGCAATAGAATCAACGTCGGGCTGTCGCGCGCCAAGCACGGCATGTACATCTTTGGCAATGCCTCGAATCTAAGGAAAAACGAAACTTGGAGGACGGTTCTAGACGAGATGGAGAACGAAGACCAGATCGGATATACATTCCCGGTCGTCTGTCCGCGTCACCCCAAGGCGAAAGAATTTGTCTCTAAGCCCGGAGAACTCCCTAAACTGGCCCCAGAAGGTGGATGCCTCCGAGCCTGTGAATTTCGTCTGTCATGTGGACATGTGTGTCCATCACTGGTATGCAAATCGCAGTAACGCTACCATTTTACTAATTATGGGATTGTAGTGTCACACTGACCAAGACAACCACCGAAGGATGAAGTGCAATCATCCCTGTGTGAGGATTACCTGTCCTAGGGCTCATCCTTGTCCGCGGTTATGCTCTGATGACTGTGGGGATTGCCGATTCCCCATTTATGACGTCAAATTGCCATGCGGCCACATAGCTAACTCCGTCCCTTGGAAAGTGCATTTCATGTTTGTCTCCTAATTCCGGTTTAATGCTTCCTTTAGCCACATGCTGGAAAATTTGAAGGCTGTCAACTGTGTTGTTCAAATTTCAAAGCGTCTACCAGGCTGTGAGCATAGTGCTACAATGGCTTGTAGCAGGGTCCCTGCTACTGTCATGTGCAAGGAGATCTGTGGGGGCTTGACCACGTGTTGTTCTTTCCGATGCACTTCCAGGTGCCATGAATGTCAGAAGGTCACGAAAGAGAAAACAGCTGGAGACTCTCGTTCCTTGGTCCGCACGCACCACGTCGGTCATGCATGCGAGCGGTTGCTCAAATGTCAACACACATGCGGCCTTCCTTGTTCCTCCGATCATTCATGCAACCCCAGGTGTCGACAAATTTGTCGACAACACTGTGGCCATCGCAGATGCAGTAAGCCATGCGGGGAACCTTGTCCACCGTGTATGAAACCATGTGAATGGCGCTGTTCCCACCACTCATGTCCGGTGGTGTGCGGCTCGGTAAGCCCGAAATGAACTTTCTGTACTCCTCACTGAGCTCTGAGTGTACACTCGTAGATTTGTTCTCGCCTGCCTTGTGACATCCCATGCAAGCAAAAGCTAGCCTGCGGTCACGAATGTCCTTCAGGTATGTACATTCTGTGATACTCTCCGATATTTGTTCTCGAACTGGTCTTTTCTCCAGTGTGCGGAGAACCCTGCGGGGACCAGACGTGCATATTATGCCTCCCGGACGAGCGAAAAGTTGACATTGTCGACTTGATGTTACAGAGGAAACTGTTGGAGATTGATCTTAGTTCCGAAGACATCTCAGAACGCCTCATCAGTCTGGCTTGCGGGCATATCTTCACTGTTAAGACACTCGACGGTCATTGCAACATGTCGGAGTACTACCAAACCGATCCTATGGGCGTCTATACCGCTACCAAGCCCCCCCCCGTGAACTATCAGAACCCTCCCTCTTGTCCCACCTGCCGCGGACCCATCACCGCCCTCAGATATGGTCGGGTTACGAAGCGAGCGGATCTAGATATCCTCGAACAGAACGTGGCGAGCACCATGTCATCGAAACTGGAGGAGACAAGTCTGCAAATTGGGCATATATTCGCGAAACTTGGGAGTGCGAAAGCCGAAGCGAAAAGGATTGCTGCTTCTAACCAGCCAACATTTGAACGCCTAGAAAAGAAGCGAACGTCCCGATTTGGCAAGGAATTGGATCCCCTCCCGCACGACTTGATTCATCAGGATGCTATGACGACAATCCATGGATTCTCCAGTAATGAAAGCAAGGCCTGGGGCAAGATTGTCTGCGACCTTCTAGAACAGTACAAGAAAGTTGGTGGTATTGCACGAACACGCGGACCACATGTACGGGCGTACGAGGCTACACTCGCAACTCTGTACCGTCTGGAACTTGCCGCTATAGCCAGCGACGCGGAGCGGGCTTGCGACAAATCAGAGCCATTGGCTACTGAGGCAGTCAATAGGAAGATCGGACAGCCTCCGCGTGAGGCAGATACTCGCTTTCGAATTGAAGCCTTCTTCCTGTCCCTCGAGTTACGGTTCACCCTGGCGGAGATTGCACAGAACCGAATCGAAGGTCTAAACACAGATGCACAAGATGAAGACGTTACCACGCACGCACGCTTATGGCGGTCCTACGTATCGTTTCTCTACGAGTCGTGCATCCGCGACGCAGAGAAGGCTCTTTATCTCGCCCAGAAGTCGACGGCTTTACGCCTTGCTGCGCGCGCCGGGGTACACATCTTCCGTGGAAAGCTCGAACTGTTCCGCTTCGAATTTTTGACCGACCGCGCCATACTGGCTCGAGAAGGACTTCTGGACGCTACCTGCCGAAAGGAGTTGAGCGCGAAAGCGCAGAAAGAAGCAAAGACTACTGCCATCCAGGTGAGGACACTAGAGGCAACGTACATTCGTAATCTCCCGGCTATAGATATGGACGAGCTGAAAGCGGAGAGGGCGTGGTTCTATCAAAATTGCCGCGGGAAAGGCGATACGTATGTGGAGGAATATCGCAAGCTGGAAAAGCATCTCCTCATCGAGAGTGGCTATACGCCATTGCCTTTGCAAGAAAAGGCAGACATGGTTAAGGCGTTCGGGTTCTGTAAGTCTAATTGAGGTTCAGTGCCGATGACCAATAACGGTCTTCATCCAGCTCATGGTGGACAATTTTATAACTGCAAGAACGGACATACTTTCGTAACCATGGAAGTCAGTAGCATTTTACTTGTTCTCAGAGGGCTGGAAAGCTGATTTCCTTCTCGTAGTGTGGTGACGCGACGAGGTGTCCTGAGTGTGGGACACCTATCGGTGGTTCGGGACATCGGTTGAATGACTCGAATACACGTGCGATGGAGTTTGAGAAGATTGTGCTTTAGCTCGCCTGGCAGTAGAGGTTACTAGAACTTGTATTGAACTGAGACGCGAATAAAAATGGAAAGTGATGTGCTTACAAATGGGACAGAGGCCAGGCCAGGACGCGTGTACACGTACACAACCACCTTCATTCTCATCTCCTTGCACATTCATGGTCGCAACAAAGACAGAGCAGGTGAGCCTAGCTGGTGAACCCCAATAAAAACCTGTTGACCATCTAAAGCTAACAGCGCTTGCTGCAACGACCGTCGGTGCGCCCACCAAACTTTCCGATCAAATGTTGGAATTCCTAAAGACCTAAACTTTCAGTCGTACACCCGCTTGTCTTGCTCTCCGTTGCAGACCATCATGCGCGTAGCGTTGCGCGTGGCTCTTCAAAACGTGTCGTTGGCGTGCTGCTTGGCCAGGACAATGGCAAGTCAATCAACGTAGCCAACTCGTTCGGGGTGCCGTTCGAGGAGGACGACAAAGATGCCAAGACATGGTTCCTCGACCATAACTACGTCGAAGCGATGTTTGAAATGTTCAAGAAGGTCAACGGTGCGTGCTGAGCTCTTCGGAAACCCCTTCGTCCGAAGTCGCTGACAGCCTCTTTGTTGATGCGATAACGCAGCGCGGGAACGCATGATCGGGTGGTACCACACGGGGCCGAAACTACGAGCGTCCGACTTGGAGATCAACGAATTGTTCAAGCGGTACATAGCGCGACCCGTGATGGTCATCGTCGACGTGCGACCGCAAACGGTCGGCATCCCAACGGATGCCTACTTTGCCGTGGAAGAAATCAAAGATGTGCGTGCATACACCAAGGGCGACCTTCCAGCCGCTTGGGGCTTGTTTCTAACGTTTTATATGCGTCCACGCTTACACACGAATCCACAGGACGGCACGGAAACACGCAAAACGTTCCTTCATGCGCCATCGGCCATCGAGGCAGAAGAAGCAGAAGAGATCGGCGTTGAGCACCTCCTGCGCGACATCAAAGACTCGACGACGACGACCCTCGCGACGCGCGTCTCGGAGCAGTTGTCGTCCCTGCGCGGCCTATCGGCGCGTCTGTCCGACATCCAGCGCTACCTCGTCGACGTCTCACGCGGGGCTATGCCCGTGAATCATCAAATTGTCTACTTCCTTCAGGACGCGCTCAACCTGCTGCCTGACCTTGCTGATCCGGCATTGACTGCGAGCTTCTCGAGCAGCACGAACGATGCGCTTCTCGTCGTGTACTTAAGTAGCCTCTTGCGAGCGGTTATCGCACTGCATGCGTTGGTCGATAACAAAGCGACGATCGGGCGGGCTGAACTTGAAGAGGACGGTGGTAACAAGGAAAAAGGGAAGGAAAAAGCGGCGGAGGGAGACAAGGAGAAGGAGCCGAGCAAACAGTCAGACTCTAAGAGTACATAAGGTTTTGTTGCACCCCTCATTTTGCACGCCATTCCTACTTTCACATTACAGTGTAAAACTATAATACCTCCTGTAATGCAGGCTGTCATGATAGGTCTGAGTTTGCGTTGGCAAGCCAATGTTATGTTGTAGGGTAGGGCTTGCCACCTTCGGTCACAGTAGGTAAGGCAAAAATATGATTTATTTTCAATATAAGCGTAGAGGGGCGGCGTAGTGTAGACCCTGACCAGGGAAGAAAACATCGGATAAATCACGACGGAATACCCACCGCGGTAAGCCCCACACGACACGGCTACGCTCAGGAATCTACTTGTGTGTAACAAAGCCTTTGCCAGAGTAACCTTCCGATGAAATACCTGCGTGCCATCGCCACTCGTAAGTAAGAGGGTGGCACGGGATCGAAAAATAGCAAAAGAAACATATGAAGGGATTACGGACCTGTGATGGGGTTGATTTTGAGTTCCCTTGCGCGCTCGTTGGTGGCCTCTTCCCACTCCTTGCTGATCGACTTTGGTGGCGGTGGAGCTATGCATATTGTTTTTGAAAGGAAAAAAAAAGGGGGGAAGAGTTGACGTGAGCACGGAATGATAAAAGATTGATGGAACCAACACACCCATAGAGCGGATGCCAGCGTAAAGCAGACTGGCGGTGCCAACGAGGACGGAGACACCAGTGAAGATCTTGACGACCGTGCCAGGTGGGTTGACCGGCGCACGAGGTCCATGCGGGCCAAACGCAACATAGTAGGCTGTACGGTGCAGCTCGCATGAACAACAAGCTCAACGCTTTGCCGTCCCCTCCCTCCTCTCCCCCACGAGGGAAGGAGGGGACGATATTAAGTCAGGACAGATAGACGCACCGGCCTTCTTCTCCGCAAGCGAGAGGGTCTTCCAGTCCTTCCGCTGCAGCTCTTCGAGCTGTTGGTGCACTGCAGTCTGCTCGGCGGGACTGAGCGTCGCCCACTGCGCCTCCACGTTCGAAAGTGGGATCGCGCTGCTTGCTGCTGTCACGTGGGACGAGCTGGGGCTAGCGTGAGGGGGGTGCGCCGCGGCCGTTGCGAGTCCGCGACGCACAAGGCGGAGTGCAGAGGCGTGCATGAAGCTTGTCGAGTCGTTGAGTTGGCAAGAAAAGGTGAGAGAAAGCCGGGAAATCGAGCGGGGCTCGCCAGTCACGTCCACCGTGGGAAAATAGCACTTTCCTCGGGAGAAATTTGAAAATTACGTACACGTTTCTCACAATTTCGCTTTTATTTTTGCTAAAAGATTCAACTTATACACAAGTGCACGATGGACAAGAGAAGCGAAGAAGAAAGGAAAGGAAAGCACAAAACTAGACGTCGAGAAAGCGACATGTGACTTTTTTTTCTTTCATTTCTGTTGCAATGATCATCAACAACGCTCACGCGGCCTCGTCATTCGCGCCAGCATTGGGGCAATCACGTGAGATGTGCCTGGCCAGCGAACCATGTCGTTAGCGAGAAAAGCCGAAAAATCACAAAAAAGTACGCACCCTTCTGATCCGCACGTGTAACAAGCGCGCCTTTGGGGCTGCGGGCAATCGCGGCTGATATGACCCTAGGATAAAACGACCAGATTAGTGATGCGCATTCTGAAGGGAAAAAAACACCCACGATGGCAGAGCAATTGTAGCATTTCGAACCCTGACCACAATCACGCGACAGATGGCCTACCCCTCCGCACGTGTAACTTCAAAAAGGGTATTAGCAGCCAGAGGCGAGGCCACAAGACACAACGAGCGCGCACCAAGTTTTCTGACTGCCACCGCCGCCACCACCACCACCAAAGGAACCGTACCCTCCTCCCCCCCCACCACCGCCATAGCCTCCTCCTGAACCACCTCCGGGTGCCTCAGGGCATGCACGCGCAATGTGGCCAATCTTGCCACAGCGATAGCATTCCTGACCCGAACCACCGCCGCCCCCGCCCCCGCCCCCGCCAAAACCGCCGCCAAAACT